>Ga0315282_10003858_pt1 | contig 26620 bp, 26 predicted proteins | sample YL17G07_20_MG_FD_203693 | JGI IMG/M metagenome (GOLD analysis project Ga0315282, IMG submission 203693) | Sediment microbial communities from Yellowstone Lake, YNP, Wyoming, USA - YL17G07_20 | ecosystem: Environmental > Aquatic > Freshwater > Lake > Sediment | place: USA: Wyoming | collected...
CCTCTATGGTGTCTCTTTTTTATAATGCCGCATACTTCATCCATGTCTACAGGGACTTCAGGTATAAGGATAACGTCTGCCCCGCCAGCAAGCCCTGATTCAAGCGCTATCCATCCCGCATGCCTGCCCATTACCTCTACCACCATTATTCTATTATGCGATTCCGCTGTTGTGTGAAGCCTGTCAATCGCCTCTGTTACAATATTTATAGCAGTATCAAATCCGAACGTAACGTCGGTGCAATTTAAATCATTGTCTATTGTCTTGGGCGCGCCCACTACATTGAAACCTTCCTTATGTAATTTATTAGCAACACCGAGCGTATCTTCTCCCCCTACTGCTATTAAAGCCTCAATCCCCATTTTTTTGAAATTTTCTTTGGCGTTTTTTAGATCATCCTCTTTTTTATATGGATTAGTCCTGGATGTGCCCAGTATGGTTCCGCCTTTTGGCAGTATTCCTGAAACCGATTGAAGGTTTAACTCAACAGTATCGTTTTCAATAAGGCCTTTCCAGCCATTTTTTATGCCGACAACCTGATAATCTTCCTGGATTGCATACCTCACAACAGCCCTTATTACAGGGTTTAACCCCGGACAATCTCCTCCGCCAGTTAAAATTCCTACTCTCTTCATTTTTCAAACCCCCTTTTATTCATTTGTACCTAAAAGTTTCTCCACATAATCAGTTGCAAAATCACCTCTTAGAAATAACGTATCGCTCATTACGTGCTTATGAAAAGGTATTGTAGTTTTTATAGGCAATATCATGAATTCATCAAGCGCCCTCTGCATTATTTTTATTGCCTCCTGCCTGGAATTTCCATAGCAGATAAGCTTGGCTATCATAGAATCGTAATAAGGGGATATGGTATAACCTGTGTAAACATGCGAATCCACTCTTACGCCCGGACCGCCAGGAACCAAAAACATGTCCACCTTTCCAGGGCAAGGCATAAAGTTTTTCTCTGAATCTTCCGCATTGATCCTGCATTCTATCGCAACGCCCTTCATTTTTATATCGTCCTGCTTAAAGCCCAGCTTCATCCCGCTAGCTATTTTTATCTGTTCTTTTATCAGGTCTATGCCTGTAACCATTTCCGTCACAGGGTGTTCTACCTGAATCCTGGTGTTAACTTCCAGAAAATAAAAGTTTTCATTCCTGTCATAAAGGAATTCGACTGTCCCAGCGTTCAGGTAATTGCACGCCTTAGCTGCCTTGATTGCCATATCTCCTACTTTTTTTCTTAATTTGGAGTCTAATGCAGGAGAAGGAGATTCTTCTATTAATTTCTGATGGCGCCTTTGGATAGTGCAATCTCTTTCGCCAAGCGATACAATATGGCCATATTTATCAGCAAGTATCTGCACTTCTATATGCCTCGGCCTTTCAACATATCTCTCCAAATATACATCTGCGTTTCCGAATGCAGCCTCTGCCTCCTGCTGAGCAGTTATAAGAGAACTGATTAATCTCACATCGTTATGGCATACCCTCATGCCTTTTCCACCTCCACCCGCGGAGGCTTTTATTATAACAGGATATTTTAGTCTTTTTGCTGTTTTTACAGCTTCTTCTTTTGTCTTTATAATGCTCTGACTGCCAGGAATAACAGGAATACCAACCTTCTGCATTGTAAGCCTGGCTGTCATCTTGTCGCCCATCATCCTCATGTTCTCAGGAGTAGGCCCTATAAATGCTATGTCGCAGGATTCGCATATCTCTGCAAAGTGCGCATTTTCTGCCAAAAATCCGTAACCAGGATGGATAGCATCTACGTCTGTAATTTCAGCAGCGCTTATAATAGCGGGTATATTCAGGTAACTTTCTGAGCTCTGAGCAGGGCCTATACAAACAGCTTCATCAGCAAGCCGAGTACTAAGAGAATCCGCATCAGCCTCTGAATACACAGCAACTGTCTTTATATCCATCTCTTTACACGCTCGTATAATCCTTACTGCAATTTCACCACGATTTGCAATTAATATTTTAGAAAACATAATGCATGCCTTCCTTGTAAATACCTTCCTTAACCAATTTCACCCCAGCTGCTTCGTTTTGCTTCGCAAAGCGAAGCAGCTGGGGTGAAATTAATAGCTATCCTGCATAGGGCTCTATCATGAATAACGCCTGGCCATATTCAACAGACCTGGCATTTTCTACAAGTATCTCCACTACCTTGCCCTTAACTTCTGATTTTATTTCATTCATCAGCTTCATTGCTTCAATAATACATACCACCTGCCCTATTTCTACCACCTGCCCTATTTCAGCATAAGGTTTTGCATCAGGATTAGCAGATCTGTAAAAGGTACCTACCATCGGTGCCTTTATTGCTGTAAGATTTTGCTCTGGCTTAGCAGGTTCGCTAACTTTCTGTTCTTGGCTAACAACCTGAGCAACCTTTGGCACAACATGTCCTTCTGCAATTGTCTCTATTTTGCCGGAAACTGATTTTCTAAGTCTGATCTTCATCCCATCCCGCTCAATCTCGAGCTCCATAAGCTCGTTTTCATTCATAAGCGCAATTAATTCTTTGATCTCTTTTAGATTCATACCAGTCTCCTTAATTCTCAAATTTTTGTAGGGAACGGTTTTTAACCGTTCCCTACACCCTGCCTACATATCCTTTAGTCCTTGTATCTATCCGCACTACATCTCCTTCACTTACAAATAAAGGCACTGACACAACAAAACCTGTTTCTGTTTTTGCAGGTTTATTGCCTGATTTGGATGTATCGCCTCTGATGCCAGGTTCAGTCGATATTATTTTTAAATCCATAAATATCGGGGGTTCAAGCGTAAGGACCTGCCCTTTATACATAAGGGCTGTTGCCTCAAGATTTTCCTTGAGGTAATTTATCACTTCTCCCACCTGATCTCTATGAAGGGCCATCTGCTCATATGTATCATGGTCCATAAACTCAAATATGTCGCCAGAAGTATATAAATACTGAAATGTCCTTTTGTCTATATCAGCTGTTTCTATCTTTTCGTTTCTGAAAGTACGTTCTAGTATCGCGCCTGTTTTTATATTTTTTAATCTTGTACGGACAAATGCGCTGCCTTTTCCAGGCTTTACATTTTCATAGCTCACCACATAATAAACTGCGCCTTCCAGTTCTATGCTTAACCCATTTTTTATATCATTAATTCCTGCCTGCATATTATTTATCTCCTTAAATGCATGAAAATTATCAATAATCAAATCCCAATAACCAAATAAATTCCAATCACCAATTACCAATAACCAAACTTGAATGTTTGATTATTGATTATTGGGTATTGGTTATTATTTGGTGTTTGCAATTTGGTCATTGGTTATTATAATAGTTAATTTTTTTAGCATCTTTTGTCAATACCTCGCAACCGTTTTCTGTGATAAGCACGGTGTCTTCTATTCTTACCCCGCCCCAGCCTGGAATATAAATCCCAGGCTCAATAGTTATAACCATGCCTTTTTCTAACTTTATCTTGCTTGTCCGGGAAATAGCCGGAATCTCGTGGATTTCACGGCCTATGCCATGACCCAGGCTATGAAGAAAAAAACTTCCCATACCTCTATCTGATATATACTGGCGGGAAACAGCATCTATATCTTTTGCATAAACACCCGGCCTCAGGCTTTTAATAGCTACGGCCTGAGCAGCCAGAACTATCTCATATATATGCAAGTATTTATGGTTAATTTTACCCAAGAAAACTGTCCTTGTCAAGTCAGAATTATACCCACAATACATAGCTCCCAGGTCTACAGTAACCATATCCTGTCTTTTTATAATCTTATCTGATGCGGCTGCGTGAGGCATTGAGGCATTGGCGCCTGAAGCTACGATCATGTCAAAGTTCGCCAGGTTTAAATTATTTTTTAAAGCAAATGATTCTATCGAGCGTTTCACGTTGTTTTCGCTGACACCGGGCTTTAAGGCTCTAACTGCATAATTCATAAGATATGATCCATATTTGCAAGCCTGCCTTATGTTATGGATTTCAATTTTATCCTTTACTGCCCTCAGATTTTCTACGACATGCGTTAATGGAGTTAATTTTCTTTTGCCAAGGCATTTTTTTAAATTTACATACTCCTGATAGGTAAAATTATCAGCCTCAAATCCTATAAAAGTTGAATGAGTTTCAGCGCAAAAGACTTCTATAATTTCCCAGGGATTTTTATTCTCAGCAACATTGACAGAACATCTTCTGGCAGATTTCTTATACTCCTCCTTATATCTTAAATCTGTTATTAATGTATTTTTCTCGGGAGAAACAAAAAGAATAGCATTCTCGCCTCTTGAGCCAGTGAGATACGCGATATTTTCCTTTTTTCTAATCAAAAAGGCGTCGACAGATTCTTTTTTCAGATACGCTATAAGCTTATTTTGCCTATCAATATAACTCATAAAAATTATACATTCGCGGCTGAACAATAGCCGCTCAGTCAATAGTGACCTTGCCGTAAATCTCAGGTTCTCTTTTACCGAGCAGATTCGAGTTAGCGCGGAGCTCACTTCGTTCGCTCCGCTACTCCAGAATCTTTTGGAGTAGCGGAGCGAAGCTCCGCGCAAAAAAGGAAATTCCTATACTATTAAATTAGGACCATGGATTACTAATATTTTAATCACTATAACTTCTTTCGTAAAGTAACTCGTGACTAGGAATTTAAAAACAAAATCCTGTTTATTCATAAATTCAAATTCCTAGTTACTGGTTACGGATTACTAGTTACTAGTATTACTCCGCTTCCTCTATCAGCATCACCGGTATCCCATCTCTAATAGGATATTTCTTTCCGCATTTTATGCAATAAATCTTATTGTCTTTTAATTCCACATCTGCCTTGCACGCAGGGCAGGCTAAAATACTTAAGAGTTCTTTATCAATCATCAACAACCTCCTCTTTATTTGAGATTTTTACAGGATACAGCAGTTGAAATAAACCTCCTGCAATGCTGTATAGCATAATCAAGCCAAGCCACAAAAGAGATATTGCAAATGCCTTTTCAGGCCCAATATAACCTTTTAAAAAATACACAAAAGCCCCTTCTCTTACGCCGAGACCATTTAATGAAGGAAGCATGCTTACAGCCCACACAAGCGGGATAATCAAAAACAACCTGAATAAAGGAATATCTCCGCCTATAGATAGCACAAGCAGATATACGCTGAATACGGACACAGCTTGAAGCCCAATAGATAATATTATTGCCTTTAATAGAAGCATAGGGCTGTTTCTATAAAGATTTATAGCGTCGTATAATTTCAACAACTTTTCTTTTATTTTACAAAATATCCCTTTTTTGTCTGAATGGGCTTTTTCTACCCTGCTATTTTTCTTAAACAGACACATCATTATAGCTACAGTAAAAATAAATATGCAGGGAACCATCCATACGATAAATTTATTATCCAGGCTATTACCTATAAAAAGAATACCTATAAGGGCTATTAATAAAGTGGCTATGAAACCCATAAGCCTGTCGGCCAGTACAGCAGCGTAAGAAGCAACCTTATTATTGGTTTTTTTAGACGCATAATATGCTTTTGCTATATCACCGCCTATTGCAGTCGGTAAAAAATTATTGAAGAAATACCCTATGAATGTGAGGTAAACAGCGGATTTTGTAGAGATCAAAACCTTCTGCCCTGACATAAGTAATTTCAACCTGTAAGCAACCGCTATAGAAAGAAACGCATTAATAAGGATTGCCAGCAAAATAAGCCATTTATTAGACCCTTTAAGAATACCCAGGATTTCTTTGGCGTCTTTTCTCATTATCCATATTAAAAGAATAAGCAGTCCGAAACTTATAACAAAACGCAATATAATAGATATTTTGTTTTTCACCATATAATCATCCCAGCGTATCCGACTACAGAACTATAGTCGCCTGAAACATCTCCGCTTGTCTGGTATTTTACAAGCCCTGCTTTTTTCGCGCCTAAATTTTTGCATACGCCTACAAGAACACAAACAGCAGGAAGCCCACACATGGATAAACCTTTCTCTTTAACTACATTAAATAATTTTTCCTCATCCATATTCAAAATAGCGTCTATAGCCAGCCTGTCCTTTTCCTTTGCGCTATCTTCTGATTCATAATGAGTCATATCAGTAGAAGCCATAAAAAGGCTTGTCCTTCCTATTTTTTTAAAACCATTCGCTATATCCTCTCCAAGCCTCTGGCATTCTGATAATTTTGCCTGCGGAGATATGACTATAGGGACAATTTTGATATCGTTTTTTAAATACTGCAAAAACGGCACCTCAACCTCTATAGAATGCTCCTGTAAATGAGCCAGCGCATCTTCTCTTAAAAGATGGCCTTCTTTTAAAATAGAGCCTGCAATTTCAGAATCTATTTTAACCTCTCCAAGAGGAGTTGCCCAGCTGCCGCTAGTCATAATGCTGAATTTTTCTCCAGAGCCAGTATGATTTGTGCCTAAAATAATCACGGTCTTTTTAAGATCCACCTTTGATATGGTAAGGCCTGCTACAAGGCCTGAATACACATAGCCTGCATGCGGCATTATTACACCTATTGCATCCTGTTTTTCTGAAACAGGCTCTATTAAACTAGATAGCATTTTTCTAAGGCTTGCTTCGGTTTGAGGATAAAATTGTCCAGCCACAACAGGTCTTCGTATCATATATTGCTCACATTCATTTACCCTGCAAAATTAACACTGCGCATTTATCAAGGGTTAAAATCCTTTTCGCCGTTCGCTTGACATCCCTAGCAGTAACAGAATCTATATTTTTATCAAAATTCTTATAGTCATCATACCCGAACCCGTAAAGCTCATCCATTACTACGCTAAAAATAAAACTTAAGTTTGTCTGCATGCTGACCTTACGCATTGCTTTTAAATAGTTTTTTGATTTTTCTATGTCTTCTTTTTTTACGCTATTTTTTGCTAAAAGATCCAGCTCCTTAAATATCCTGCTCTTGGCTTTCTGTATGTTTTCTTTTGAGGTTAGCGCATACACAGCGAGATATCCCGGGTCTATGCCCAATACATTAGAAGCTCCAACTGCATAAGTAAGGCCATTTTCCTCTCTTATGCTTTTAAATAATACGCCGGAAGGGCTTGAGAGCATATCTGCAAGTATATCAACGACATATCTATCTTTATCATTAATGCCTATCCCGCTAAATCCCACAAGTATAAGCGACTGGCCTTTATCTACATTTATCGCGCTTTCTCTTATTTTTTCTATAGCAGGTTCCTTTTGAGGAGCAGGGAACGGTTTGAAACCGTTCCCTATATTTATTTTTGAAAAATACTTTTCTATCAAATTCGCAATCTCCTCGCTTTTAAAATCCCCTGACACGCCTATTACCATATTTCCCGCAGAAACAACACTTTTATAAAAATCCCTTACAGCATCTCTTGTGATTTTATCAACGCTTGAAGCGGTGCCTATTGTCTGAAACCTGTATGGATGGGTTTTAAAAAGAAGCCCTTTCAACAACCTGTGGCCATGATTCATTATTTCGTTATCCTGCATTTCTATCGCTTCCTGAATTTCATTTTTTTCCCTTTTGAATTCCTCATCAGGAAAAGAAGAATTGGCGCAAACATCATACGCAAGTTTCAAAGCGTCTTCAATGTGTTCTCTTAGGCACGTAAGGTTAATGCCAATGCTATTGTTGCCGGAATACGTATTTAAAGCAATTGCCCTTGATTCATAAAATCTGGCTACATCAGCTCTCGACATGTAGCTTGTCCCGTCTAAAAACATCTGACTGGTAAGCATTGATATGCCGTTATTATCTTCATTTTCAGCCCTGACTCCGCCTTTAAATACAATAGACACCGCTATTATAGGCAAGCTGTGATTCTCAGACAAGATCACTGGAATATTATTAGAAAGCAAGATCTTTTTAATATCCACGGGCTTTTTTTCCAGGCCTGATTCATTTTCTCTTTTTAACGCATTGCCTGACTTGCTCAACACTGTAATAGTCATATTCTGAGCGTTGAGATATTTTGAAGCCGCTAGTTTTATATCCTCTATTTTTACAGCTTTTATATTTTCTATGTACTGCTTGAAAAAATCAGGGCTGCCTGTCAATATCTGGCTCTGCGCCATATCATTGGCCTGGGATTCTATAGTTTCTTTCTGGTATACGTAATCAGCTATAAAATTATTTTTTGCTTTTAGAAAGTCATCTTCGCTGACACCATTTTGTTTCAAATTTTCTATCTGATTGAGCGCAGCGCCTATTGCCCTATTTATATTTTCCTCTTTTAATATGCTTGAAATAACAAAAAGACCTGGGTCTTTAGGAGTATAATTATACGCGGAAATAGAAAGAACTATTTGACCTTTCATTCTCAGGCTTTCGTTCAATACAGAACTTTCTCCCTGGCCCAAAATAAAAGATAAGAGATCCATCGCGTATAGGTCATTATTTAGCAAATCTGTGGAATGAAAACTTATATTCATATATGCGCCGTCTATATCAGCGCGTTTTTCCAACAGCCTTTCTGTTACCTGAGGTGGTTCTTCCGGCCTTATAATAACCGTATTATTGCCACGCGCCATCTTTCCAAAAGACATGCCTATCTTATCCAGCACATTTTGCCTGTTTATATCCCCTACAACCGCTATCGTAATTTTCTCAGGGACATATGCAGCCTTGAAAAATTTTATCAGGTCTGGCCTGGTCAGCCTTTTAAAATTTTCTTTATAACCTATCGGAGACAGGCGGTAAGGGTGCTTTAAAAATGCTGTCTCAAACATCATTCTGGAAATCCTTCTGGCAGGGTCATCTTTATTCATGTCCATTTCTCTTTCTATGACAGACATTTCTTTTTTCATCTCTACCTGGTCAAAGGCTGGTTCTGTAATCATTTCTTTCAGTATATCCAGCGCTATGTCTAAATGGTCTTTAAGAATAGTTACGCTGTAACCTGTATAATCATATGATGTATATCCTTCTATACTGCCTCCATATTTATTTAATATATCTTCTATGGACCCAACTGGATATTTTTGGGTTCCCTTAAAAAGCATATGCTCTATAAGATGGCTTATGCCTGTCCCGCTATATTCTCCTTCGGACGCAGACCCTGAATCAATAAAAATAGATATGACCACTATAGGGTTTCTATGGTCTTCTTTTACAATTGCCCTAAGGCCATTGTCCAGCATTATATTATCCTGGGCATTTAAAGGCGCACAGATAAAAGCGCCTAAAACAAAAAATGCCAAGAGAGATATTAAAATTATTTTTTTTATCATCTTGGACACATAGTAGGGAACAGGCATGCCTGTCCCCTACATTTAATATTTAAAATCAATACCTGCTGATTGACTTAGGCGAGCGCTGTTTTCTTCTTCTTTTTGCGCTCGGCTTTTCATAATGCTTGCGGGCTTTCAACAACTTTAATAAACCGTCGCGTTCTATTTTTTTCTTAAAACGCCTCAATGCTTTTTCCAGAGACTCTCCTGGAGCTATATCTATCCTCGACATTAGTTTTCACCCCCTCAAATTTGCAAAGCAAATTTGATCCCGAGTGACCCTATTTATTTTCATCGTGTCGCGAGGGACATTTGCAAAGCAAAGCTTGATCTCGAACCCCGATTTATCAGGGCGAAAGACCTTGCAATATGTATAGATTTTATATAAAACACCCGTAAGTGTCAAGCACTATTCGTCTTTTTTCGAAGGTGTCTCGTCATCCTTCATGCCTTTTTTGAATTCGCCTATTGCTTTTCCCATATTCCTTCCTATCTCTGGTAATTTGCTAGCTCCGAATACCAAAAGGCATATAACTAATATTAAAATCAATTCCGGCATGCCTATACCAAACATATTAAACCTCCCAATTTTCGCGAAGCAAAAATTGATCCCGAGTCCCTCGCCGCATCATTTTTACTTGCTGGCGTCTCGGGACGAGGGACCCTTGTCTTTCGCTGCTTACTTTGTGAAATAAAATTTGATCCCGGGCCGCCCTGTTTATTGTTATTATGCGGTGAGAAACTTTTTATTTCATCTTTTCTAATATCTTATTCACATCCACGTAATTCTTTACCAGGCTTTCAGCTATCTTGGTTTTTCCTTTGTCTTGAGGCCCTATCTTAACAACAAGGTCGTGTATTTCTGAGGCAGCTTTATATGTATGCTCTGCGCTCAAAAGCACCGGGATTTCCGCGCTTTCTATCAGCCTCATTATCTTTTCATTAGGGATTATTCCTCCTGTCAATATAATGCCTGATATAGAGATCTTTCTTTTTGGCTTTTTTAAAAGATGCGCCATTAATACTGTCATTATTATATCCTCCCTATCGCCAGGGGTTATTAAAAGGGAGTCTGTTTCTATAAAATCAAGCGCGTCATGAGGCTCCATTGCGCCTATAAAAATATTGCGCACAACATTGGTGAGCCCTACCTTTGTGGATACAAGCTTCAGGTTAGTTTCTTCTATGATATTCTGGATAGTGGGATTTGAAAGATTTGGCGTATAAGGGATTACGCCAAACACATCAATGCCTCTTCTCTTAAAACCTATATTAAGCATATTGTTTACTTTTTTATATTTTGACACAAGGACCTTGTTAATTATAACGCCTATAACATCCACCCCTTCTTTTTCAAACAATGCCATGTTTAGTTCTATTTCATCTATTGGTTTGCCTATCCCGCCAGCTGTCACTAATACCACCTTGGCATCCAGAAGGTTCGCCACCCTCGCATTGGAAAGATCAAATATAGAGCCCACGCCTGCGTGGCCTGTGCCTTCTATAACGACAAGATCTTTTCCTCTGGCTATGCGCTCAAAAGAGGATATTATGCTGTCCACCAGTTTTCTGTGGTCACCTCTTTTTATATAATTTTCTGTAAATCCCTTGTCTATTGCTACCGGGCTCATATCTTTTATCGAACACCTCATGCCGCAGACTTTTTCTATAAGCACAGAATCTTCATCCACCTTATATCCGTGCTCAAACACATATCTCTGGCCAACAGGCTTTATAAAACCTACCCTATTAAATCTTTTTTTAAACGCTCTGATAAGGCCTAAAGAAATAGTGGTCTTTCCATCATTCTGCCTGGTAGCTGCCACAAATATCCTTTTTTGCATTGTAAAATCACCTCTGAATTTAACAACAGGTTGCTAAAAGCAACTTGTTGTTAAATTGGTTAAGGAATAAATGTTTAATTGCAATTATAGTCATCTTTTCTCCCACTTTAATAATTCTATGACCTTTGACAGGGTAGAGCCTTCGTCTATTTCTTTTCGAAGCCTGTTTTCTGTTTCCATCACGCTCATAGCCCTGTTTGCAAATTCCACTGCTTTATCCTTCGGGATTACCACTACGCCGTCGTCATCTCCCAGCACCCAGTCTCCGCTGAATATCTTTACGCCTCCTGCATTTACACTCACACCTATTTCTCCAAACCCCTTTGGTTCGCCGGCTGAAGGAAAAATTATTTTTGCAAATGCCGGAAATTTAAGGGCTCTTATTTCTTTGACATCTCTTATGGCCCCGTCTATTACAACACCTGCTATCTTTTTCTGAATAGCTCCGTGAGTGGCCAGTTCTCCCCATATGGCAGGCCCTACACCTCCGGCGTCAATAACTATAACCTGCCCCTCGTCTGCCATATCAATTGCCTCTACGGGTTTTGCCCAATCTCCAGGATACGTCCTTACTGTTAAAGCCTGGCCGCACATCTTCAAACCAGGATTAACGCTTATTATGTCTTTTAAAGCTCCCTGCCTGTGCATTGCGTCAGAAAGATTCGAAGTTGATATCTTCATCAGGATCTTTGCAATATCTTTTTCAGTGCCTCTTTTAAAAAGGTCCGTTTTTATTTTCTGAAGCTTGGCCATGGAGCGCATTATTTCTTCTGTTGCTTTTTTTGCGTCTCTTGATTTATTGATAGCTCCGCCTACTATGACTATGCTTGCGCCTGATTTAACAGCGTCAGGAGCTGTCTCAGAATTTATCCCGCCTGCCACTGCTATCGGAATGGACAGGTGTTTTGCAATATCCTTTAGTTCGCTAAAAGGATTTCTGGCAGCCATCTGGTCGTCAATAGAGCAATGTATGCCAATATAGTCAACCCCTAATCTCGCCACTTCAATTGCCCTTTTCTTGGCGTCTTTTATTGCGATCAGGTCAGCCTGTATTTTTGCCCCGTAATTATGCGCAGCCTCCACGCATTCTTTTATTGTCGCATCGCTTGCCGCACCTAATACGCATACAATATTTGCGCCGGATTTTGAGGCAATCTCTACCTCTGTGCGTCCTGCGTCCATTATTTTCATATCAGCTACAATTGTTTTATCAGGGAATTGCTTACGCAATTCCCTGACAGCGTTCAAGCCTTCGCTTTTTATTAAAGGCGTGCCTGCTTCCAGCCAGTCAGCTCCTCCGTTGACAGCCTCCCGGGCGCATTTCATTGCGCGGGGCAAATCCACAAAATCTAAAGCTACCTGCAGCACTGGTTTCATTTTCTACCTCACTCCGATCGCCGAACGGAATAATTAATTATTCCGTTCGGCGATCAGATATGGTTCACTCGCCCATTATTTGTACTATTATTTCTCTTTCTCTCGGCCTATTATCAAAATCAATAAATATTATCTGCTGCCATTTACCCAGCTGCATTTGGTTATTAACAATGGGCACTGTTATGCCAGGGCCTAAAAAAGATGCCCTTACATGCGCATAGCCATTCCCATCTCCCCATTTCGTATTATGCTGGTAAGTTCCTGATTTTGGAGCTATTTTTTCAAAATAAGTTTTAAGATCCTGGACCAGCCCGGGCTCGTATTCAACCGTTGTAATGCCAGCTGTCGCGCCTGGGGCAAATACAGTTACAGAGCCATCTTTTAAATCAGATTTGGAAACAATAGACAGGACTTTGTCTGTAATATTTATTATATCTGTATCGCCTTTGGTATTTAATTTTATCTTTTTGGTAATTATTGCCATAATCATTTTGTAGGGGACAGGCATGCCTGTCCCCTACTTTTTTCTATAGGCGTCTAAATACGAATCGCAGTATAGCTGTTTTTCCATTAATAGCTCTGCTGTTGCTAAACTATCCATTAATTCTTTATCAGTTACGTCGAGTATTGCAGCATCCAGGCCATTGGCTACAGCCATTGTTAAAAAGGTCCTGTTAATTAAACTTTTATATTCAACTGAGGAACCCTGAGATACATTCGACAGGCCAAGCACTGTCTTTGGAGGCGGATCAGACAACATCTTTGAATCCCTTATGGTCTTAAGAACCTCTTTGGCGTGCGTCTGCGCAACATTTACAGGCAATATAACAGCGTCTAGATAAAGTTCGTTTGTATCGATTCCACTTTCCATGCAGGAGGAGACTAATTTTATTGCGAGTTCCATTCTTCCTTCGCTATCTTTTGGAATACCTGACTTATCCATTGTAAGGCCGATAATAGACGCATTATATTTTTTGGCAAGCCCGAAGAGATTTTTCATTTTTTCTTCATTCGCATTCACAGAATTTATTATTGGTTTTGATTTGCACAAGCTGAGGCCTAGTTCCATTACATCCTGTTTTGTAGTGTCTATTGCTAGAGTTATATCTGTGACCTCTTTAATAGTTTTAACAAGCCATTCCATAGCTTCTTTGGGATTAGCTGAAGCCGGGCCTATATTAATATCAAGCGCATTCGCCCCGCATGAAATCTGCTTAAGCGCAAGGCCTTGTATAATAGATTTGTCTTTTTCTTTTATGGCCTTTGCTACATCCCTGAACATGCCGTTTATGCGTTCACCGATTAAGAACATTTGTTTTTAGCCCCTTATATTTTAAAATTACCAATAATCAAATCCCAATAACCAAATAAACTCCAATCACCAATTTACCAATTACCAAACCTTAGTGTTTGATTATTGGGTATTGGATATTGGTTATTATTTGATGTTTGGAATTTGGTGATTGGTTATTGGCTATTTCCTTTCAGTTCTTTTATACTTCTCTTTATTTCATCCACTGCCTTTGGATGGTTCATGACCAGTATATCAGCGCCTGAATTTAAATATGCTACACTTGTTGCTATTTCCCATAACACCCCTGTGTCTTTAACGCCTGCCTTTGCTTCTTTTGTGCGCCATGCCTCTTGGCCTGCAAAGCTTATCATTGGCATGGATAACATCTTGTCTCCTGAAAGTCCTGCAAGCCTTGTTCTTTCCATTATGGAATAAGTGTATTCAAGGCCATAGCCCAAAGCGCCAGTTGCGTGGTGTATCACTATTTTATCAGCAGGAAACAGCATATCGCAGATAAGTATGTTAAGCTGTTTCGCAATATTTATATCTATGGGCGCTTCTGAAATTATAGAATGCCCTGAGCTTAAGCATGCAGCAGTCAATGTTTTATAATTATCTTGCGTGGCGATTCCAAACAGGCAGTTTTTTCCTTTTGCCACATTTGCGCAATGCGCCATGACTTCGTTATCTTTTTCAGGAGAAGAACAGCCAATTACCACCAATGGCACTGAAACTGCTTTCATGACCTCTTCAAGCGCCTTACCCGCATCTTCTGCTGAAGCATTTTTTAGGTCAGGATGGATACTCGCAAGCCTCATGCATATAAGGTCAGCGGAAAATTTATCCACGCATACTTTTGCCCACTCTACAGGATCTTTAAGGGCTTTTCCGAAATTTGATTTCAATGTATCAGGCCATGCCTCCGGCTCCATATCCCACACTTCCATTGCTACGCGAGGAGGATTCGGGCATTTATCTTCACCGTCTATGAAACAGATGCCTGTCTCGCCGCCTATCTTTATCGGTTTTTTTGAACCAATTACAACTTCGCTGATCTTATCCTGCCATTTTTCAATTAATCTTTCCATTATACCCCCTTATCGCATGTTACTATTGCGCGGAGCTCCGCTCCGCTACTCCAATACACTCTCGGAGTAGCGAAGCGAACGATAGTGAGCTTCGCGTAGAAGCAATCTCTGTTTTCACGCTATATCCTTTTTCGCTGCTCTTCTGTATCTCGTCCTGAAAAGGGATATATCCGCCTATCTTCAGGCCTGCCTGTCTAATTAATTTCAATTTATCTTCTTCCATGCCGCCTTTTGATACTTCGACTATGTTACCGTGCTCTTTAGGGCGACCGCTCAGTATCAACCCTGAGCCTGTCGAAGGGGTTGATTTATTTATAATCAACTCTATATCTTTTATCTTTACACCTGCGCTTTTGGCAGTATTAAATGCGTTTATTGCTGAACTAATCCCTACCATTGTAGGGTCAGTGACAAGTAAAAGCAGATCTATGTCAGTTGCTGTGCGCCTCGAAAGATGCTCCATCCCAGCTTCATTGTCAATAACAACAAACTTATATTTTTTAGCTATTTTGGCAAGATAGTCTCTCAATATATTATTTACTGCGCAATAACAACCAGGGCCTTCTGGCCTGCCCATAACAAGAAGATCAAACCCTTCTCCTTCTGTAAGAGTTTCTTCCAGCCTCAAGCCAAAGAACTCGCTTTTAGAAAAACCCTCAGGCGTCTCGCGCTTTACTTCCTCCCTGACATCAGCAATAGTTTCTTCATATTTCATGCCCAAAGCCACATTCAAGTTTGAATTAGGGTCTGCATCAACTGCCAATACAGGTCTATCTATCTTTATCAGATACTGTACCAGCATTGCGCTAATTGTAGTCTTTCCAACCCCGCCCTTGCCAGCCACTGCAATTATAAACGCCATGTTTTTTTCTCCCCTTCTCCCTAACTTGATATAATAGGAAATACCTTGTCACCTCCTCCACCGCGTAGGTGGGGGTGGTATATACCACCCCCACCTACGCGGTGGAGGAGGTCTAATTTAACAATTCGTGCCTGGCACTATTTGTAAAGTTAGGTTAAGATTTTCTTTACGCTGGGAAATAACTCTATATCAGTATGCGGCAGGAATAATGCCGCGCTATAATTATTCATAAAAGACGGGCTTGTGCTCAGGTCCAGATAAGCCATTTTATTCGCGATCTCTTCAACCCTTTCCATTGCCTGGCTGGACAAAAGGCACATCTTCGCCCCTGACACTGAAGTATTTCCAAGAAAAACAAAACTCTTCTCCGCTAGATCAGGTAAAAGGCCTATATTAATCGCAGAACGGATATTTAAGGCTGTGCCAAGCCCGCCTGCGATAAACACATGCTTTATATCAGCTTTCCGAAACCCGGCTTCTTTCAAAAGCACTTCTATACCTGTGTAAATCGCACCTTTTGAATGAATCAAATTTTTTATATCATTTTCATCTACAGTGATCTCCTTGCCTGTGGCTGAATCCTTTGCGTCCACTAGCACCAATTCTTTAACATTGTCCACATCCCTAACTCTGCAGAAATTGTTTTCCTTTATCCTTCCGGACCGGTCAATAATTTTATTTTTTAAAAGCTCGCTGATAATATCAACTATACCTGACCCGCATATACCTTTTGGCGCTTGATTTCCTATAGTTTTTATTTTTATAGAATTATTTTTTATAGAAATATTCTGGATAGCGCCTTTCATTGCCCTGATGCCTGACTTAAGCCCGCCTCCTTCAAAACATGGGCCTGCAGACGTAGAACAAGCCATAAGCCATTCTTTATTGCCTAGAACAACCTCGCCGTTTGTGCCCAAATCTATAAAAAGCGACAGGTCTTTCGCATTATCCATGCCAGCGGCAAGAACCCCTGCCGCTATATCCCCGCCCACATAACTTCCTATACAGGGAAGGCATGCCAATAAACCACGCGGATTTATTTTAACGCCACTCTCGCTGGCTCTTATTACGGGCATGAAATTTACAGCAGGTATATAAGGGTCTTTTCTGATATTTGCAGGGTCTATTTTCAACAAGAGGTGCGTCATTGTTGTATTACCTGCGCACACAACAGCTATTATATCATCAAGAGTAAATTTTGCCTCTTTTATCAGACTGTCTATAAGCATATTAACCGTGTCGATAACAGCATGGTGTAATTTTTCCAGGCCCTTTTCATGCTGGGCAAATATAATCCTGGAAATTACATCTTCTCCAAAGTCCACCTGAGGGTTATAACTTGCCTTTGAACTGATAACCTTTTCAGAATTAAGGTCTACAAGGTATGCCACAATAGTGGTTGTGCCAATATCAACAGCTACTCCGAAATTTTCATCAGTCTTATCGCCTGGCTCAATTAAAATAACCTCTGTAGCTTTGTTCCTATTGGCAAGGGTAACAGTAACTTCCCAGTTGCTATCTCTAAGTAAATGCGGAAGCCTTCTGATATTTGCAAGGCCATTTTGTATTATACTGATTTCTTTATAATGCTTTTTTATTTCTCCTAATAGTCTGTCGCTGTCTCCTGAATTATCGTCTATGGTTGGCTTTGGAAGTTTTAAAAAAAGTTTGGTGGATAAAGGCCTGTGTTTAAAGGCTTTAATCCTGGCCTTATGATGTTCTTCTTCTATTTCTTCAACAGGCGTATAAACGCCTGCCAGGCGTTTTGCTTTTATTTCTTCTGTAAGTATTTCAAGGTCTCCGAGCATTGATTCCTCAGGGACTAAAACTTCCATATCAGACTCAGGCGTAGTCCTACAGGCAAGCACATACCTCTCACCCCGCTCCTTTTCAGAAATCCTTCCGCTATCTTCAGTTATATAATCACCTTTTTTAACTATAACCCTGCATCTGCCGCACACACCTTCCCCCCCACAGCTATTATATATATGTATACCTGTCTTTAATGCAGCTGTCAGAAGGTCTGTTCCTCTATCTATATAAACAGACTTATGTTCCGGCAAAAAAGTAATTTTAAATTCTTTCATAGTAAGTTAAATTTTAACATGGCAGGATATATGGGTCAAGAAATAAAAACCCCGTCCTTTTTGAAATTTTAAAAAGGACGGGGTGAAATTAAACTGCCATATCTGGTTACTTTTGTATAACCTTTAACTCTGTCCCATCTGCTGGACAATATTGAACATCTGATCCAAATTGTTTTCCGCAAACAGGGCAAAATTTGGAATCCATTGCGTCGCCTACAAGCGCTCCGCCTGCTGCTCCTGCAGCACCGCCTATCAAAGCGCCTTCAGCTGCATGGCCTGACTGATGGCCTATGATTGCGCCTGCCCCTGCACCAATAAGTGTTCCTATACCAGCGCCTTTCTGCGTGCTTGTGCAGCCAGCTACAACAACCAATAACAGCATTAATACTACTACTGTGTATTTTCTCATCTCACGCCTCCTATTTTTATTAATTATAACACCTTTATGTATCTAGTCAAGAAAATCTTCTTCTCTGTTAGATTTGTAGGGGGCGGTCGCGACCGCCCCCTACGGGTTTAATTTTATTTTATTATCCCTACCCTGTTCGGCGGCCAGTAGATTAGAAAGGCCTTGCCCAGCAAATACTTTTTAGGCATAAACCCCCAATATCTTGAGTCGCGGCTGGAAGCGCTGTTATCTCCAAGCGCGTAGTAAGCATCATTCGGAACTGTAATGCTTTGGCCCTCCACCCCAAAATCTCCTCTGTTATAATAATACAGCTTTCTTAATACAGAGTTTTCTTCTGCAGGCTTATTATTGACCAGAATAGAGCCATTTGAAATTTGAATAGTTTCTCCTGGCAGCCCAACAAGCCTTTTTATAAAATCCTTTTTCTTATCCTCAGGAGATATAAATACAATCACATCTCCTCTTTTTGGCTGTGTAAATCGGTATATAAATTTATTCACCAGTATCCTATCGCCTTCCATTAAAGTAGTCCTCATGGAACCCGTAGGTATTTTGAAAGCCTGCACCACAAAAGTCCTGATTATCAATGCCAGAATAACCGCTATAATTATCGGTTCTACCCACTCTTTCATCAGATAACGCATTTTATCATTCATCAAATGAGCACTTGATTTACAAAAATCATTGATTTTTGTAAATCAACCTCCTTTCTTTGGTTATGCTAATGTGCGAATTTGACCCCCACACCAATTTCAAGTATTATATGAAAAGTAAAACTTAAATTGGTGTGGGGGTAAGTTCGGACAAATAATTTACGAAAATCAAAGATTTTCGTAAATTATGTCCTCACTTAAATTTTCAATACTGCCAGAAACGCCTCCTGCGGTATTTGCACTTTGCCGAACTGTTTCATCCGCTTCTTTCCCTCTTTTTGTTTTTCCCAGAGCTTGCGTTTTCTAGAAATATCTCCACCGTAACATTTTGCAGTCACGTTTTTACTCATCGCCCTGACAGTTTCTCTTGCCACCACGTTATTGCCTATAGCTGCCTGTATTGCAACTTCGAACATCTGCCTTGGAATAAGCTCTTTGAGTTTCTCTGCCAGGATTCTGCCTCTATATTGAGATTTTTCCTTGTGAACAATTGATGAAAGCGCATCGCACGGCTCGCCATTTATTAATATGTCTAATTTCACAAGGCTTCCTGGCCTGTATTCGCTTATCTCGTAATCCAGAGAGCCATACCCTCTTGTCATTGATTTTATCTTATCGTAAAAATCAACTATGAGTTCTGACAGCGGCATCTGAAAGGTAAGTTTTATCTTGTCCTGAGAAATATATTCTGTTGATTTATATTCTCCGCGCCTTGACTTTGCAAATTCAATGACCATGCTTAATGTATCTTGAGGCACCATCATGTAAGTAACTGCGAATGGCTCTGAAATTTCAATAATATTCTGAGGCTCCGGCAATTTACTGGGATTATCAACTTCCACAACCCTGCCTTTTTTGTCCTTAACCCTGTAAACAACGCTAGGCGTAGTAATGACAAGGTTCAGGTCATATTCTCTTTCCAATCTTTCCTGGGTTATTTCCATATGCAGAAGCCCTAAAAAACCAGCCCTGTACCCAAAACCTAATGATGGGGAATTTTCAGGCTCATATACAAACGACGAATCGTTTAATTCTAATTTTTCAATAGCATTTTTGAGAAAATCAAAATCCTTTGCATTGACAGGATAGATACCGCAAAATACCATGGGTTTAAGCTGCTTATAACCAATCAAAGGTTTATCTGCCGGCTTCTTGGCATCAGTAATAGTATCTCCATTTTTTACATCCTTGGCTTCTTTTATCTGGCAGATAACATAACCGACTTCTCCGCATGAAAGGCTGTCCACAGGTTCCATCTGAGGCCTGAATATGCCTACATCCTGAACCTCGTATTTTTTAGAGCTGGCCATCATAAGTATATTCATGCCTTTTCTAATTACGCCGTTTACGACCCTTACATAAACTATTACGCCCCTGTAAGTATCATACGCTGAATCAAACAGTAATGCCTGGAGTGTTTCGTCTTTACTACCGCTCGGCGGAGGCACGTCTTTTATTATTCTTTCAAGAAGTTCCGCTGTTCCAGTGCCTTCCTTGGCGCTGGCGAGTATTATTTCATTATCTTCAACATTCAAAATGCCTTTTATCTCACTTTTGACTCTTTCAGGATCCGCATTTTGCAGGTCAATTTTATTTATGACGGGAATTATGGTAAGTTTCTTATCAAGCGCATGCTGCAGGTTTGCAACTGTCTGGGCCTCTACACCCTGAGCTGCGTCTACAAGAAGAACTGCGCCCTCGCAGGCTGATAAAGATTTTGAAACCTCGTAGCTAAAGTCAACATGGCCTGGCGTATCAATAAGATTCAACTCGTAAATATCGCCGCTGGCCGCCTTATAAGACATCCTGACAGCGCTTGCTTTAATAGTAATGCCGCGCTCCCGCTCCAGATCCATATCATCCAGCAGTTGATCCCTGAACTGCCTCTTATTTACCGTATCGGTAAGTTGAAGCAGTCTGTCGGCAAGCGTGGACTTGCCATGGTCTATATGCGCAATAATACAAAAATTTCTAATCTTATTCTTATCCATAAATTACGCCGCCGTAGGGGAAGGTTTTAAACCATCCCCTACATATTCAGGGCTAGGTTTTTGCCGAAATCCAGGTATGAATTGGCTATCTTTTCACTGGAGGCTTCTGCGTATATCCTCAAGATTGGCTCAGTTCCAGACAATCTTAAAATCAACCAGCTGTTGTCATCCATTATAAACTTATGGCCGTCAGAAGATTTTATTTCTTTTACGCTCTTTCCGCAAACCTGTTTCGGCGGATTAGTTTTTAACAGCTCCATCAATTTTTTCTTTTTCTCATCAGAATAGTCCATGTCTATTCTTTGGTACTTGAAAGAGCCGTATTCTTTTTCAACATCCTTCAATATCTCCAGTATGCCTTTTTTTCTGCACGCCATCATTTCTACAAGTAATACGCCGAGAAGCATGCCGTCTCTTTCAGGCATATAACCCTTCACCCCTATACCGCCTGACTCTTCTCCGCCGATAAGAATATCTTCATCCAGCATAAGCCTGCATATATATTTAAATCCAACAGGCGTTTCGTATAATTTCAAATTGTATTTTTTAGCAATAAGGTCTATAAGACTGGTATTGGAGACAGTTTTTACCACCCCGCCTGTCCATTTTCTATCTTCTATGAAATGCAGCAAGACTAGCGCCATGATCTGGCCCGCTCCCATGAATTTTCCGCCGGGTAGAACCGCACCTATCCTATCCGCATCCCCGTCGTTCACTATGCAAATATCATACTTTGCTTTTTTATCTTTCATTGCCTTAAAAGGCGCCTCAAGATTTTTCGGAATAGGCTCAGGATTTACTCCTCCGAACAAAGCATCCCTTCCCGTCCTCATTTGAGTGATTTTTATTTTTGTACCCTTAAGCATCTCAGGGATATAACCATCTCCTACGCCGTGCATGCAATCAACTAATACATTTACTTTAGCATTTTTTAAATGCTTGAAGTCAATGTAAGACTTTGCGAATTTCATATAGTCTTTTTTCAAGTCAATAAGTTCTATCATGCCAGATTCTACGCCTTTTTTAAATTCCACAGACTGCACGGGGTTTTTAGCGAGCAGCGTTTCCACTGACTTTGTAATTCCTTCGTCAGCAGTACCCGCATAAGACGCCTTTATCTTCAGTCCGTTATAATAAGGAGGATTATGGCTTGCCGATATCATCAGGCCGCCTGATAATTTTTTATTTTTTATGGTGAAGCTTACGAGTGGCGTGGGAACAGCTTTATCTGAAAGCAAAACTTTAATCCCGTTTCCAGCTAAAACCTCTGCCGCGAGTTCGGCATATTTCTCTGATAAAAATCTCCAGTCATACCCGATGACAAAAGTAGGGGCGGGTTTCAAACCCGCCCCTACAAAATGGTCTGCCACTGCCTGAGAAGCTATTCTTACGTTTTCAAATGTGAAATCTTGAGATATTATTGCCCTCCAGCCGTCTGTTCCGAATTTAATACCCATCTTAACCATCCTTTCTAGTCAAATTGTAAAATTCTAAATTCGAAACTCGAAATCCGAAACAAATTCAAATTTTCAAATGATCAAAACTATATCTGTTTTGGTCATTTGGATTTTGAGAATTGGAAAATTGTTTCGAATTTCGATATTCGAGTTTCGGATTTAATATTATTGCCTATCCACGTAACTTTCTTACTGCTTCTTTTTTATCTTTTGCTCCAAAAAAATATGACCCTGCCACAAGTATATTTCCACCTGCGTCAATAATTGATTTGGCGTTTTTATCGTTTATGCCGCCATCCACTTCTATGTCTCCGGAATAAATTTTACTCAAAGCCTTTATTTTTGGCAATACGTTTTCTATGAAACTCTGGCCTCCGAATCCAGGATGAACTGACATAAACAAAACCATGTCAGCGCCTTTTAACACCCCCTCTATACATAAAGACGAATCAGGATTTAAAGATATGCCTGCTTTTTTTCCGAAAGATCTAATCTGCGCAAATACTTCTTTTACGGCCGCCTCATCTATCTTATCAGTAGTTTTGGATGTCCCTTTTTTCAACTCTCTGCCTTCCTGGTTTTGCCCTATGCTATAAGCTTCGGCATGAATAGTTATAATATCGCTTCCTGCTTTTGCAAAATCCTTAATAAATTTATGAGGGGCTTCTATCATCAAATGCACGTCTAAAGCCATTTTAGTGCATCTCCTTGCGGCCTCAACTATCAAAGGCCCTATTGTAATATTCGGAACAAAATTGCCGTCCATTACATCGATATGTATCATATCAGCCCCTGAAGTTTCAATCTTTTTTATCTCATCCTTGAGATTAGCAAAATCAGCTGATAATAAACTTGGTGCAATTAATATTTTTTTATTCATAACCGTCCTCAACCTCTCCGTTCGCCGAACGAAAGAGTTTCCGTTCGGCGAACGGAGAGGTTTTGTTATAAAATTAACTCTTTTTCTATTTCTTTCTGCTCTCTATCTGTGAATTCCCCTATTATAGCTATATTCAGGCCGAAGCTGTTGAATATACTTTTGCTGACGCGCCTGATATCATCTGCCGTAACAACTTCCACCTTCTTTATAATTTCTTCTCTATCCGGCAGTTTATTCAAAGAAACCGCATAATCTCCGAGCCACAACATGTGTTCCACAGTATCTTCCAGCGCCATCAAAAGCTGTACTTTAAAAAATTCCTTTGCCCTTTTTAATTCTCCGGCTGTAACATTTTTTTCCTTTATTTCTCTTAATTCCTTTAATATGCAAACAATGGCATCCTTGGCCTTTTTATGCTCTGTGCCTGCGTGCACCACAAACGCGCCTGTTTCATTATATCGTTTAACCTCTGCGCCAATCTCGTATGCAAGGCCTTTTTTCTCTCTTATATTTTCAAACAGCCTGGATGACATATTGGCGCCTAAAATAATATGCAGAAGGCTAAGGGCATATCTGTCTTTATGAGATCTCCCGAAAGAATGCAAGCCTATGCATATATGCGCCTGCTTTGTATCTTTACACAAAATTTTCATGGCCGGCTTTGACTGGTTATTGCAAAAAGCGTCTACAGGCTTAATTTTTCCTTTCCGAGCTTCGGTAAATATCTTCTTAAGCCTCGGTTCTATTACGCTATGATCCATATTCCCACATAAAACAATAGTTGTGTTCTGAGGTATATAATTTGCATTTCTGTACTTAACTATATCTTTTCTTAAAATAGAACTTACTGAATCCGCACTGCCGGCAATGGAAAAACCAAGAGAATTGCCAGGCCACATAATATCAGTTAATATATCATGTACATAGTGATTAGGGAGATCCTGATACATCTTTATCTCTTCTATTATAACCCCGCGTTCCCGCTCAAGTTCTTTCTCGTCAATGCTCGCATTTAAGACCATGTCAGATAAAACTTCCAGGGCTATGTCCTGGTGCTTAAAACTTACCTTTGCAAGAAAGCATGACACCTCTTCTGAAGTGAAACCATTTAAAGAACCGCCCCTTCCTTCGATTTCTTCTTTCAGCTTTCTGCAATTTCTTGAAGGAGTCCCCTTGAAAAGCATGTGTTCCAGAAAATGCGATATCCCGGAATTACGCTTATCCTCGTTCCTAGAGCCTGTTTTTATCCATATGCCGACTGCCAGGGATTCCATTCCAGGCATATAGTTTGTAACAAGTTTCAGGCCATTATCAAATTCTGTCTTTTTGTACATTTCTGTCCGTAGGGGGCAGTTTCAAACCGCTCCTACATATTATGCAAATCAAGATAATTTTGTAAAATCAATTGCGCTGCTATTTTGTCTATATTTTTCTTACGTTTTTTTCTGGACATATCTGCTTCTAAAAAAATCCGTTCACCCTGCCGAGTTGTAAGGCGCTCATCTACCATCTCCACTTCGATCTGAATTTCTTTCTTTACTTTGCTGACAAAATCTATAGCGAGATTCGCGCTCCTGCCTTTTGTCCCGTCCATATTCAATGGAAGCCCTACAATCAGCCTCCCCGCATTATATTCCCGCACCAGCTCCTGTATCTTTTTTAAATCGCTTTTTATACCTTTGCGCTCTATTGTCCCTACAGACTGCGCTATTATATTCAACGCATCGCTCACAGCAACCCCTATGCGTTTTTCTCCGAAGTCAAGGCTGAGTATTCTCTGCATATTATTCAAAAGCCCTGAAAGTTTTTACCAAGTCTTTTACTTCCTGCGCCCTATTCTTGTTACAAACAAGTGTTCCTGATTTTGTCTGCACAATAATTATATCCTTAAGCCCTATGGCGCCTATTTTATGGTCTTTGTCGCCGACGATAATAGAGCCCTTGACATCTATAATGCTAGAATTGGAGAGTATAATATTGTCGTCTCCATCTTTATCATATATCTCTTCAATGCTTGACCATGATCCTATATCCACCCAATCAAAACCTGCTTTGATACAGAATATCCCGTTACGCTCATTCTTTGAAACAGGCTCCATAATAGCGTAATCTATGGAAATCGGATTGTGTTTGGAATACTCATTCTCTAGCCTTATAGAATAACCTGCTTTTCCTTCAAACTTACAGGTATCTTCAAGGCTGTAATATAAATCCGGCATATATTTTTTCATCATGCTCAATATAGAACCTGTTTTCCAGACAAATATGCCGCTGTTCCATAAATAATTTTTGTTTTTATACAAAACCTCTGCCTTTGCTTTTTTAGGCTTCTCAATAAATCTCTTTACGCGATAATATCCTTGGATTTTTTTACCCAGTTCTATATACCCATAACCAACGGACGGATATCTTGGCTTTATGCCTATAGTCAAAAGATTTGGCCCTGACTGGGCAACTTTTCCTGCGAATACTAAATCCTTAAAAAACACCCTTGTGTTTTTTATTATATGGTCTGCCGGCAAAACCACCATTGTTGCTCCCTCGCCAAACCTTTTCTCTAAGACAAGTGCGCTAAGGCATATTGCAGGCGCTGTATCCCTGCCGAACGGCTCCAATATAATATTTTCTTTTTTCAGGCTTGCTATATAAGGCTTCAGGCTCCAGACCTGAGTTTTGGTAGTTACAAGAAATATATTCTCTACAGGTAGTTTTTCTTTCAACCTCTCAATAGTTTCCTGAATCATTGCATTCCTTGTTCCGAGAGATATTATATGTTTTGCTTTACTTGTTGTGCTCTTTGGCCAAAGCCGCTCGCCTTTACCGCCTGCCATTATAACTGCGTACATAAAACCTCCTGTAGGGGACAGGCATGCCTGTCCCCTACAAATTACTTTTATCCTTTTATGTTTTTCACAAATTTTCCTACCTTTTTCACCAGATCTTTTTTTCCAATGTTTTTCTCTATCACTTTTACAATCGCGCTCCCTACAATTGCGCCATCAGCTATTTTCTGGACTTCTCTCACCTGGGCCTGGGTTGAAATCCCGAATCCAACGCAAACAGGTTTATTCGTAATCCTCTTTATATTTTTTATATTGAATTTCAATTCTTTAGGCAATTCCACCCTGGCCCCTGTGGTCCCGGTAAGAGAAACGTAGTATATGAAGCCTGTTGACGCATCGTTGACCTTTTTTATTCTTTCATTAGAGCTGGTTGGGGCCAGAAGATGTATCACTGCAAATTTGTGTTTTTTTGCCGCCCTGCGAAGCTCTTTTGATTCCTCAGGAGGAAGATCAGGTATAACAGCTCCGTCCACTCCGCTATTTACAGCATCTTTCACAAATTTCTCAATGCCGTAATGAAATACCAGATTGTAATAAATTAGAAAAACAACAGGCGTTTGTATTTCTAATCTGGCATTTCTAACC
>Ga0315282_10003859_pt1 | contig 26616 bp, 24 predicted proteins | sample YL17G07_20_MG_FD_203693 | JGI IMG/M metagenome (GOLD analysis project Ga0315282, IMG submission 203693) | Sediment microbial communities from Yellowstone Lake, YNP, Wyoming, USA - YL17G07_20 | ecosystem: Environmental > Aquatic > Freshwater > Lake > Sediment | place: USA: Wyoming | collected...
GACCAGTGCGCCGTAACTCATGCCCACCACGGTGGACATGACGACGACCAGCGCGAAATAGGTCATGGATTTCTTCGGACCGAGAACTTCGATCTTCATTTGTTTCTCCAACCGGCCCAAACGGGGAATCCATTGTCATCGCGGAGTTTCAGAACCTGATCGCCCTTGGTTACTTCGGCCGCAATAATCGCCGGCTTGTTTTCGAACGTGACTTTCGATCCCTTCACGGTGATTTTGTCCTTGATGGAAAACTGAATGTCCTGGTTTTCGATATACCAAGACGGCCCGAGATGGATGTCGATCTCCCCCGCGTCCGTCTTCAGTTTGAGATGGACGCCATTTCCCATTCCCTTCGCCGGAGAAAACTGCTCGTAAGCAATCACTTCGCCGGAAACAGAAACGACTGTTGCGGGATCGTACATCCGGTGATAGTCGCCGCCGGGACCCCATCCCTGGCTGCCGTGCATGGGTCCGCCGCCCGGTTTGGCCATGACCACGGTAATCGGCAGAGTGACCAGAACCAAAGCAATTCCGAATAGCAAGCCGAGTCTTTTCATCGATAGCCTCCGTTTCGTTCCAACGTGTTGAAAAACAGACTTTTTCATCGTTTCAAGATCCCACAATCGCGCCGTAGCCCATGCCCGCGATGGTGGACATGACGACAACAAGCGCGAAGTAGGTGATGGATTTCTTCGGGCCGAGAACGCCGTAGATCACGATCATGCTCGGCAGCGACAGCGCCGGACCCGCCAGAAGCAGCGACAGCGCCGGTCCCTGGCCCATGCCGGAACCGATAAGACCTTGCAGAATCGGCACTTCCGTCAGCGTGGCGAAGTACATCAGCGCCCCGGCCACAGAAGCAAAAAGGTTCGCCCAGAGGGAATTGCCGCCGACGAGAGTCTCGATGTAACGGTTCGGGATGACACCCGTGTCCGTCCCGGCACGGCCCAGCAGGAAACCCGCGACAAGGACCCCGCCCAGAAGAAGCGGCATGATCTGCTTGGTGAAATCCCACGTCGAATTGACCCACTCGCCCAACTCGTCTTTTGAGAACCAACGCCACAACATTACACCGAGAATCCCCAAGAGGATAATGGTGATCGGCCAGTGGACGCGGTACACGGCATCCCAGAAACCGACGGGCTGCGACGACTTGCCCCACGCCGCGAAGATCAGGATGAAGACCATGATGGCCATGTAGGCAACCGTTTTCCACAGCGGCCGCGCTTCGTCCGGCACGGCGGCGAACATGTTGTTGGCCGCCTTCTCTTGCTCTTCCTTGCGGAAGATCGCCGCCATAATCAGACCGATGACCACCGAGAAAATAATCGCTCCAAGCGCACGCGCCAGGCCGAGCTTCCAACCCAGGATTCGCGCCGTGAGGATGATGGCCAGCACGTTGATCGCGGGGCCGGAATAGAGGAAGGCGATGGCCGGTCCCAGCCCCGCGCCGCGTTTGTGGATGCCCGTGAAAAGGGGGAGCACCGTGCAGGAGCACACCGCGAGAATCGCGCCAGAGAGGGACGCGACCGAATAGGCCAGCACTTTCTTCGCTGTCGGACCGAAGTACTTCATCACCGAGGCTTGCGAAACGAAAACGCTGATCGCCCCGGCGATGAAAAACGCGGGGACCAGGCAGAACAGCACGTGCTTTTGCGCGTAATCCTGAAGCATCCAGAAAGATTCCAGGATCGCTCCGCGCACGCGGTCATTGGACAGCGGGATGAGGTACGCGCCGAGAAACGCCCCAATGAGGACGGCGAGCTTGGTTCGTTCTTTCATGGAGTAACCCTTTGCTTTTTGCCTAAATGGCTAAGGTGACGGCGAAGAAAAATAACAGGCGTCCGGATCATGTCAGCCTCAAAGCGGCGCGGCGCTGTTTAACGACCTCGGTGACGCAACTGAAAAATCCGGCGATGCAGGTCACTTCCAGGCGATAGAAAATCATGCTGCCTTCCTTGCGGTCCTCCGAAACGATCCCGGCCTCTTTTAACAGGCTTATGTGACGACTGACGGTCGCATACTCCGAACCCACGAGTTTCACCAGGTCGGCGACGTATTTCGGCCCCTCCTGTAGGGCGTCAACGATTTTCAATCGACTGGGATGACCCAGCGCCTTGAAAATCTTGGCTCGAATTTCGTAAGACTTGCAATCCATCGGGGCCTCCAGTCGCTTGCCGTTTAGCAATATAGCCAAATGGCGGCGGATGTCAAGTTGCAATCTTTAATTTCCGCATGAACCCGAAAGCGCAGCAAAAATAGAAACGTTTATAAGGCCTCTATTCCCTCAACACCAAGCATGGTGTTCGGGAGTAGCCTCTGAACAATATCCTTGTCATTCCAGCTAAATCTTACGCAGAATCCACAGTTTGAACTTAGATGACGTGGCACAGGGATGAGTTTGTGTGTGACTCCGGCAGCGACAAGGAGCTTTTCAGCACCGAGAGCGCCTTGTACGGATTGGAACAGCACCACGCCGTATCCGCTTTTCGGCTCAGAGTTCGACAATTCTGCCCGCCTCAAGGAGAGCGGTAGCGATGTCGTACATGTTCGACACCCGGCCTACGGCGAGCTTCTCCGTGAGTTCGAAGTAACCCAGGCACGTACCGCACGCGAGTATGTCTATACCCTGCGCCGCGAGTGCGCGGAGGTCGTCGAGCGCACGGGACCCCTCAACGGTCAGTTTCACACCTGTGTTTATAAAGATAATCGTCTTAGGCTTCGGCCCCACCTCGATGAGGGTGTGGAAGAACGCACCCATCAAACGCTCTCCGAGTTCGGCGGGTCCGCGGCCCAGGTTATCTGATGGGACGAAGACTACCGTGGCGATTGCCGCCGGTTGCGCTGTGGTGCAAGCGATCTCGGACTCCATCGAGGTGGACTCAATCAGCGCACCTTCCTTGCGAAGAGTGAGGTAGATGCCGTCCTTCTTCTCGGAGGTTTCAACCGAGAATCCTTTCGACTGTGCGAGCCGCGTGACGTTTTCCACGGCGACAGCGTTATCGACAATGACCATCACCTGGTCGGCGGCGGCGATGGCCTTGCCGGTCAAAACTACCGGTTGCGGGCACGCGAGGCCGCGAGCGTCTACTTTCTGTGTCATGAGATGTCTCCTTTCATTTACACAGCGAGCTCTTGGCCAGTTCTGAGAACTCGCTGTGTCGCTTTCTATTGCGTCGTCGAATGTTCGAGCCGAAATTACTTTTTGGCCAGTTGATCCCGGAATGCCTGACGAAGGCTCTCAAGTCGATGGCCCGCCTCATCCGTTGGCGTGCCGGGCATCAGTCCTACTCCGCAAAAGTAGGTGCCATCAACAGGAAAGATCATCATGGTCATCTGCGACGATTCGACCATGAGCTTGTTGGGTGTCCCGCCGTCCAGATTCTTCAAGGATTTGTTCAACGTCTGGATGATCGCCGTGCACTGCTGGGGAAAGAAGTTGGCTTTATCCTGGGGATTGGATTCCTCGTTCACGGCCGAGACGCCCTTCTGGTAGTTCACCAAGCCGTGACAAATGTACCCCTGCATCCCTGCCAGGGCTTCGACCGCGTTCTGCATTTCTTTACTGACTTTCATTTCTTCCTCCTTCTTGGGTTTGGGTTGTAGGAATCATGACACCGCCAGCGCAAGCAGCGCACTAAGCGCGGTGTCTATTTCTAATTCGTTGTTGAACAGTCCCAGGCTGAAGCGGACAGACCCCTCGGGAAAGGTTCCAATCTGCTGATGCGCCGTCGGGGAGCAGTGTAGCCCGGCACGGCAGCAAATCTCGGCGTGTTCCTCCAGATTCGAGGCGACATCGGAACACCTCCACCCCTCGATATTGAACGAGACAACCGCCGCTTGCCGGTCCGCATCGTTTGTTCCCAGGATTCGGATTCGGGGGATATCCTGCAGCCCATTGAGAAGGCGGGCCGTGAGCGTTCGTTCGCGCTCGTGGATATCCGCAATGCCCCGTGACTCGACGAAGGCGACCCCGGCGGCGAGCCCGGCTATACCGACCGCGTTCAGCGTCCCGGCCTCGAAGCAATCGGGGAGGAACTCGGGCTGCACGTCCGAGTCCGAGGAACTGCCTGTGCCGCCATACATCAATGGTCTCAGTCGATTACGAGCCCGCTCGCCGATGCACAGCCCTCCGGTTCCTTGCGGCCCATAGAGCGACTTGTGGCCGGTGAATGCCAACAGATCGATGCACATCGAGCGAACGTCGATGGGAAAGGCACCGGCGGTCTGAGCGGCATCAACGCAGAAGAGAAGACCATGCTCCTTTGTAAATCTGCCGATTTCCTCGATCGGGCACAACGTACCGACCACGTTGGACGCGTGGCTTAGTACGACAAGCTTGGTCTTGTTCGAAACCGATCTTCCGATATCGTCAGGATCGAGAGTCCCGTCGCTGGCGCAAGAGACGCGGGTTACCGAGACACCATGATCTTCGAGAAACCTGAGCGGCCGCAGCACGGAATTGTGCTCCATCAAGCTGGTAATCACGTGGTCGCCGGGGGCCAGTAACCCGAGGAGCGAGATATTGAGCGCCTCGGTTGCGTTTTTGGTAAACACGACCGAGAGCGGGTCATCAAGGGAAAAGAGACGCGCCACTCGTTCCCTCGCCTCGTACACGACGCGCCCTGCCTGGATCGACAACTTGTGCCCGGAGCGGCCTGGATTTGCGCCGTGCTCTCGAAGGAAGCGCTCCATTGCCGCCTGCACGGTGTCGGGCTTAGGCCAGGATGTTGCGGCGTTGTCGAAGTAGATCATGGGATGGGCTCGCTGGAGGCTTGCAGAGGAAATTCGGCGCGCTTGTGTATTTTGATGAGGGGCGTGTCCGTCGCTTCGACCACACGCCCGACAATGCCCCAGGGAGTCGACAACTCCTCCCGGGCCCAACCAATCCACTCGGAGATCCTCGCGGGAGGACAGCAGATGAGCAAACCGCCGGAAGTTTGCGGATCGAAGAACAGGTCACGGGCAGGGAGCGTCACGTCGTCATCGAACCGCACGGTGTCGCCAGCATAAGCCCTGTTGGTGTAGGCGGCGGCCGACAGAAGGCCTTGCTCAGCAAAGGAAAATGCGCCATCAAGAAACGGAACTCCATCCACGCCAAACTCCAAAGCCGCTCCGCTGGCGCGGGCGAGTTGCATTGCGTGGCCCATCAGACCGAATCCGGTGATATCCGTCACGCAACGCACACCGCATCGCCTTGCCAGTTCAGCACCCTTAGCGTTCAGCGTAGCCATTGAGCGGTTCACTGTAAGCTCCTGCTCCTCACTGGCCATACCAGCCCTGATCGCCATGATGGTGACCCCTGTACCGAGCGGCTTGGTAAGAACCAGCCAGTCTCCAGGTTGCGCTTGGGAGTTGGTGAACAACTCAGTAGAATGAATTGTCCCCGTCACGGACAGCCCGAACTTCGGCTGCGGATCGAGCACCGAATGCCCGCCTAGCAAGACACAACCGGCCTCGCGTAGCTTCTCGCACGCACCACGTGTAATGGCTGCGAGTGCCCCCTGTCTCACGAGATTGGAAGGGAAGCAGACAATCGCAAGCGCGGTAAGCGGCTTCCCGCCCATGGCGTAGATGTCGCTCAGCGAGTTCGCCGCCGCGATCCGACCGTAATCCTCCGGGTTGCGGGCGACGGGCGGAAAGAAGTCCACCGTCTGCACCAGGCATTGTTCGTTGGAGAATTGGAACACGCCCGCGTCATCGAGCGTGTCGGGACCGATTAGCACCGCCGGGCTTGTCGGAACCTCCACGCCACGCAGCATATCGGCCAACTCTTGTGCAGGTATCTTGGCGGCGCAGCCGCACTCCACAACCGACTCAAAAAGATCGATTTTCGGAGGATAATCTGTGGACATCGCGCACCTTCTTGCAAGCGGACCATCGCCGCCCGCAAGCTCAGGTGGCGTGCTTAGGCGGGTGATGGATCCGGGATGCGCGCTTTCTTCGGAGGCAGACCTGCCTCCCGGAAAGCGCTTCAACTACATTTAATCCAGAACTCCATCTTGCTCATTTCTATCCCTGTCTCGCCCCAAGGCGGAGTGGCGAGACCAAAAAAGGTCCCAGAATGAGTACCACAGGTTAACATTTAGGGAAAGGCATTTGTTGACAGGCATTTGTTGACACCGAACAGCGGATCGATTGCATTTGCATCCTTTTTGAAGTTGCTCCCGGCCGCCCCTTCCGGTAGCATGTCACCGATTCCAAGTCTTGACGCTTCCGGCTCAGAGAGCGCGATATTTCGAGAGGATCTGGCGTGGCGGAAAAGTATCAATCGCTATTCGATGACAGTCTGCTCCTGGCCCATTGGGCGGGAGAGTACGACGCTTTCAAAGGCTCCGTAGAAGCCGGCCGGCTTCTCGACCGCCTGAAGAACTGGGCGGCGAAAGACTTTCAGAAGGAGGTGTCCACCGCCGGAACTTTTATCGACATCTTCTTCAAACAAACGTGGGGATACGTGGCTTCAGGTGAAGGTGAAACCGCAGCGGGTTTTACGGTTTTTCCAGAGTTTCCTGTCCCAGGTTCCGGACAGACCGGCGGAACCGGGGAGCCGAATGCTGATCTCACGCTGCTCGCGCCCGACATCATCGAGGCAATCCTCGACGGCAAGGAGCCGTCCGGCTTGTCGCTGGCGCGACTCACCAAGAAGCAGATCCCGCTGCCGTGGGATGAGCAGCGAACCTTCTTTGGATTCTGAAGGCCGCTGTCGGATGCCGGATTTTTGCCCATCGCACTGGCCACCCAGGATTCACAACACGTGTGTTTGTGATACTTTAAATAGACTTGAACGATGCCGGGAAGGAGCCAAAGGATGGGAAAACTGACCCGCTTCAGCGTATCGATAGAGTCTGACCTCCTCGATAGCTTTATCCGCAACGCAAAAAAGCATGGTTGGGAGAACCGCTCAGAAGCGATGCGGAACGTGATACGTGATTTTCTTGTGCGTGAAGAATGGCAGGGCAATGAGGAGATCGTCGGAACGATTTCGATTGTCTATGACCACCACAAGCGAGAGTTGACCGAGACGCTCACCGACATCCAGCACGACCACCACGATGCCGTGCTCGCCGCAACCCATATCCATCTGGATCACGATAATTGTCTGGAGATGATCGCGGTGAAAGGTACCGCTTCGAAGGTCCAGGAAATCGCCAACACTTTGATCGGCACCCGCGGTGTCAAGCACGGGAAGCTCTCGGCCACGACGACGGGGAGAAAACTCAAGTAATCTCATTGCTTGGTTTTCGGAATGCCCACGATGATCCCAACGCTCGCGCCCCAAGTGGCATCTTGATGGTCATGTCCAGGATGACAATTTACTTGGGTGATCAACTCAAGGTTATCCACGATGGAGACGTTGTAGCCTAAGGCAAATCCACCGCTGTCCGATCTTAGCTCGCCTCTCGCCGGATTGGTGTTATAGGAGTAATAGTATTCTGCGAGAATTTGGTGTCGTTCGGCAATGGTGAAGTAGGTGCCGTAGGTCTGGGATAGGGATTGTGTAAATTCATATCGCGTTTCGGTTTCATCGATGTCCGGAGTCGCAGGGTCGTCGGCAACGGATTCGTCACGACCCGCCAATCCATCTTCAAGTCGGACATAAAGACCCCAAAGCTCCATGTCCGGCCTCAGATCGAAATTGAGTTCAAGCGCGGGAGTCACGCCGATGGCGTTAAGACTCTCTCCGCTCATGCCGACATCCATCATTAAATCAATGTCGAAATGGTCGGTGTCCAAAGGCGTTCCGAAAACCCCGAACGAGTAACCGCCTTGGCCGTACGTCAGATACTCATCCGATTCTGCTCCAAGTGAAATATACCCGGATAACCTGGGGAGGAGGCCATAGCCCACCAGCACGTTGCTGAAAACCGTTTTCTCGTACTTGGGCAAATTCAAGCCGTCGCCACCCAGGTAGAACTCGAAATCGACCGCACCTTCGTCATACGTCTCGACAGTATCGGCGGCACGAGCCGTCACAGAAAGGCCGATTGTCAACGATAAAACCAACACGATAAACACAACCCGCGTCCACATACCTCTGCTCCTTCTGGAGGGTGCTGGACTCAAATGGTCTCGGACCGCTGGGTTATAACTATTTCGCGCCTACTCGAAATGGACCGACTTGTCGATCTTTCCTTCGAGAGCAAGCGTAGACAAATCAATGAGTGCCCGCCGTTTGCAGCGAGGGCATAGCAATTCAAGGGTTCCGTTCTCGACGCGGGCCAGCAGACGGCGGCAATGGCAGCGCAGTTCCTCATCGCCTTCAGGCGATTTGGTCTTTGTCGGAACGGTTGAGTGGCTGCGCCGCTTTTCCATACGCTCAACTCCCGGCATTGGCTTTCGCCCCGCCACATATCGGGCATGATTGCAATCGAAAGGGCTTTTCCAGGCGGCTGTCTTCCAGCAACGCCTGGTCGTTCATGATTTCGACTGTCGGGCCGTCTGCCACGACAAGTCCTTGTTTGAGAACGATGCTCCGCTCGCACAGATCCAACACCAAGTCCAGGTCGTGGGTGGCAAAGATCTTGGTGTGTTTGAAGGTCTTGAGCATCTCAATCAGCAACCGCCGACTTCTGGGGTCCAGGTTTGATGTTGGTTCATCCATGACTAGGATATCCGGCGACATCGACAGCACCGTTGCGATTGATACGGCTCGCTTTTCACCGCCGGACAACTTATAGGGCGGACGCTCTCGCAAATGGGTCGCGCCCACGATTTCCAGAGCGCGATTGACCCGCGATTCCACCTCTTGTGGCGGCAGCCCCAGGTTTAGCGGCCCGAAAGCCACGTCGTCGAACACCGTCGGCATGAAGAGTTGGTCATCAGGGTCCTGAAATACCATTCCCACGGTGCGGCGGATCAGTGTCAATGTATCCTTCGTCAGCGGTGAATCACCGATCCGGAGCGTCCCCGACTGGGGGAATAGGCACCCATTCAAATGTTGCAGAAGCGTGGATTTACCAGCGCCATTGGCCCCGATAACGGCCACAGACTCACCATGGGTGATGCGAAAGGAAATCCCTTGAAGGGCGGATGTCCCGTCCGGGTAGATGTAACGCAAATCCTTCGCTTCAATGATGTGGTGACTCATGCGAACAGCCTCGTTAACCCGTTGCCGATCAGATGTGGAAGGTTGAATAAACGCAGCCCGACAAAGAGAACCGACCAGCCTAAGACATAAGCCACATCGCCAAGGCCGAAAGACGCAGGCCGCAATACTCGGATCTCGCCGGAAAAGCCCCGGCAACTCATGGCCTGATGAATCCGCTGTGCGCGGTCCAGGGTGCGGAGCAACAGGTGTCCCACCATCGAACCGAACGTGCGGATTCCCGATCCTTTGCCATTGAATGAGCGGAGGGAACGGGCACGGACGAGGCGGAGCGATTCATCGATAAGCACGAACAGGTAGCGATAGAGAAACATCAACTGCACAACGAAGACCCGTGGCACGCCGAGTTTCTCCAAGGCTGCGCATACGGCATTGAATCCGGTGATTGCCACCAGCGTCAACGCGGCCCAAACGGTCAGTGTGAACCGGATCAGAATGGAGATAAAGGAAATCCACCCTCCGGATATTTGAGCCGAACCCAGGGTCGTCAGAATTTGCCGGTCGATGATCGGGTTGAAAATGCCGACCAGGATTGCAAATGGCGCGACCACAATGATCTTTCGGACCAGATAGACGAGGGGGATGTTACCCAGCGAGCAAAGTACGAGCGGGTAGATGAAAAAGGGGATCATCGCGGAGACTTCGTAACGCCCGAAGGAGACCACGGTTACGATGAAAACCAGCGTCGTCAGCAACTTCGCCCGACCGTCCAAACGATGAACCGACGTGTCTTGCCGTGAAAGGCGGTCCATCGTACCGAGATCGTAGGCATGGGTGCTTATCGACGACATCGCTTCTCGCAATTTGATCCGGTTGATGGGCTGGCTGACTGGTCTTTCATCAGAACGGGTGCTTAATGTTGCCGGTAGCCGCTGCTCCACGTCGCCTAAGCACCACGGCGATCAAGGCCGCGAGCAGAAGCGTCAGAACGCTTCCGATCAACCCCGACACGCTGGTCCCCCCGCTTATCGCAGGCCATGATTCCGCAAGCTCCTTTTCTCCCTCTGCTTTCGGCGGGGCCTTGAAGCCGTAGTCCGGCAAAAATGCAGTCTTCTCCTGCAAGCCCGCCAGTGTTTGATGGACGCCCTCCGGTGCTTCCAACTCTTCGTGACCGGATGTTTTGAACATCGACCATTCCAGGCCATCGGGCTGGCCGGAGGCAAACCAGGAAACAATCGCGCCGGTGATCAACGTCGCAATGCCCAGGCCGACCAGAACATTGCGAATAGAGACCGCTTCAAATGGTTTCGCGGTCGCTGACGCTTCGATAATTTCGGGCCGGGCTTTCCAGACGAAAAGCACCACAGCGGCGGTGGCGAAACCTTCAATGACGCCGATAGCTAGGTGGATCGGCTGCATCAACAGGACGAACGTGCCGAAGGGCAAAGCGGATATGCCTGACGCCAATGTCTCCAGCACCACGCTGAATGCGCCAAGCTGCAACCCGACGATGGCGGTCGCCAGCGATCCGGCGATGATGCGTCCGCGAGAAGGCTGTGCCCCTGCGATAGTCTTGAACAGCAGAGGATACACCACGAAGCAGGGCCAGAATCCCAAGTTGAAAATGTTGCATCCCAGGGCTAACAGCCCGCCGTCGGCAAAGAACAGCGCCTGGACCGTCAGGACTGACGCCATCGCGAGAAAGGCCGCATATGGCCCCAGAAGTATGGCCATGATGAGGCCACCTCCCAAATGCCCGCTGGAGCCTGTTGCCGGAATGGTGAAGTTGATCATCTGTGCCGCGAAAATGAATGCCGCTGTCACGCCCATCAGCGGGACCTTGCGTTCGTTCATTTCTTCCTTAACCTTCTTGGCGCTGTACCCGATCAGGCCCGCTGTAGCGGCCCACATGACCCCACCAACCGCTGGGGAAATCAAAGCGTCAGCCATATGCATTGCACGTCCTCCTTCTTTCGTGGCGCGAAAAGAAATCGCCCACCAATAAGTATTACGTTTTTAGATTTCGTAATACCAGTTGTCAAGGGGAAAACGCCTGGTCATGAGGATGTTCGGCTGATGGCCAAACGGTAAGGCGGGCTGACCTTCCAGACGAAGCAGCGAATAAGGCCCAGTCGAGCAATGGTTGTTATCGAACTTCTGACGGTCAGAACTAATTATTCGTCAGATTCCGCTGCTTCTCGCAAGGATCATTACCCCAAGCGCGAAAACCAAAGAGGACGAGATTACAGGAAGTGCGTGGGAGACACGGCCGCCCAGGTCGAGTCGCTCGAATCGATGCCGCGCGGTCACGAAAAGCAACCTGATCGCCGAGATCGCCCGGGCGAACAAAGTGGACGGCTCCTACGTGAGCCGGATTCTCGATCTCACGCTGCTCGCGCCCGACATCATCGAGGCGATTCTCGATGGCAAGGAGCCATCGGGACTCTCCATCGCAAAGCTCACCCGCCGGGAGATTCCCGTGCTCTGGAATGATCAACGAAGTTGTTTCGGATTTCCGGAGAAAGCGGTACATTGACGCCCTCGGAGCCTTTTGATTGGCTCATTAACAACCACGCCACCGCTGAATAGGAAAGGAGTCTTCATGGGCAGAAGCATCGTGATTCTTGTCCGGCAGAATGGGTTGGGCAGCGTCCAACCGGGGGATGCTGAGTTTGGGCTTGAGATGTTCGACAAGCTCATCCACACTTTTGAAAAAGCCGACACGAAGCCATCCGCAATTTGCTTTTACACGGAAGGCGTCAAACTCGCGTGCGAAGATTCACCGGCACTCCTCGGATTGAAATTGTTGCAGGGCATGGGTGTTCGAATCGTCGTTTGTCAAACCTGCTTGGTCAAATACGGACTGACCGACAAGCTCCTTGTAGGAGAGGTTGGCGGGATGAACGATATCGTCGCGGTTATGGCGAGCGCCGATTCCGTCATCACGGTTTGATGAAAATCGCCAAGTTTGAATTCGCGCTTTACACCTGCGGTCTTCCTTGCAAGAATGATCGCGGTAACGGTTTCAAACAGGATGGATTCATGAGCGTCAGAAGGATGTACTTACTCAACCACACAATATGAGGCGTTAGGCTGAAGACCGGTCCGGTCTTCGCAGACGCCTCCCGGCCCGGAGCCTTGCCTACCTGACCGCCCCTCCTGCGGTCCGGCGGCAGGCTGCCGGATCAAAGGAGGTACTAGGTGTCTCAAGATTATCATGCCATGTGGGAAAAGTTGGGGCTGGACCTGCCCGCGCACGATGCCCTTCTCGCCATGCTGGGACAGGGTTATCAGGCCACGTTCCTTACGCAGAAGCACCGCCCGAAGGGAATGGAATACTTTGATTTCGTCATGAGCGAAGTCCACGGCCTTCGGATCAAAGAACTCATGGATGCAAAGGAACAAGGCCGGAAGGTTGTCGGCAGCTATTGCGTCTACGTACCGGAGGAACTTGTCCTGGCCGTTGACGGTATCCTCGTCGGACTATGCGCTGGAGCGGAATACGGTTTCAGCCAGGCAGAGCAGCTTTTACCGAGAAATACCTGCTCGCTCATCAAGGGAGCTTTCGGATTCGCACTGGGGAAGGTCTGCCCCTACCTGTCGGCCTCCGATATGGTCGTGGGCGAGGCCACCTGCGATGGGAAAAAGAAGGCTTATGAAATTCTCGGCGACTATGTGAATAATCTCTACGTCATGGACATGCCGCAAAAGAAAACCGATGACGGTCGGGCACTCTTTAAAGCGGAATATCGCAAATTCGCCCTTCGTGTGGAGGAATTGAGCGGCCGGAAGATAACGGCTGAGAACCTTCATCGCGCCATCGGCACAGTCAACGACAAGCGTCGTGCCGTACAGCGCCTGTCTCGCCTGCGCGCGGCGGACCCCGCTCCGATTTCCGGACTGGACGCGCTTCTCATCAACCAGGTCTTTTTCTACGACGACCCGGTCCGATTTACCGGCTCGGTAAACAAGATTTGCGATGAATTGGAAGAACGCATCAAAGCAAAAACGGGAGTAGCCCCGAAGGGCACACCGCGTATCGTCGTTTCCGGTTGTCCTATGGCTGTGCCGAACTGGAAGGTGCCGACTATCGTTGAGGCCGCCGGTGCGATCATCGTCGGTGAGGAATCGTGTGTGGGTGAACGCGGCACGCAACACCTGGTCGGCGATGCGGGCGACACGGTTGAAACGATGATGGATGCCATTGTGGATCGCTACTTCAAAATCGACTGCGCCATCTTCACGCCCAACCCCACGCGGTTGGAGCACATCCGGCGGATGACAAAAGAATACTCTGCTGACGCTGTCATTCACTACACCCTTCAGTTCTGCGGCCCCTATCAGGTCGAATCAGGTCCTGTTATCCACTCTCTCCAAGATGGGGGCATCCCAACGCTCAGGCTCGATACCGAGTACAGCACAGGAGATCAGGAGCAGATCCGCACTCGCGTTGAAGCCCTTGTGGAACAGATCAGGGGGCGCTGAATTTCGTGGGCTCACACTGACAGGATGGGGTGACTAACCCCATCCGTATTTTCTTGGGTTGGTAGAGGGAGCCGGGACTCCCCGCAGGCTGCAAACCCGTTGAGGATACCTAACACGTTTCCTGCTCGGTTCGACTCCGAGACCAACCTCATTTCGATTCGTTTCTCGAAAAATCAAAAAAACCCTTCATTATCCGATCTTTATTCCATGACCACCTGCGCTCGGTTTTGATGCCAGTCCCGCTTGCTACTCCAAGTAGGCGTTACTCGGAAAGGACCGTCCAGTTTCACAACCCATTGATTTTTAACAGCTTCTTACTGATCGGACGAGGTGGGGGGTAGTCCGAACGACATGGAGAAAGAGAGAGAAAAACGACGGTTTTCGGGGCAAAATGTGCGTTTTGGGGTGAGAGCCAGTCCGATCAGAGCAGGCCGCCCGAAGCGCCGCGGACCTGGGAAAATCCTTTTATTTCTTGCGCTTATACGCCACAAACGGCAGTAGCCCCGAGGCGGGGCTACAGAACTGAGAGACTGTCCTTTTCAGGGGATCGTGGTGGAGCAAACTGGAGTCGAACCCGCGTCCGAAAGTAAACAGCCGTTTGTCGCCCATCTAGCAAAGCCGTACGTCCTCCATAATGTCAAAAAACTTTTATCATTATATTATAATTATGAAACAAAGGAAAATAGAAATCAAATAAATGGTTCGAATAAAAAGCAAACCGCATAGGCAACCACATGTTGCGGAAAGAGGTTTGAGGCGAAAAAAAATGCGATGAATGAACCGCGTTTCTGCTTGATATGTCATAATTTACCGTGATATCTTCTGCCAAAAAAAGAAGTGAAAAAATGACTTTTGATGCAACGTAGCGGTCATACATTGAGATATGAAGCCATAGCCGCCCTCGGCTGTGACTAAATAATTCACAGGCGGCCTGCGACGAGCTCAGTCGAGTCGAGGCGCCTGTGCCGCGATGCATGAAACCGAAATCGAAATGAGGAGAGAACATGGCGGATAAAAAAGCTGATCTGGCAGGACCCGGCATTGGAAATTATGAAGAACTGGAGAAAATCCTTCCGCAGGATTACGCCTCCGCTTTGAATCCCAAGGAAACGCAAAAGGCCATTTTTGCCGTTAAAAATTACATCGAGGAGAATTTATGCAAAGAACTTAACCTGATGATGGTTACGGTTCCCTTGATTGTGGACGTGGAAAGCGGAGTGAACGACTACCTTGACCGCGATGGTTCGCGGGGCCCGATCCAATTTCATATCACAAACGATTATAATAAAAATCCGATCGACGCCCAGATCGTGCAGGCAGCGACCAAGTGGAAGCGCGCCGCATTGAAGCAGTTTCAGATGCAGGTAGGCGAAGGGCTTTGCACGGACATGCGCGCCGTGCGCAAAGATTACTTTCTCGATCACGATCACAGCGTTTATGTGGATCAATGGGATTGGGAGCGAGTGGTCACAGCCGAGCAGCGCAATCTCCTGTTTTTGAAGGAAATCGTAAGAAAAATTTGGAAAGTGATCAAAGGCGCGGAGATGTTTGCCCAGGACATGTTTCCGAAACTCAAATCGAGCAAGTACCCAAACCTGCCCAACGAACTCGTATTCTTGCATGCCGAGGAAATCCTCGAAAAGTTCCCTGACCTGCCCCGCAAGCAACGAGAGACGATGATCCTGCAAGAATACCCTGCTGTTTTCATCATAGGCATAGGCTGGACGCTTGATGACGGTTATCCCCATGAGATGCGCGCGGCGGATTATGACGACTGGGTCACAGAGACGGTTTCTGAGGACGGCAGGCCCATGCACGGGCTTAACGGCGATATTCTTGTCTGGAACCCGGTGACGAAGCGCCGCCATGAACTCTCGTCAATGGGTATTCGCGTGAATGCCGAAACTCTTAAAAAGCAGCTTGAGTTAACGGGCCAACTCGATTTTCTCAAATTCCCGTACCACAAAGCCATCGTCAACAATCAGATTCCGCTCAGCATCGGCGGCGGCATCGGACAAGCCCGAACCCTGATGCAATTGCTTAAAAAAGCCCATTTGGGAGAGGTAAGCGTCACGGTTTGGCCGAAGATACTCAAAGAAATGTGCAGGAAAAAGAACATTTTTGTATTAGAGTAAGAAGAAGATACTCAACGATTAAACGGAGAAGATCTGCCCCGCATCATTCATAAAATGAAGTACAGGCGCACCGTCTGTGGTTGAATAACCGCAACCCCGCATTAGTGCGGAACAGTACCTGCATGAACGTTCAAAACCCTCATGTAAATGTTTTATATAAGGGCTTTTTTTATTTTTCGAACGGCGAAGGCAATATCGGCGGTCTCGATGGTTTGGCGGCGCTGCGCTGCAACTCGAGTTGTCGCACCAGTACCGAAGGCGCGACCATGGAGGTCGGCACAAAACCGCTTTCCGATCCGCAGTAGCCGTTCTGAACTTTATAATCATCGCCGGCTGCAACGATGTTTTTAATGGATAACAGCGGTGTTCCGACGATATCTGCGCCGCGCACCAGAGTGCGTTTTCCGGTTTTCACATCCACCCGATAAACGAGAATCGGCCTGTTTAAAAATGCCTGGAACTGAAACTTATCGGTAGAGGTCTCGCCCGACATGGCGGTATCGATGATCAAACCGTACGGAACATTTGCGGCCTTTGCCAGTTTGATCAGTCGGGCTTCCAAGGTCTTTCGTGAAACGGGATTGTGAGCGGTTACGATCAGGTTCCCCATTCTGGGAGTCGGATGGTTCCCTATTGAAGCGCGGCCGTGACCGTTGCTCTTATTGCGGCTTGGGATCGGCATGCGGGACATCAGAAAATCCTTGAGCACGCCGCTTTCGATCAGGTTGACGCGCTGTGCGGCCACGCCTTCGTCATCCACTTTGTAATAGCCGTTCAAATCCGACCCATAGGCGCGCAGCATCGTCGGATCGTCGGAAACGTCAAGAAATTTTGGGATCACCTCTTGGCCAAGCTTGCCCTTGAACGTCTGGCCTTCCTCATCGCTGCGCGTCCGGTGGGCTTCCAGGCGATGACCGATGGCCTCATGAAAGAACACGCCGGTCACCGTTGGACCCAATATTGCCGGCCCTGTGAAAGGCTCCATCTCAGGCGCATCCTTCAGCGTCAAAAGCTCTTTGGCCATTTTATCGACGCTTTCCATCATCTCCTGATCTTTGGGAATGCCTTCTTTGCTTCGGGCATAGTAATTGACCGAGTCTCCAAGCGGAGTGCCGTCCGCCGCATGGGCGGTGGCGTCTGCGGAGAAGGCCCAATACAAATTGCGCGTAACGATTCTGGCGCCTTCGGTGGAAATGAAATATTGCGTCTCCGTCACATACCTGCAAGAGACTTGCGATTCGGTAATGCCTCGATATTCGGCCAAAAGTTTTGACGCCCTTCGAACCAAATCGGCAAAATATTCTTTGGATAATTCGACGGAAAGCGGCGGTTCCGACAAAAGCAACGGCTTTTCGCGCGTAAAGTCGTCGCTTTTTTCTTCGGGCATCTGTATCTTGCGAACTGCCTGCATTTTTTTATTCATGAAATCGGTCAGCGCTTGCTTATATTTGAGGTCGGTCATCAACCAAAACATTCCGCGAAGCGCCTTTGCATCGGATTCAAAGGGCGCGGAAATATATTGATAGCTTTTATTAAAAAGGTCGTCCGAATCAAAATCACGCCTTACGGGCATGGAGCTATCGAATGAATAATCGCCCACGCGGACATCCGCATATATTTTACGTTCTCTGATGGGTTGATCGTGAATCAGCGCGCCGAACCGGCCCATGAGGAACCGGCCTTCGTCTTCTTCCACCGTATAAGCGATGAAATATGGTTTTTCGAAATTATCGAGTGAAAGCTGTTTGATATCGCGGTCGAGTTCCGTATTCATCGAATTAAGCGTCGTATTATCATCCGAAACGACGGTCATCGCCGCGCACAAAACGACGATCGTCAAAGCTGTCGCTGATATTAGTCGTGACAAAATCAACCTCCTTTTCATAGCCAATTCAGTATGTCATCGAATGTATCGGGAAGAAAGGCATTCATTCTTATTTCAGACGATTTTTGTCGTAGATCGAACATATTCCTCAGAATCTGCGATAAAGCTCCTCGAGAATAGCTTTCGCGCGGATGACGGATTCCTGGGCGGTCGGATATTTTTCAAGCAACATCCGGCAAAGGGCTTCGGCCTTGCGTTCTTCTCCTATGTAGCGATACGCATCCGCCGCGCCGGTAATAGCATAAGGCGTTTCCGGATCATTCGGGTACCGCATATAAACACGCTCAAACTCTTTGACCGCTTCCTTATTGCGTTGCTGCTGCAGGAACAGGTTTCCCAAAGCCATATGAACTTGCACTTCCACGGGGGGATCGCCTGCAAAATCCGAAAGAATATCCCGATATGTCTCCTCCATCTTTTCCATGTTTTTCAGTTTTCCATAAGCCTCGGCAGAAGCCATCATGGCCTTCAGAGTGGAAACGGATTTGGGGGCATCCAGTGCGATTTTTTGATACATTTCCAGAGATTGCTGAACCTTTCCATGCATTGCGGCCAAATCGGCGAGCGCTAATCTTGCCTCGGCCGCCTGGCCCGGATCACGCACTTTTTGAAGTTCGGCATTCAAGCTGCGCTCCGCCTCGGCCATTCTTCCGGCCTTGATCAAAATTCTCGCCTTATGAACCACCAGACTTGTGGAAACCGGCGACGAAGGCAAGTTTGCCATTGTCCTATCCAAAACAGAGATTGCTTCTTCGAGCCGCCCTGTATTTACCAGAGCATCTGCGGAAGTCGATGCGACCTCGGCTTTGGCCGCTTCCGGGACAGCGCCGAACTGATCGAGCATTTCGATCGCAGAATTCATGCCATTAAGGTCGCCGTCCGATGCGGCAGTCGAGGCCAATAACCTGACAGCCTTCACAAAGTTAGGCCCTTCTTTAGATGTCAAAGCCAAGTTTCTGATCTGGCTCAGAGCTACATCCTTTTTCCCTCCTGCAATCAGAAGGCGCGCGGATTCCAAGCCGGCTTTGATTTGAATATCCACGCTCAATTCGCGTTCATTGCTCAGGTCTGTGAACATCTGCAAGGCTTCGTCTCTTTCGCCGGTTTTCAGCAAAAGCTCTGCAATTTTGTACTTTACTTTGGCTTTATCGTTGTCTGAAATATTCGAAGATTCCAGTTGTTTATAGGCTTTCATAGCAGCCTGAACATCGCCCGTCGCTGCTACGATATCCGCCTGGCCTATCGCCGCTTCGGTCAGTGCATTGGCGTTGCTCTTAAAGGAAATGGCGATCTGCTCATAAATTTTTTGCGCGGAAGAGGGATCATTGGCTTCAAGGTAAGCGGTCGCTTGACCGAGCATCACCTCAAGGGAATATTTTCCCGCCGGTTGATTGCTCAGAGCCTTTTGATAGGTTGCAATGGCTTCCGATTTTCGAGGAGACGCCTTCATGAGATCCGCGGCGCTGATCAGGCTTCTTATGACTCGGTCCGTATCTTGCGGGATTTTGCGCGCAACTTCCAGATAAGCCTGCTCAGCGTCGGTCAGGCGGCCTTCGCTAGCCAACAAGTTGCCGATCTCGATCAACGCCTCTCGGCCTTGAGGCCTATCAAGAAATCTGCGAGACATATCCCTATAGATAACAATCGCCTCATCGATTCTGTTTGCTGCGGCAAGAGTCCGCGCTTTGCCGGAGATGGCGGCAAGAACGGCGTTTCTATCGGTTGGAAATGCTTTTTCCAGCGAATCGAAGGCAACAGTCGCGGCCGCAAATTCCCGATTGGACAGATACATTTCCGCCAAAACTTCCATCGCCGTGACCCGAACGCCCGGTACGCTCGATTCGGCCAGGGTCCGCACCCCTTGGATCGCGTTTTCGGTGTTTCCTTGCGTGAACATGATCTGGAGCAAAAAAAGTTCCGCTTGGATTTTTTCCTGCATCCCGATTTCCTGGAATTGCATAGCGCGCTTCACCAAAGCATCTGCGTCGGCCAATTCACCCTGGCCCAGCTTGATTCGGGCCATCATCATGGCGGCCTGATATTTTGCCGTCTCGCTGCTTGCGACCGATTGGAGCAATTTTATTGCCAGGCGGCCTTTTCCGGTTTCACTCAAAAGACGCGCATAAGAAAGAGTCGCCTTGTCTTTCAGCGCCGGGATGGTTTTGACCTCGTCGACCGCTTTTTCCATGACCGCCAAGGCTTCATCGGCTCTTCCCAGATCTTTTGCAACCTCGGCAACCGCCGTTTGCGCATCCAAACGATCGCCGACATCCCCTGCAACGGAAATCAGGTCGCGGTACGCCTCGAGCGCTTCGGGCAAACGCCCTGCTTCGCGCAGGAACGATGCTTCCTGCCAACCGGAAGAAAAGGCATAGCCGGCGGTTCCGAGTGATGAAAGAACTTGGCGAGCCTCTTCATAGCGGCCCGCTTCGGCCAAAGCCTTGGCCAAGGAATTCATTCCTTCTCGGCGGCGATCCGGATCAGAGCTTCTAGCCGCCATCCGATATGCATCAATCGCACCGTTAGTGTCGCCGGCGGATTGAGATTGTTTTCCCAAGGCCATCCGATAATAGAAGGCGGAGTCCGGATCCGAATCCGCAATTTCGGTCAGAGATTTAACTTGCTGCTCGGCCAGATCGGATTGGCCGGAGTTCCAATAAAGCGATGCCAACATATAAATAGCGCGAGCCCTGGCCGATAGCGGGGCTGATCCATCTTTGGCAAGGGATAAAAATATTTCTTTGGCTGAGTCGCTCTTGCCTTGAATGATATACATTTGAGCGAGCGCAAAATTGGCCCAGAATCGCTGAGTCGCGTCTCCTGCTGCAGCTCTGGCTGCTAAAAACTCCTGGGCCTTTGCCGGAGAAACGGAGGAGGCAAGAATTCCGGCTGCTTCCGAATAAAGATCAGATGTCGCTTTTTGAGTGCCGATAATAGCCGCTGTGTCAGCCAACAATACGGCAGCTTGCGCGGGTTGGCCCAGGTGTTGAAGAGATTGAGCGCACGAAGTGGCCGTATCCTTGACCATAGACCCCTTGTTGCCTGAAAGAGTCGCTATCTCCTTCAGATAATCCAGCGTTTTCTTTGCATCTCCTCGCGAAGCAGATACCCTTGCCAGCCCTGCTTTGGCCTGCATCTTATCCATTGGATCGGTGAATTCCCGCTCCACTCTTGAAAATGCATTGAAGGATTCGTCGAGCTGGCCGAGCCTCTCTGATAAAAACCCGAGCCCAATGAGCGCTTGCATCAATTGCTGCGATCCGGCCAAAGATATGTTTGCGATGTTCTGGTAAGAGTCACGCGCACTTTTGAAATCACCGATGGTCTCATAAGCCTTGGCCAAGCCGAATAACAGATTGGGTTTATCCTGATTTTTTGCCGAAACAACAGCTTCTTTCAACAAAGGGATCGCCTTCACCGGCCTTCCGGTCTGTTGATAAAGCAACCCCAAAATTCCTTTAGCTTGCTGAAGGGTTAAAGGATCATGCGGCTTGTCGCGTTCGAGTTCGGAATAGAGCTGTTCGACTTCGGGAATCTTTCTGGATTGCGCATACAATCGCATCATCGCCACAAAAGCCTTGCCTCTGGCCGCCGCTCCGCCTTCCTGGGCCACATTACGCAAGATTGCCAGCGCCTCCACATCGCGACCTGCCCTGGCAAGAGCCTCGGCCCTGGCGGTTTCGGACTCCAGTACCTCGGCAAATCTTGCCGATAATTCCATCAATAGCCGTTTTTCCGACTTAATGTCGCCTTTGTTTTGGGCGATCTGGGCCAAGTCCGATAATGCAGCCGCGGCAAGAGAGGGAACAGAGCCGTCCGCCACCAGCCTCAGCACTTGAAGCGCGTGGCCTTCGTCTCCTTCCGACATCCAGACTGCGGATTTGATAAGCCAAACAGCCTTTTCCACGGAAGGCAGTTTTGCGTATCGCGATGAGAGGGCATCCAATCTGCTCAGAACATTCACTGCGTTCGAAGCGCCCTCGCGTGCGTTAGCGGCGTCAAAGAGAGCCTGTTCCACCTCAGAATCGGAAGTTGCGGTTTCGGCTGCCGCCAGAAGAATTTCAAAGGCCGATCCTGTTTTGCCGAATCGCAGCAGAATTCTGCCTGCGCCAAGTTGCCCGGCGGAGTTCAAAGATGGCGATGCAGCATGTGAAGCTGAAAAAGACTTCAAAGCGGCAACCGCCTGATCCGGCGAATCTAACCGGATGGACAGATTAGATAAAAAATCGGCCAGTTGAAGCACCTGATGCGCCTCATTTGCCTCTTTTAACGCATCTTCGGCCGCACCTACGGCTTCGTCATATCTTCCTGCGGAACCCAAGACCTCGGCTTTTTCTATGAGCAATGATATGCGTTTTTCAAGATCATCATGAGTACCGGATTCCAACTGAGTCAGCAGTTTCAAAGCCCCGTCCGAATCGCCGCCGGTTGAAAGTGCGGATACGAGTTCCAATCCCGCAGCCAGCCACCACTGTCCTTGTCCCGCGCGATCCATGACGGATTTGTACAAAGAAATTGCGCTTTGAGAATCGCCGGCCGCCAGATATCCTCGCGCCAGAGCTATATCGGCTTCATAAAGCAAACTGTTTTCTGCCCCGACCGCATCGAGTTCTTTTTTTGTTTCAATGGCTTGATCCATAGATCCCATGAATGCCAGAGCCCGTATCGAACCGAGCAAAGCTTTAGCCTTCCAACTCGGATGAAGCTTAAGGATTTCCTGGAAGCGCGCCAAAGCGAGTTTTGCGTTGTTTTGCGCCAGAAGCGCGTTTGCCAATTCATAAGAGATTCGCGCCGCTTCCTCCATCGAGCCTTTTTGCATATCGTAAAGCATGTGTAGAAGGCGCTCGGATCTTTGGAAATCGCCTGATTTGGACGCCAGTTGAGCGGCGGCATTCAAGGCCGTCAGAGCCCAGTCAGAGCCGGGCCAACGCTTTGCGACCTCTTCATATATATTGAGAGCCTTATCGGTCAGGCCCAAAGCAGTTTGTGCGGCGGCCCGGCCCAGAGCAGCCTGCGCGGCGGGAAGATCGCGCACTCCGTATCGCTCCTCCAAAGCATTGAAGCTTGCGATAGCCGCTTCAGCGCGGCCGCTTTCGAGAAGAGCCTGAGCCTGATTGAACCTTGCAAAAGCGCCGCGGACCGGATCGCTCCCGAATCTGCGTTCCATAAGATCGTAAAAAGAGATTGCCCGGTCGTACCGGCGCTGCTGCATTGCCTTTTGAGCTTCCGTCTCGAGCCTCTGAAAACTGTAAAATGCGGGTATGGTCAAATAAAAATAGACCGTCGCGCCTGCGGCCGCAGCTATGATAGCGACCGCTGCAATGATCAACCAAGAACGGAAGATCCGCCAACGGCTTTTAATAGACTCAGTGAAAGGTTGGAGGTTTGTCATCGTCTTCGGGCCTGGCCACATAAAACCTTCCGCGAAGTTTTTTGAGTTTGCTCGCGTAATATCGCTGGCGCATTCGCATATAAATCTTATCGTAACGCAAGTACAGATAACCGAAAAGCATGCCCCCCAGATGCGCCAGATGCGCCACGCCGTTATCCTGGCCGGAAATCGTGGACCATAATTCGATCCCGCCCAGCAGCAGGACCATATGCTTGATCTTCATCGGAAGCACGAAGAAGAAAAGCACGATCCGATTGGGATACAACAACCCATATGCGAGCAGCACTCCGTATACGATTCCCGAGCATCCGACAACGGGAATCATCAGGTTAGGCGAGGTTACCGCCATCGTCAGTCCCGCGCCTATTCCGGCAATCGTCATGAATATGATGAAACGGCGCCGGCCGTAAACCAATTCGAGCTCTCCTGCGAACATTGACAGCACGAGCAGATTAAAGAAGATGTGGAACAATCCGCCATGAACGAAATTAAAGGTCACTACCTGCCATACCATGCCCTGCCAGAACAATACCGGCACAAGGCCCAAGGCTGTCGTGAGACTTGGCCAAAGGCTTTGGGCCATAAAACCCGCTATGCACGCAATGATAAAGACTTTCAAAACGGGCGTGATCGGACCTGTAAAGCGAACGCTCATGCCTCCGGGAGAATAAGATGAACCTTGTCGCACGCTAAACTTCCTTTTTCATCGAGCGAAATAGATTGTCCAAATGCAAAGATGCAGGGCCGAACCCGGATCCCAAATTCGGTTTCACTCCCGCGCCCATTTTCACGACCGATCTCCCCGCCACGGTCAGATTGATTCTAATCCCGTAGTACTCATATGTTTCACCAGAGTATCTAATACCATCCTGAATGGATTCAAGTATAGACATCATTTGAAGAGGGGATGGAATTACAAAATTGACATATTCGACCCCTTTTAAGGCGAACATCAACAACCGAAGATAGATTGCGGGGTCTAAAATTTCCAATTCCATCTCGGGCCGAACGAAACGGCCTCGCAAAAATAGAGTGTCGTCTGCTATGGCATTGATTCGGTAATCGAATTCTTCGATATTCGATAAAAACATGGCCGACATTTCGATGACGGACTGCGCCTCAAATTCAGTGATTTGCCTTAAAAACAGATTATGAAGATCATTCAAGCGCGGGCCGATTTGAGATAGAAGGTCACGCCTGGAACGAGAAAAAGCCAGCAACTTCACCTGGACAAGTCCATCGGGAAATGTACTTAGCTCCAGAATATCCACGTCAGAAAATGCAACTTTCAGACAGCCGCCTTTATCTGCGGTAAAACGCTCACCGATCGCCACCGACTCTTCAAAGTTTTGGGGAAATTGCGCGAAATAAGGCGCCAGATCGACGGATTCGGCTTTCTTCGACAATTGAACTTTCACGCCGGCCTTAAATGCTCTTCGCGCGAGTTCCTTGATCACGAGCGAATTTTTTCTGGCCAGATTTAAAGCATATCGAATCATCATTAAGATGAGGCTACAGGAAACGATGGGATTTATACAAGTCCGAAGATTAAACTTGACATTGATTTATGAAAAGCAAAGCATTGCCATACCAGAAATCCATTCCAGGAGGCCATTATGGCGAGGGTGGGAATTGTCAGGGATCCGGTATATCTAGAACATAAAAACAGCGATTATCACCCGGAAACTCCTTTGCGGCTTTCATCGATATACGCGATGCTCGATAAGGATATGGGCGATGCAGTGACTTGCATTCCTCCGAGGCCCGCCACGCACGAAGAGATCGGATGGGTTCATTTTCAATCCTATATCAATCAGATCGCCGCTTCGGCGGGAAAATACGCCCGCTTCGATCCGGATACAGGGGCTTCGCCGAAAACCTATGAAGCTGCGCTTATGGCTGCGGGAGGGGCGATCGAAGCCGTTGACGCCGTGATGGCCGAAAAGGTGGATATTGCCCTGGCCCTTGTAAGGCCGCCGGGACATCATGCCGAACGCAACCGCGCAATGGGATTTTGCATTTTCAATAATGTGGCCATTGCAGCCGAACATGCCATGCGCGTCCATGGCCTGGAGAGGATTCTGATCGTGGACTGGGATTTGCATCATGGCAACGGCACGGCCAATCATTTCTGGACTTCCAATAAAGTGATGTATCAAAGCACCCATCAATATCCGTTTTATCCGGGGAGCGGCGATTTTTCCGAAAAAGGAGGCGACGATGGCGTCGGATTCACTATCAACGTGCCGATGCCCGCAGGATGCGGCGATGGCGAATATCTGGCTGTAGTGGAAAAAGTACTGGTCCCCGTTGCTTATGAATTCAAACCCGAGCTCCTGCTGATGTCCGCAGGATTCGATATCTACGAGCATGATCCGTTGGGCGGTATGAAGGTGACTCCGGACGGATTTGTTTTGCTCAACATGGCCCTGCTCGAGATTGCAAAAAAATGCTGTAACGGACGCACTGTGGTGACTTTAGAAGGCGGGTATCACATCGAAGGAGAGACTCTTTGCTTAAAGAGGATTCTTGAGATGATGCTGGAATGGCCCAACGCCGTAAGGCCGCCGATGCCGAAGCCCTCCAGATTGTCGCTGGCCGAAACGTTGGTCGAAAAGGCAAAATGGGGTCAAAAACAATATTGGAAGTCGCTCGCCGAGTGATGAATATGCACAATTTGTCGGATTATCTCAGTCAACATCAGCAACAGGCGGAACGCTACCTCCGCAAAGTTTTTGAAGAAAGGGGACATCATTTTTCAAAGCTGAAAGAGGCCATGATTTACTCCTTGCTCTCCGGAGGAAAAAGATTCAGGCCCATTCTGAGCATGGCTTGTGCGGAAGCGGTGGGAGGGGTTGCCGACCAGGCGCTTCCTTTCGGCTGCGCCATCGAGCTGATTCACACGTTTTCTTTGATCCACGACGATCTGCCGGCTATGGACAACGACGATCTGCGCCGCGGCAAGCCGACGAATCATAAGGTGTTCGGCGAGGCTCACGCTGTTTTGGCCGGGGATGCGCTTTTATCGGAGGCCTTTTTACTGATGGCCCGACAGCCCAAGGAAATCGGCGTTTCCAATGAAATCGCACTGGATATTGTCGCCAGAGTGGCTACGGCGGCTGGCCTTGAAGGAATGGTGGGAGGGCAGAGCCTGGATTTGCTCGCTGAAAATGCCGATGTAAATCTGGCCATGCTGGAACTCATCCATCTGCATAAAACAGCGGCATTGATTTCAGCCTCCACTTATGCGGGGGCAAGGGCCGGAGGCGGTGACGCATTGCAATGCGAAAAACTTGCCGAATACGGCCGGCTCATAGGTTTGGCGTTTCAGGTAGCAGACGATATTCTCAATGTCACCGGAAAGCCGGAAGACTTAGGCAAAGCGATCGGATCGGACAAACAGCGAGGCAAGGCGACCTATCCCGCGCTGTTTGGAGTGGAGGCGAGCCGTAAAAAGGCCTTTGAGCTTGCCGATCGCGCAATTGCCGTGCTGAATGATTTTTCCGAAGATTTATCGTGGCCCCTGCACAAGCTGGCTCGATTTGTGGTGGAGCGGGATCGATAAGTTGAAAAAAGCCTATCGAATTTTGGATCATCCTTCAGATCTGCTCATCGAGGTAAGGCGACGCACAAAAAAATCCGCATACGCCACAATGGCTGTCGCTCTCTTCGA
>Ga0315282_10003860_pt1 | contig 26615 bp, 10 predicted proteins | sample YL17G07_20_MG_FD_203693 | JGI IMG/M metagenome (GOLD analysis project Ga0315282, IMG submission 203693) | Sediment microbial communities from Yellowstone Lake, YNP, Wyoming, USA - YL17G07_20 | ecosystem: Environmental > Aquatic > Freshwater > Lake > Sediment | place: USA: Wyoming | collected...
GACGCACGGCCTCGGTCTCTGCTCGGCGGGCGGCCGCGAGGCGACGCTCCAACATCGGCCGCTGGCGGCGATGGCGGGAATACGGGCGGCCGGCCCGCTCCAATTGGGCCTGGACCTTCTGGCGGGCATCAGGGCAATTGAGGTTGACCGGGGGCAAAGGCGTCCTAGAATACATCGCCTTTCGGTGGGGGATTGCGCGCGGCGTCGGCGTAGAGGGTCTGCGCTGCCGGCGTCGGGGGGCCGGTGCCCTGTGATGCCTGAAGTGCTGTGGGAGAAATCCGATGCGACGTGACCCGTCTTGCGCCCGCACTGCGGTGGCTGAGCCGCTGGAGCCGCGACTCCTGTTGGACGCGGCCCTCGATTTTGCCTTCGCCATCGGGTCGTTCAACACCGCCGCTATGGCGACCGATGCCGCAGGCAACGTCTACGTGGCGGGGCGAAAGAGCGCGGCCACCGACTTCGATCCCGGCACCGGCACGTCCGACGTAACGGTCATCTCCCAGGGGTCCTGCATCGCCAAGTACACCAGCACCGGCGCCCTGGCCTGGGTGATTCCGCTGACCGGCGGCGCCAATGCCCGCATCGACGTCAGCGCCATGGCTGTGGACGGGTCGGGCAACCTGTACGTCACCGGGGCCTTCGACGGGACTATCGACTTCGACCCCGGCGCCGGCACCACGAACCTGGTGGGCGCGATCGATGTGTTCGTTCTCAAGTTGAATAGCGACGGCTCGCTGGGCTGGGCCAAGGCCTTCAGCGGTCCGAGTTCGGACTTCGGCGCCGGCATCGCGGTCGACGGCCAGGGGAACGTCTGGACGGTCGGCACGTTCCAGGGCACGGTGGACTTTGATCCCGGCGCGGGCACCCGTCACCTCACCGCCGCGGGCGCCAAAGACGCGTTCATCTCGAAACTGGACGGGTCGGGCAACTTCGCGTGGGCCGGGGGCCTTGGGCCGAACGTCAGTCCGTTGCAGGCGGCCGCAACGCCCACGGGCGGCCTGGTGGTGGGCGGGTATTTCACGACCACCGTGGATTTGGACCCCGGGGCGGGCACCACGGCACTCACCAGCGCGGGGGCCGAGGACGGCTTCATCGCCCAGTATGCCGCCGACGGCAGCCTGGCCTGGGCGCGGCAGGTCGGCGGCGCTGAGTCCGACGCCGTCGATCGGGCGGTGGTCGATGACGCCGGCACCGTCTACGCCACGGGCTACTTTGCCGGCACCGTGGATTTTGATCCGGGACCGTCGGCGTACAACCTCGCCGGTGCCGGACAATCCGACGTTTTCGTCATGAAGTTGAGCGGCGCCGGCGACTTCGAGTGGGCGGACCGGATGGGGGGCAGCCAGCGCGAGTCGGACGGCGGCCTGGCGGTGGACTCGGCGCACAACGTTTACCTGGCGGTCGTCTTCTCGTCGACCGACGCCGACTTCGACCCGGGTCCCGGCAGGTTGGTCCTGGCCATGACGGGCCAGTACGCCATGGCCCTGGTGAAACTCGACGCCTCCGGCGGCCTGGCGTGGGCCCGCGGCATCTCGGGGGGCATGACGGCGTATCCGGCCGAGATCGGGGTGGACGGCGGGGGCGCGGTCTTCGCGGCCGGGACCTTCTCGGGCACCCAGGATTTCGATCCGGGGGCCGGCCGCTTTCCGATGACGGGGTCGACGAGCGCGTCGACGGCGTTCGTCATGAAGTTGACCGGGCCGGGCGCCGACACGACGGCCCCGCGGGCGGCGCTTGTGGGGCCGTCGGACGGCGGCACCATCGACCCGGATGTTCTGAATGCGCGAGGATATCTGGATGTGACTTTCTCCGACCCGGCGGGCGTCAAGGCTTCGAGCGTCACCGACGCGGCGGCGGAGTTCGCCCTGGGCGGGGCCGGGGCCGCCGGCGCCTACCTGGGGCCGCCGAAACTGCTCACGGGGAGCACCTATCGGTATCTCTTCATCGGCGGGTTCTCGGCGGGGGCGGTGACGCTGACCTTCGCCCCGGGCGCGTTCGCCGACAATGCGGGGCACGCCAGCCCCGGCATCGGCCTGGGCTTCACGGCGGCGCAGGACACGGCTGCGCCGACGGCCGCCCTGGTCGACCCGCCGGACGGCGGCACGATCGACCGCGACGTCCTGAACGGCCGGGGCTACGTCGACGTCGCCTTCAGCGACGCTGCGGGCCTGTACTTGCCGTCGATCACCGACCCGACGGTCGAGTTCGAGTGGTCCGGCGCCGCGGCGGCCGGCGTCCTGACCGGCGACCCGACGCACCTGGGCTACTTCGCCAACGGTTTTACCTATCGGTATCCGTTCACGGGCGCGTTCAGTGCGGGCCTGGCAACGTTGACCTTCCTGGCGGGGGGCGTGATGGACGCGGCGGGCAACATGAGCGCGACCGCCGCCAAGACGTTCACCGTGACGGCCTACACGTCGAAGCCCGGGGTGGCGGCCCCGGCCGCCGGCGGCGTCGTCGACGCCGACGTCCTGAACGCCCGCGGGTACCTGGAGGTCACGTTCACGGACGCCTCGGTCGTAAGCGGCGCGACGATCCTCGACGCGGCGCCGGAGTTCGCGCTCAGCGGCGCGGCGGCGGCGGCCGGGCCGAAAGTCGGCGCGCCGAAACTGGCGTCCGGCACGACGTATCGGTATCCGTTTACGGGAACCTTCGCGGCGGGCGATCTGGCGCTGTCCTTTCCGGCGGGGGCGTTTGCCGACATGGCCGGCAACGCCAACGACGCCGTCATCCAGTCGTACACGGTGTCGGGGCCGGCGGGCGGGCGGTTCGGCGCGACCGGCGGCGCAAAGGGCGTGAAACTCCAGAAGACCGACGCCGACGGCACCCTCGTGGTCTTCTCGATGGCGGGCCCGGGGTTCGGCGAGGTCGTGGACCAGGGCGGCGCGTGGACGCTGGCGCTCGGCGGGACGACGGCCGCCTCGGCCGTGACCGTGAAGACCGCGAAGTCGGCCACGCCGGGCGACGACGGGCAGGCGGCCCTGGCGGGCGTCACCGTGGCGGGACCCCTGGGCAGCCTGACGGCCGCGACTACCCGCCTCGAGGGGCCGATGATCGTGGCCGACACCCTGAAGAGCCTGACGCTGGGCGACGTGAACTCCGCCGGCGTCATCAATTTCACGGGTTGGGGCAGCGCCGCGGCGGCGCCGGCGTTGGCGTTCGGCAACGCCCAGGGCCTGGCCATCACTTCGGCGCACGTGCCTTTCAAATCCATCACGGCCGCCGCGTGGACCGAGGACGGGGTGGCCTTGGATGCGCCGTGGGTCGGTTCGGTGACGGTGAAGGGCGCCGCCGGAGTCCCGGGCGACTTCAGCGGCGACGTGAAGTTGGTGACGCAGGATGCCAAGGGCGTGTCGCTCGCCGCGCTGTCGGTGGCCGGCGCGCTGCATTCGCACCTGACACTGGCCGGCGCGGCCGGGACGCTGTCGGCGGCGTCGTGGGCGAACGGGTCGCTTGCCGCAAGGTCGGCCGGCACGATTACGATCAAGGGCGACATGTCGAACGTGACGGTGGCCCTGTCGCAGGCGCCGGATTCGAAGATCAAGGCCCTCGGCACGCTCAAGGTCGGCGGGAAGATGGACTCCGGCACCATCGATTCGGCGGGCAGCATCGGCACGGTGACGGTGGGGGCGCTCTTGGCGAGCAACGTCGAGGCCGGCGACCTCGCGGGCACCGCCCAGACGCACGCCGCCCTCGGTTCGTTGATCGTCAAGGGCGTGACGGGCGTGACGGACACCGTGGTCGCCTCGAGCATCTCGGCGTGGAACCTGGGCACGGTGATGCTCCGCGACGTCAACATGTCCAACGGCGGCACGGCGTTCGGCGTCAAGGGGCGCACCCTGGCGTCGTACACGCGATACGTGGGCAAGACGGTCGCCAAGAAACTGTCGAACGTGGTCGGCCCGCGCGCCCAGCCGGTCGACGGCGACACGGACTTCTCTGTGACGCTCGTATAAGGCCGCGAGCCGCGGGCCAGGCAAAAAGCCGCGAGCCATGAACCGCGGGCCCAAGACACTATAGAAACAGGGGCGCCGTGGCCTTCTCCACGGCTCGCGGCTCGGGGCTTCCGTTCCTCCGGCATGGGAAGCGCCTGCGAATGTGGCAATAGACTCAATCGGCCTGTGTTCAGACAGTGGCACACGTCTTACGAGCCCAAGGTGGTGGAGGACACGCATGCCTGCGCCCTGCTCTTACCGACGACCCATGATGGAAACGCTGGAGCCTCGCGTGCTCCTGGCGGGCGCCTGGTCGTCGGAGACGGTCGTCTACGACCAGATGACGGCCGCTGACGGGACCCTTGTGGGCTGTGCCTCGGTGGCCATCGACAAGGCCGGCGTGGCGCACCTGGGTTATGTAGACCAGTACGATGACCCTGTGGCGGGGCTTCAGACCCGGGTTCGGTACGCGTACTGGACCGGCACGGCGTGGGATCGGCAGACGGTGGACGTGGCCGGCGGGGCGTCGGCCACGCTGGCGCTGGACGGCTCCGGCCGGCCCCGCATGGCGTACGTGACGACGGGCGGCGAAGTCCGCTATGCCTCCTGGAACGGCTCGTCGTGGGACGTGCAGGCGGTCGCAACGCTGGCGAGCGGCCCTGTGGACCTCGCGCTGGCCAACTCCGGCGATCCGCGGATCGCCTACGTCACGGCGGCCGGTCAACTCAAGTTTGCCTCCTGGAAGAGTCCGTCGTGGACGGTCAGCACGGTGGACAGCGGCGTGACGGGCGGCCTTTCCCTGGCGATGGATGCCCACGACAAGCCGCGCCTCAGTTATGTGGCGGGGCAGAGCCTCAAGTATGCCACCTTGAAAGGTTCCACGTGGACCGGCCAGGTGGTGGACGCCGGGGCGGCGGGGTTCGGCGGCGGCTTCAACGCCTTGGCGATCGTTTCCGGCGTCCCCCACATCGCCTATGACGGTCCCGGCGGCCACACGCTGGTCTATGCCTCGCTGAGCGGCTCGACGTGGACGCAGCAGACCGTCGACGCGCCCGGCGCCACCGCCGACGAGGGAACCGTGGCCCAGGTCTCGCTGGTTATCGACGGCTCCGGCAACCCACACGTGGCCTACCTGGCCGGTTCCGGCGCGGCCGCGACGGCCACAAAGCACGCGGCGTGGAGCGGCACGGCATGGCAGACGGAGGTCCTCGATGCGAACCTGCCGTCGCTGGCCGACGCTGGCCCTTCGCTCGCGCTGGCCGGCGCCACCAGTCTTCAGGCGGCCTACTTTGCGCCGGACCAGGGCCACGTGGCGCTGCGGTACGGCCGGCTTGCCCTGACGCCCGCCAATACGCCCCTCATCTCGGTTTTCGGCAATGGACAGCCGATCCTGGACGGCAGCCACGCCGCCAGCACGCTTAACGGCACCGACTTCGGCTCCGTCGTCCAGGGGTCAGCGCCTCCACAGCAGACCTTCACGGTCACCAACCCGGGCACCGCCGACCTGAAACCCGGCACGCTCACCTTGCCGGCGGGTTTCTCGCTGGTGGAGCCGCTGGCCGGCACCATCGCGCCGGGTGGGTCCGACACCTTTACCGTTGAACTTGGCACGCTGACGCCCGGCACGTTCTCCGGCGACGTCTCGTTCGCGACCAACGTGGCCGGGATGAACCCGTTCAACTTCCGGGTTTCTGCGGTGGTGACGAGGGCGCCGAACCAGCCTCCCTCGTTCGTCAAGGGCCCCGACGTGGTGCTGCCGGAGGATTCGCCCGCCCAGGTCGTGGCCGGGTGGGCCACCGCGATCTCGCCGGGCCCGGTTTTCGAGTCTACCCAGACGGTCGCGTTCCAGGTCGCCAACGACAATAACCCGCTGTTTGCGGTCCAGCCGGCGATCGCCCCGAACGGCACGTTGACGTTCACGCCGGCCCCCAACGCCAACGGGGTCGCCCTGGTCACCGTGACGCTCAAGGACAGCGGCGGCACCCGCAACGGGGGCGTCGACACCTCGCCGCCCCAGACCTTCACGATCACCCTGAGCGCCGTCAACGACTTGCCCGTGGTCCAGGGCCAGACGGCGAACGTGGCGCTGGGCGGTTCGGTCCCGCTGGCCCTCGTGGCCAGCGACGTGGAGACGGCCGCCGCGGCCCTGGTCTACAACATCAGTATGTCTCCTTCGCATGGCACGCTCATGCCCACGGGCACGGGCCTTTACCGCTACGATGCCGCGCCGGGCTTCGCGGGGTTGGACCGGTTCACCTTTACCGTGACCGACACCGGCGACCCGGCGGGGACCCACGCCAGCCCCGGCGACCTCACGAGCCTGCCGGCCACCGTGTACCTCCTGGTGGGAACGGCGTCGCACCTCGTGTCGGGCAAGACATTCAAGTTTCTCGATGGCAACAACACGTGGGTGACGGTCTTGCTCTACGGCCCCGGGACGGCGGATGTTCTGTTCGCGCACGCTGCCCCCTGCGATGCGGCCTTGATTTTTCTCACCGGCACCTCGGCCGCGTCGGCCCTGACCGTCACGACGCCGGCCGGTTACGCGACGGCCCTGGGGGGCCTCTACGCGGCGGGGCCGATGGGCCGTCTCTCGGCGAAGTCCACGCAACTGCGGGGCGACGCCACCGTCGAAGGCACGCTCGGGTCGCTCACGCTGGACGACGTGACCGGGGCCACGATTCTTATCGGCGGCACATGGGCTGCCAAGACCGCCGCCACCCTCAAGTTCGACCGGGTGGCCGACGCCCGCCTCATCTCCGGCATGCCGATCGCGTCGCTGGCGGCCGGCGAGTGGCTCGACACGGGTCCGACGCCCAGCGAGATCCGCGCGCCGCGCATCGGCACGCTGACCATCGGCGGCGCCCTGGCCGGTCCGGCGGGCGATTTCGCCGCCAACCTGACCCTCTCCGGCTTAGGGGCGACCGGGTACCTCAAGTCCCTGGGAACCGCCGGCATCCGCGGCAGCGTGGGCGTGCACACCTGGGACATCACGGGGAAGGTGGGGACCGTGAAGATCGGCGGCACCGTCGGCGCCGCCGGCCAACCGTGGGTGCTCCGGAATGCGGCGTCGGTGGCCTCGCTGACGCTGGGCGACGTCGCCTGCGCGAACGTGACCGCCTCTGCCGACATCGGAACCCTCCGCGCGACGCGGTGGCTGGAAGGTGCCGTTCAGGCCGCATGGTTGGGCTCCCTCTCGGTGCCGGGCGTGCGGGCCACCCGTACGGCCCCGGCCATTCCGGGGGACTTCGGCGCCGGCCTGACCCTTTCGGGCGTCGGCCTGCCCGCCTTCCGGAAAACGCTCGGAACCGCCACCGTCAAGGGCACTGTGGCGGGGAGCACCTGGAACCTGACCGGCCTCGTCGGCACCGTGACCCTCAGCGGCACGGTCGGAGCCCTGGCCGCGCCCTGGCAGGTGACCGGCGCCGCGACCATCGCAGCGCTGACTCTGGGCGATGTGACCGATGCCGACGTGGCGATTGGCGGCGCCCTGGGTGCCGTCAAGGCGATCCGCTGGCTCGACGGCTCCATCCAGGCCCCGAGGGTGGCGTCGATCGCCACCACCGGCCTGGCGACCGCCAAGCCGCCAGTGGCCGGCGACTTTGCGGCCGACGTGACCCTTTCGGGCGCCGGCGTGACCGGCACGGCCAAGACGCTCGGGTCTGCCAGCATCGCGGGGAGCGTCGGGGCGAACATCTGGGACCTGAACGGCCCCGTCGGCACGCTGGTCATCAAGGGCACGGTCGGAACGCTGGCCCAGCCGTGGCAACTCATTCATGCCGCGACACTTCGCGGCCTGACGCTCGGCGACGTGACCAGCGCGTTGGTCTCAATCGCGGGCGATTGCGGGGCCGTCAAGGCGAAGCGGTGGCAGGATGGCTCGATCCAGGCCGCGAAGGTTACGTCCATCACGACGACGGGCGCGGCCGGGACCAAGACGATTCAGGCGATCCGCGGCGATTTCGGCGCCGACGTGACATTGACCAACGCCCTCGCCAAGCCGGCGCTGGCGACGCTCGCCGTGGCGGGGTGGCTGGACGGCTCGACGATCAACTCCGCGGGGCGGCTCGCAACGCTGGCGGTCGGGGGCATGAGGTCGAGCACGATCATTGCCGGCGACCTCGCGGGGACGCCCGCCACGCAGATGGCCCTCGCGTCGCTCACGGTGAAAGGAATCGCGGGTGAGACGGACCTTGTGCTGGGGTCGAGCATCTCGGCGTGGAACCTGGGCACCGTGACACTCCGCGACGTCAACATGTCCAACGGCAGCACGGCGTTCGGCGTCAAGGGGCGCACACTGGCGTCGTACACGCGATACGTGGGCAAGACGGTCGCCAAGAAACTGTCGAACGTGGTCGGCCCGCGCGCCCTGCCGGTCGACGGCGACACGGACTTCTCGGTAACGCTGGTCTGACGGACGGCAGACTGAAAGCCCGGCCGCAGGCGCGGCCTGTGGGACCGGCCGAAAAAGCCGCTGGCGCCGCGGCCTGCCGGGGGGAAGATTCGCACTTCCTATTTCGCGGCTTGCCGCGTGCGCTGCACCTCGATCTCCCAGATCGTCGGCGTGTCGCTGGACTTCTCGACCACGAGGCGCAGGCGGCGCGCCTCGATCGTCTTCGGAAGGTCCACGGCGTGCTCGCGGCCCATCGACTGTCCGCGCGCGATCTCCTTCAGGTCTGCGTCGCCCGCCTCTAGGCGCCACGCCTGGATCCGGTCGCCCCAGTCGGTGCACTCGTCGATGACGGCGCGGTCGAAGGCGATGGGCTTCTCCCACTCCAGTTCGATCCAGGCCCCTTGCGTGTCGCCCCTGGCGGAGTTCCATCGTGTCGCCGGGTCGGCGTCGAAGGCCTTCTCGGGCTCGTAGCCGGCGCTCCAGATTGAGGAGGCCCGGGCCTTGGCCTTTCGGGCGAGGTTCTCGGGCCGCGGCGCGTGGACGCGCACGTCGACGTTGGCCGGCCCGCCCTGGCCGCCCTCGGACGCGACGGTCACGTGGGCCGCGAGGACCTTCCCCAGTTCCAGGCCCGCGGCGTCGGCCGAGACGGCGACCTTGGCCTTCGCCGGCCACGGGCCGAGTTCGCCCTGGTCCGGCGAGAGGCGCAGGCACGCATGGCTTGCGCGGAGGCTGAAGCGGGCCGGCCTGGGCCCGAGGCTCCGGATTTCGATCTCGGCCGTGCCGCCCACGGGCAGATCGACCGCGGCGGGCCCTACCTCGATCATGGCCCCGGTGATGGGTTCGAGCGTCACTTCCCAGTCCGCATCGCCGCTGGCGGCGGGGACGATGACCGCCCGCGCCGCCCCCCGGCAGTATGCGACCGAGGTTTCGCCGGCCGCCGACTTTGCCGCCGACGCGACGTAACGCCCCCCCGCGAAGGCGAGTTCGTACGGGTCGCCCTTGACCAGGTGCGACGAGCGGCCCGAGGCGATCCACCGCTGGCCGTCCTGGCGCCACGCGAGTCGCTCGAGGTCCAGGCCGCCCTGGCTCGCGTGCCGGCTCGTCGACACCAGGACCGGCCGGTCGCCGGCCGCCGGCACCAGCGAGAAGAGCCTCCCTTCCCACGCGGCCAGCGCCAGGGGGATCTTCGCGTCCTTCCGGAACCGGCCCAGGCAGGCCGAGCCCCAGAAGTCGAAGACGTGCACCTCGCCGGCGTCCAGCGGCAGCCGCGCCAGGTCCAGCACCTTCTCGGCGGGCCTGCCGTCGTAGTTGAAGACGCCGGCGACGTCGTACGTGCCCCAGGGCTTGGCGATCCGGAGGTCGAACACATCGTATTTTCGCCAATCCTTGATGGGATAAAGGTTCACGGGGCGGATGTCGAGCATCGGGAATGAAAGTTGCCAGACGCGGCGGACGGCCGGAGGCACCTGGGTCCACCGGTCGTCGGTCAGGAACTGCTGGCCCGTCAGGACCCGGGCCTGGGCGTTGAGGCGAGCCCGCTCGACGGTGGCCTTGTACAGGTCGGCCGCCGCGTCGGGGTCCGAGTACCACGCGATGTTATTGAGAAAGTTCCATTCCAGGACCACGTTGACGGCGTGGGGGTCGTAGCCCGTGTCGCCGCCGGTCCGCGACCCGTTGACGCGGCCGACGGCCTCCAGGGGCGTTCCCCAGCAGGCGTTGATGAACTTCTCGGGGCCGACGACGGCGCGGGCGATTTCGAGGCCCTTGCGGTAGCCCTCCAGGCCGCCGCCGTCGGCCGACTTCGCGTATGCGGCCGCCACCTCCGGCTGGCCGTCGATCTTGAAGAACTCGAAGTTCCACGTCTCGGAGACCTTGCGCAAGAACATGCCGAACCACGCGTCGACGGCCTGGGCGTTGGTTGCGTTCAGCGTGAAGTCGCCGCCCCAGTTGACGCCGCCGAAGGTGGGAATGAGTTTGCCCGCCCCGTCGTGGAGGAACCAGCCGGGGTGCTTCTCGGCCTCGGCCTTCGGGGCCACCGTGAAGGGCGTCAGCCATATGCCGGGAACCAGGCCCTTGGAGCGGATGCGGTCGGAGATTTCGCGCATGGCGCGGTCGTCGTTCTGCGTGTAGTTATCGTCAAGTTGAAATATGAGGTTGGGGCCAGCATAAGGCAGGAGGTGCTCGGCCACCCAGTCGATGTGGGGCTTCAGCCGCTCCAGGGTCTGGGCGGGGCGGCCGTTCATGGCCTGGATGCCGTACCACGTCATCGCCACGACGGGGGCGGTGGGCCACCGCCGCAACTTCGCCATGGGGGCGTAGAACCTGATGCCGAGCGTGTCGCGGTAGTAGTGCGGCCGGACCTGGAGGGCCAGGAGCGGCCGGCCAGCCGGCGCCGTCGAGCGGACCTCCCAGCCGTCGCCCCGCGCCCACCGCGCGCGGTCGGGGGGGCCGGCCGTCAGCGCAAGGTCCTTCTCGGGGTCAAACAGGGAAGCGGCGCCGCCCACTTCGGCCGGGCCGAGCGTGGTCACGAGGACGTTTCCGTCGGTCGCTGCGGCATCCTGGAGCCGCGCGGCGATCGCGCCGGCGCCGAGGGCCGAGCGGCCGCCGAGCGCGGCAGGACCCTCCAGGTCGCCTTCGACGCGGACCTGAACCTGGCCGTCGCGGATGGCGGCCTTGATCGAGAAGGACTCCTGGAAGGCCACCGTCAGTTCATCCTGGACCGTGCTTGCGGTATAGCGCAGATTGTCATCCGACGCGACCTCGCGGCCGCCGACCCTGGCCTTGACGGTTATATAGTCGAGCAGTGCGCCCGCCTGGAGGTGGCTGACCCGGAGGGTCCGCGTCTGGGGGTCGAACCTCACCGCGAGGTCTTTGACGGTGAGCGCCGCCTCGCCTGCCGCTGCGGCAAGCGCCCCAGGGGCACAGGCAAGCAACGTGATGAGAAGAAGTGTTGGGCGCATAAGCGTTCTCCGTAATAGCCGGTTGCCGGGCGGCATGCCCACGCCGCTGTCTGCGTGGGCATCCTTCCCCCGTATGGTGAGATCATGCCCACGGCAACCGCGCCGTGGTCATGCCACCCCACAATCCCTCATGTCATTACCAGCGGTGTTCTCACTGCGCCGCATACTCGACCCACAAGGTTTCCGGGGCGGCGCCGGTGTTGATAGTCCACGAATCGTCGGGCTCGGCCGCCGCCCGGTACGTGTGGCTGGCGGTCCTGGTTTGCCCGGCGTCCTTCCAGGCATAGGTGACCTTGACGGGCGAGGTGTTCTCGACGCGGTACACCAGGTGTGCCTCGGCCCACATGTACTGGCGGCCGCCGGTGTTCGAGAAGCGGACGCGGACCGGCCCGGCGGCATTGTCGAGCGGCGCGTCGGCCATGTTGAACGTCTGGCTCCACCAGTCGTTCGGCTCGGGCGGGCGCTGGACGATGGCCCAGTCCTTGAGGATGCTCTTCCAGGTCTTCCCGCCGTCGGTGGAACAGTCGATGCTGTACGTGCACTGCCGCGGCGGCGACCCGGACCCGATGCGGGCGGCGGCGTAGACCTGCACGGCCCTGGCCTGGCGCGGGGCGGCCAGTTCGAGCGTCACCTTCGGCGAGTTCATCGCGCCGTCGACCAGGTGGGCGGCGGCCTGCGGCACGTTTGGCCCGGCCGACACCACCGCCTTGCCGCCGGCCTCGAAGGTAACCTTGCTTGAGCCAGCCTTGAGGTGCGGGATGACGGTCGGGGCGCACTGGCACACGGTCTTCATCTCCAGGCCCGAGCCGGCCAGCGCCCTGGCGCCCGCGCCGAAGCGGATCCAGTACTGGTGGCGGCCCTTGACGAGGTCCGTCAGGTCGAGGCCGTCGCGCGCGTCGCCGCCTTTCTGCCACGAGCGGCCCTGGTCGACCGAGACCTCGACGGGGCAGGCCATCCTGCCGCCGAGGACCAGGCCGCCGGTGCATCCAGATTTGTAGATGCCCCACTCCTCCTTGGCCGCGGCGGGCGGGGGCGCGGCCGCCACCACGTACGGGCTGTACCACTCCAGCGTCACGTGGTTGCCGCCCTCGTCGATCGCGCCTTCCTTGTACCTGGCGGAAGCGAAGTCCGGCTTGTACGTGTAGACGGCGTTGGCGTACCGGCCCTGGCCGAGGTGCGAGCCGCAGTCGCGCCCCGCTTTGTACATCTTGTCGGGCTGGTTGACCCACGTGCGGTCGCGGTGCGGGCCGGGGATGCCGCCCGCGTTATAGTTGATGCCCCAGTAGGCGAAGGTCTTGCCGTCGTCCAGGCCCGGCGCCAGGTACCGGCGCAAGGTCTCGCCGGCCCTCAGGTGCACCAGTGGCGGCGGCCCGGCGTACCCGGTCGTGTAGCCCGCCCACTCGACGTTCTTGTAGGCGTCCGGGTCCGAGGGATGGAGGCCGCCGGGGATGAAACCGCGGCGCCGGTCGCTCTTGCCGACCGACGCCATGTCCTTGCTGACTTCCATCAGGCCCATGAGGCGCCCGCCGTCGGCCGTGAAGACGACCGTAGAGATGTCGTGGTCCAGGAGGGCCCACCGGCCGTCGCCGTACGGCCCGCCCGTCAGCCAGACCTCGAAGGACGTGTGGCCGCCGAGCCCCATCGCCCGCGAGCGGCAGGGGCCGAGAAGTTTCTCCATCTCTCCATGCCACTGGTGATGCGTGGCGTAGCACAGGCCGTAACCGTAGCCGAAGAGGCCGGCCCAGTATTCGCGGACCTCTTCGCCGCCCTCCAGGCCCTTGCCCCAGAGGTCCTCCTTGCCGCCGGTCGAGTGGAAGTAGTTCAGGTTCCGCCAGTACCACGAGGCCAGCGCCTTGTCCTCGTCGCCGGCCGCCTTCTTGCCGGTGACCCGCTCGTAAAGGTCGGCCTGGGTCTTGAAGAGCCGCTCGAACGTCGAGCAGGCCAGTTCGCCCGGGTACCACGGATGATCGGTCCTGGTCTGCGGGTCGCCGATGCCGGCGTGGGCGGCCGCGGCCGCCAGGCCCAGGGCGACGACAGTCAGCGCGATTCGCGTCATGGCTCTCTCCTCCTACTGGCTGCGCATTCGGTAATCCAGGTGCTTTGGCGGCGTGAGGGTCCGGCGGACGCGCTCGCGGAGGGCGTCGTCGACGGCCGCGCCCTCGGCCGCCGCGATCCGCCTCTCCTGGATCGAGAACCACAGTTCGGTCAGGCCCGTCTCGCCCTCGCGAATGTCGGTCAGTTGGACGCGGTCGAGTGTGGCCTCGGCCGTGTCGAGGTCGCCGCGCTCGAAGGCCGCCCGCGCCGACATGAGTTCGATGCGGCCTGTGCGGCGGACCGCCTCCGGCAGACCGGCGAGCCACCGGTCCAGGTCGGCCAGCCGCGCGGCGTCGGTCAGCGCCCGGCCGCACTCCGTCTGCAACTCCGCCAGGTCGGGCTTGAGCCCGGCGGCCCGCAGGTACAGGTCGGCCGCCTCCTGCGCCCGGCCCGCATACTTCGCGAGGACCGCGAGGTTCCGGTAGGCCCACGCGGAAGGCTCGCGCTGGATCGACCGCTGCCACGCCTCGGCGGCGGCGCCGGCGTCGCCGGCCCGCTGCGCCATCACCCCCAGGTGCAGCCACGTGAGCCAGTGGTCGCCGCGTTTCCGGCGGGCCGACTCTTCGAGTCGCCGGCGCCATGGCGGCGCCGTCATGTACGCGCCGGGGGTCTGGGGGGGCGAACGGTGCGGAAGGGCGCCCTTCTCCAGCAGCGCCAGCCACGGCGCCTGGTCATCGCCCATCGAGGCATCCTGGAACGGCATGCTCGGCGGCGCGGCCGGCGGCAGGCCCTCGGCCCGGCGGCGGCGATCTTCCAGGGCGCCCCACCCGGAGCCGCGCCAGAGGATCTCCTGGGGCGGCCGGTCCGCCAGGGCCGCTGTCTCGGCCAGCAGGGCATCGAGCCGGTCCTGCGGCAGCATGGCGTCGAGCCGCGCCTGGACGTGCCCGCAGGCGGCCGCCCAGTCGGGGCCGTGCACGACGGCCGGGTCCGAGTCCATCAACATATAGGCTTCCATCCATGCCCAGTCGGCGCGGGGGGGCATGGGGGCGTACTCGCCCTGGGTCCGCGCCAGGCCGCCCTGGATTTCGACGTACGCCGTGCCGCCGCCGCCAAGGTGCTGGTGCCAGCGGCGCCCGCCGGGGCCTGTGCCCCACGCGAAAAGTTTGCGCCCTTTCAAGCGGGCAGTCGAGGCGTGGATGAGGCCCGCGCCGCCCGGATCCAGGCTGGCGATCCACGGGCGGTTGCCCCCGGGGATCTTGTAGAAGCAGTCGCCGGCGCTCGGGAGGCGGGTCGGGTAACTCCGGTCGACGCCGTCGCGCAGGGGCAGCGGCACCTCCGTCAGGAGGCCGTCGTACCCGTGATGGTACGCGCGGCCGGCGGGGGCGAGGACGCGGTGGCCATCGGCCTGGTGGACCGCGATGTTCGACCACCAGTAGGCCGCCGTCGTCTCGGCGTGCGGGTTGATGAGGCGCGGCCGCACGAAAAGCACCGACCCGCCGGCGGGCAGCAGCACATCGATCTGGAAAACCAGCCCACGGAACCGGTCGAACTCGTAGAGCCTCAGGACCGGGCTGGAGTCGTCGGCGACGGCCCGCGCGGCCCACAGGGGCGAGCACGTGAAGGCGGCATGGCCGCGGACCGAGGCGTTCCATTCCACGCCGCCCGTGAACCACGCGCTACGGAGCGCGATGTTCGCGAAGTGCAGGACCTTCGGCTGGTACAGGAGTTCCCGCCCGCCGGCCTTGTGCCGCAGAGACCACAGCCGCCCGCCGAGGTCCAGCAGGAACGTGGCCCGCAGGTGCTCGTTCTCGAGGACGGCCGCGCTCAAGGCCCGCGGCACCTCCGTACGGTCGTAGCCGTCCTGGCGGCGGTACGGCAGGCACCCGCGAAGTTCGGACGCCTCCTGAAAGGCCCGCTCGGCCTCCGACAGGCTCGGGTCGTAGTGCGCCGCGGCGTCCGGTTCCGGCGGGGGAGGAAAGTCGGGCAGCGGGTTCTTGCCGCCCAGCCCTGAAGCAGGCATCGTATATGTCTCGATACGCAGCGTCGTCATTCCGGCGTCGCCTTGCTCTGAAAGCCCCCCGGACGGTTCAGGCCGCAAATCCTAGCGGTTCCGGCGGCGCAATTCACGCATCTTTTTGTTCCGACGGCAAGGCCTCAGTCACGGGAGGGGTCTGACGCCTTTTCCGGCTGTTTGGAAAAGGGGTCTGACCCCTTGCGCCCCTTGACAAGCGGCGTCGCCGGCCCATTATGGTGCAGTTGTGGGCCGCAATGCCAGATTTAATGCCGCAGCGCAGCATGCGCTTGCGGCCTGTCCCACAAACAGCACAGGCGGAGGATTCCCAACGTGCCGCCCGCTTGGAGGAACCGCAGAATGCCAAACAAACGCTCGACACGCAGGGCCACAACCGGCTGCTGGCGGCTGGAAAATGACGACGTGTGGATCGACGTGGAGCGGCCGACCGGCCTCATCCGCTCCCTCTATTTCAAGAAGGCCGGCGTGGACCTCTTCCAGCAACTCCGCGGCGGCATCACCGGCTACACCGGGTGCCTGCGGATCTACGACGAACACGACGACCGCTGGTACGACGACCTGCGGGGGGCCTTCACGGTGGCGTCGGCCTCGAAGCGCGGCAGCACGGTGCGCGTGGTGCGGCGGTACCGCGGCGCGCCGTTTAAGATCCAGATGACCCTCGCGATGGACTCCGGCGGCCTCCGGTGGCAGGTGCGGGCGACGAAGGTCCGGCCGACGGTCGCAGACCGGTCTCTGCGGGTCCACTTCTGCATGCCCCTGATCGCCGGCTGGGACGTCTGGGCGCCGTGCAAGTTCGGCGAGGCGACTTTCGACGGCATGACGCCCTTCGAGTTCATGTACGTCCAGATTCCGTACGTCAGCGACCAGGAGATCATCCTGCCGATGGTCAGCCATTACCACCGGCGGCTGGGGGCGGGGTTCTCGATCCTGGAGCCGATCGACGCCAACGTGCCGGCCGCCAAATTTATCTTCAATAATGGCGATAAGTGCTACAACTGGGGCACGATGCGCAAAGACCCGCGCGCGGTGCCGATGCTCGAGGCCGTCAACTACTACGTCGGCCTCGTGGGCCGCCGGCCCATGAAGACCGAGGTCCTGCTTGTGTTCCACGAGGGCGACTGGCGCCCGGGCCTCGGCAAGGTCTACCGCCGGTGGCAGGAGTTCTTCGACCCGTACAACCCGGCGATCTACGAGCGCGAGGGGTGCTTCTTCTGCGGCGGCGTCGAGAACTCCGACGAGGCCGGCCGCCTCGCCGCCATGGGCCTGAAGACCATGGAGGTCCACGGCCACTTCCAGGACTACGGCGACTACTACCAGGCGGGCAAGGACAAGTGGTACCGCATCGGCGCCAAGGAGGCCGTGTACCACAGGATGGTCAAGGAGCGGCGCGAGCGGGAGCGGACCCTGCTGGGGGACCGCGTCGAGTCCTCGGTGACGGCCGGCCACGTCGAGGACTTCTTTCGCACGCACACCGACCGCCGGATCGCGGCGTACCTGGGCCTCGAGCGGCCTGAGCGACTGTGCCACACGCGCGGCGACGTCAAGCGGCGCCTCCAGGCCCTGGCCGACGCCGGGATCGCCTGCCACTGGTACTTCAACTACACCGACGGCTACCGGCCCCTGGCCGAGCGCCGGTGGCCCGACTCGATCTCGAAGGACGAGGACGGCCGCTGCGTGCCGAGCGGCTGGTACATGTGCCACAACATGAACGCCGACCCGCGATGGTCGTTCGGCCGGTTCTGCTGCGAGTCGGCCCGGAAGATTTTCGAGGAATACCCGATGCTGGCCGGCTTTTTCCTCGACTGCTTCCGCCACTACGAGATCGACTTCGCCCACGACGACGGCGTGACCGTGGTGAACGGCAGGCCCGCCTACAGCATGAATCATTCATATGACGATATCGAGCGGCTCATTAAGGAAGATATCATGAGGCCGCGGAACCTGACCTCGTTCGCCAACAAGCCGATGAGCATCCGCTCGATGCGCTACTCGGACGGGCAACTCCTGGAGGGCGACGGCGACCGCTACGAGGAGAAGTTCTTCTGGGCCTCCATCGCATGCCCGATGTTCTACCTCTGGGGCGACCCGAACCGCTCGGTCGACGAGTTCCTGCGCCGGTCGGTCCTCAGCGGCGCGTGGCCGACCCTGGTGGCCCGGACCGACGAGAACCTCCGGCTGTACCAGCAGTACCTGCCGCTCTTCGGAGAGTTCCGCCGCCGCGTCTTCTGCTTCGAGCCGGACCCGATGCGGCCGCCGCGCCATGCGCGCGGCAAACTGTACACCGTGGCCGGCGGGTACGTGGCCGGCATCATGACCGAGGCCATCGACCAGGGCGACCGGGTGGCCTGGGCCCGCACGCCCTACGCCCTCTTTCGCGTGGCTCGCGGCCCAGACGTCGGCCGGGTGGGCGTCATGTATCCGGGGGACCGCGAAATGCGCCAGGTGCGCTTCAAGTTCGACGGCACGTTCCTGGCGGTGCCCCTGGCCGGGTACCAGAACTGCGCGGTGGTCAAGTTGTTCGTCGCGGGCGAAAGCGGCAAGTCCATCGGCCCCGACATCTTCCAGGTCCGCGACCGCATGTGCGCCGACCCCGAGTCGGCGTTTGAGGATATCTCTGAGCGTTGAACACGCGCCCCTACGGCCGCGCCGCGATGATCCGGCGCGCCGCCGGGCAGACGGGGCATCGCGGGTTGTGGCACAGCAGGGCCGCCGGGTCGCGGCGCAGCATCGCGACGGCCGTGTCGAGGCACGCGCTGGCGCTGAACTTCAGGCACTCGGCGGCGCCCAGGCGGCACCGGGCCAGCACGCCCCGCCGGGCCATCTCCTCCTCCAGGAGGGCAAAGCCCGCCGAGTCGGTCGGCACGTCGCGCGGCGGCACCTGGGACTGCGAACCGCCGGCCGCGACGACCGTCAGCGTCCGGTCGTAGGCGGCGTAGAGGACCTTGCCCAGGTACGGCACGCGGACTATCGCCTCAGAGACATGGACAAGGCTGCACGAAGTCACCCGGCATCCGATCATGAGGACGTCGGCCCCGGCCAGGGCCGCCTTGTGAAACGGGCTGCCGACGCCCAGGCCGCTGGTTCGGTCGTGCCCGGCGACGAACTCCTCGGCCCGCCGGCCCCACGCCGCCACCGAGTGCGTCGGGTGCAGGCTGCGCACCGCCCCCGGCATCCGGCGCAGCGTCTCGGTGATAAGGCCCGTGCGGCTGGGCGTCTCGGCCTGGCGGAAGATGCCGTCGGGTTGCGGGGCGGTGAAGACCGGCACGAGGATCGTCCCGGCCTCCGTGACGGCGGCCTGGAGTGCCCGGACGACGGCCTCCGGCCCGCCTTCGACGCGGCCGATGGACTTCATCGACGAGTGCACGATGAGGATGTCGCCGGGTTTCACGCCGCACTGGCGGGCGAGTTGGTCGCGCAGGTCCTGGCAGGTCCAGGGGCCGCCCGGCCGGCCCGCTTCCGCGCCGAATCCTTGCTTTGGCGTTGCCACGCGGTACATTGTGCGGCGGCGGCGCCTCCGGTCACAAGTCTTTTCGCGGCGAGGAGCGTCATGATCGAGATCTCTCTGGAGGGCCTTCCGCTCGGCGACGTCCCGCGCGACAACTCTCCGCTCGGCGAGTACCACTGCATCCGAAGCGACCCGCGGTACGACGGGTGGGAAGAGCCGACCAATCACTGGACCTGGGAGGGGAGCAATTGGCGCATCGGCGAGGACTCGGGCGGGCGATACCTCGAGCAGCAGCGCCGCAGCCTCTTCAATAACACGCTCATTACCCGCACGGAGGATTGGCGCGGCGTGCGCGCCGCCCAGGTCCAGGTGCAGTGCGACTCTCCTGCGGCGGAGGTCGGCGTGGTCTTTGCCTGCCACACGGCCCTCGATTACCTGTGCCTGCACCTGGAAGGGGACCGCGTCAGGCTCTCGCGGCGGCGCGAGGAGCAGTTCGACGTGCTCGGCGAGTCGGGGCCGGTCGAGGCGGCGGGCCGGTGGGTGGGGCTGGCTGTCCGGCGCCGGCGCGGCCGCCTGGTCTGCCTGCTGGATGAGCGCGAACTTTTCGCGGCGCGGTGGCCGGGCGACATTGACGGGCGCGTGGGGCTTCTGGCGAACGCGCCGGCGAAGTTCCGCGGCCTCCGGGCCGACGGCAAGCCGCCCCGGCCGCCGGGCCGACCGCGCGGCGCGGGCCTTCCGAAGATGCTCCTTGCGCGCAAAATATCGACCCGCGGTTTCGGCACCGGACGCCAGGTGCGGTTCGGCGACCTCGCGGGTGACGGCCGCCTGGGCATGGTCCTGGCGCAACCGGCGATCCACACGGTCAAGCAGTCGTACGCCGTCATCGGGGCGCTGACGGCCGTGAGCGCCGACGGCGAGGTCATGTGGCAGGTCGGCAAGGCCGTGGACCGTCCGCCCCCGCTGGCGGCGGACCTGCCGTTTCAGGTCCACGACGTCGACGGCGACGGGCGGGCCGAGGTCGTGTGCGTGCGCGACTTCCAGATTCAGTACCTCGACGGCGCCACGGGCCGGTGCAAGTTCTCGCGGCCTGTGCCGGAGGCGCCCGCGGCGAACCCGCTGCTGCGGCACGTGGTGACGTACTTCGGCTCGCCGACGGGCGAGGACCTGCCGCGCGTCTGCGTCGACGCGATCGCCTTCGCCGACCTGGCGGGCCGCGGGGCCAGGCGCGACATATTGATCAAGGACCGATACCACCATATCTGGGCCTGCTCGCCCGAGTGCCGGCCGCTGTGGTCCTTCTGCGGGAACCTGGGCCACTTTCCGTTCGTCGCGGACATAAACGGCGAGGGCCGCGACGAGGTCGTGGCCGGGTACAACGTCCTGGCGAGCGACGGGCGGCTCATTTCGAGCCTCCACTTCGGCGACCACGCCGACGCGGTCTTCGCCGGCGGCCGGCAGCGGCGGGGCGAGCCGAGGATCGTCCGGGCGGCGGGCGACGACGGGCTCATCATCGCGGGCCCGGGCGGCGACGTGCTCCAGGTCCGCCTGGGCCACGTGCAGCGGCTGAGCATGGCGAACTTCCGCCCCGACGAGCCGGGCCTCGAGTACGCCCTCTGCACCTACTGGGGCGCGCCCGGCATCGTGGCCCTCGCCGACTCGACCGGCAAGATGCTGTGGTCGCGCAAGTACCCGGTCTGCGGCAACACGCTCCAGCCGGTGAACTGGACCGGCGATGGGCGGGAACTCATCTACTTCTCTGCCCATGCCCGGCACGGCGGCCTGTTCGACGCCCAGGGGCGCCAGGCGGTTGCCTTTCCCGACGACGGGCACCCGGAGCGGTGCTCGGAGGTGCTCGACTTTCTGGGGATCGGCCGCGACAATCTCATCGTGTGGGACGACGGCGCGATGTGGATCTACGGTCCGTCGGGCGACGCCCCTTCGGGGGCGCGCTACGCGCCCGAGCGGCCGCCGCTCTACAACTGGTCGAACTACATGGCCTACTGGTCCATTCCGCGCTTTGCGTAGTTCAATGGAAAGGGCAACGGGCCGGGCATGCTCGAATCGCTCATAGAGACGATCGCGAAGGCTTATGAGGCGGCCCGGCACCGCGACCTGCTGTCGGCGCTGTGGCGCCAGGAGCGGTGGTTCACGAGTTCCCGCCAGAAGGCGGCGGCCGAGATCGCGTGCGGGGCACTCGGCGCCGAGGGCCTCGAAGATGCCCGCCTGGTGCCCTTTGCCGCCGACGGGCGGACGCGGTTCCAGGACTGGACCACGCACCTGGCCTGGGACTGCGACGGCGCGGGCCTGCGCCTGGGCGACGAGGTGCTGATAGATTACTCGACCCCCGCGAGCGTAGTCCAGTGGAGCGGCCCGCTGGAGGAAACGACGGCGCCGGTGGTCGACGGCGATGCGCCGGGGCCGGTCGGGCCGGAGGCCGTCCGCGGCAAGTTCGTGCTGACGGGCCGCCCGCCGCGCGAGATGAAACAGGTCGTCAAGTCGGCCGGCCCGGCCGGCGTGCTCTCCGATTTCCTCGGCACGGGCGCCGGCTACGACGAGGACACCGTCCGCTGGTGCAACACGTGGGCCGACGGGCCGGACGGCTGGTACTTCCGCGCGGCCGACTCGCGGCTGCCGGGGTTCTGCCTGAGCCCGCGGCAGGGGGCGGCCCTGCGCAGGCGACTGGCGCAGGAACCGGGCCTCAAGGTCACCGCTCATTGCCGGAGCCGGTTCTACGAGGGTCACTCGCACTGCGTGACGGCCGCTTTAGCGGGGCGCGACGCGTCGCGCGAGGTGTGGCTTTTCGGCCACGCCTGCGAGCAGGGGGCGAACGACAACGCGAGCGGCGTGAGCGTCGGCATCGAGGCGCTCCGCATGCTCGCCGGCCTGATCGGCGCGGGCGTCCTGCCGCGGCCGCGCCGGAGCATCCGCCTGGTCACGACGGAAGAATGTATCGGCATGCTTGCGTTTATCGGAGGCCGCGGGGACTTGCGGCGGCGGGCGATCGCGGGCCTCAACCTCGACAGCATCGGAGACCGGGGCGGCCCGGACCGCCCGTTCACGCTCTTCTTCGGCCCGCTCTCGGCGCCGACCTTCGGGTGGGCGGCGGCGGGAGCCGTCGGCGAGGCGCTCGCGCGGCGGAGCCGCGGCTCGTACTTCATCCGCAGCCTGTGCGTGCCGCCGACCGGCGACGACATGATCGCCGACCCGGCGTGCGGCATCCCGTGCCTGTGGCTGGGGCACGGCAAGGGGCTGGTCGGCTACCATTCGAGCAGCGACACGCCTGCGGTGTGCGAGGAGGAGTCTCTGCGCTCGAACACGCTCCTTGCGGCGGCGTGGGCGTATGCGACGGCCGACCTGGCGGATGCGTCTGCGCGGGCGATCCTGCCGGCGGCCACGCGGTGGATCGAGGCGAACGTGCTTCCGGCCCCGGGGGCCGACGCGGCCGCGCTCAGGCGGTGGGCGGCAGGGCGGATGCTCAGGGACCTCGCGCGCTGGGGCGCTTCGCCGGCGGTGTACGAGGACCAGGCGGCCCGGTACGCCCCGGCCGGGGCGGCGCCGCTGGCGGACCTTCCGGCCGGCGGGCCTCGGCTTGTCCGGCGGACCTGGGGCACCGCGACGCTCGAGACGCTTCCAAAGGAGCGCACGCTGGGCCTGGGCCGCTGGTCAACGTGGCAGGCGGCGGCGCTGTACTGGGCCGACGGCCTGCGGCCGCCGGAGGCGATTGAGCGGCTTGTGCGGGCCGAGGTCGGACGGGTGCCCGACGGCGCAGTGGCGCACCTGGCCGAGGCTTGCGTGGAGGCGGGCGTGGCGGAGTGGGCATGATGGGGCTGGCATGACGGTGCGGCTTGCTCATCATATCGGTTGGCTGGCGGCGGCGCTGGGGGCGTTGGCGGCGGCGGCCGCCGCCGAGCCGCCCATGGAGTTGCGGGCCTGGGGCGTGCCGGAATACGCCCGCATCGACGTCGAGTCGCTGGCCGACCGGAAGATCGTCGAGGCGTTCCAGGAGCGGTTGCCGCACGTCAAGCCTGTGGCGACGTCCGGGCTGGAGATTCCCGGGCGGCAGACGAAGGACATCCTGCCGCTGATGCAGATCGCCGGCGACATTCCGCCGCACGTCCTCTACGTCAACTTCCGCCAGTCCGACACGTTCATCCGCAACAAGTTCCTGTATCCCCTGGACCGTTACGTCGAGGCGCTGGCGGGGGTGTCGATCCCCGGCGGACACCTCATGACGCTCGAAGACTACCTGCGGGAACTCCGGAAAGGGCCGAACTTCGACCGCGAGATGCGCGACCGGATTCCGGACCAGTGCTGGCAGGTGCTCCGCCGCGAGTGTCCCTATGGGCAGGAATGTCCATACCTGAAGGAGTGGGGCGCGGCGCCTGCCGCGCGGCACGAGCACCTTTGGTGTTTCCCGACGGGGCCGGACTTCATCGCCCTGTTTTACCGGCGAGACCTCTTTTTCGAGGCCGGCCTGCCCGACCGCGTTCCCGCGGACATGGAAGAGATGCTCCAGTGGTGCCGCCGCCTCACGAACCCGAAAGAGGAGCGGTACGGCCTCCAGATCTTCATGGAAGAACTCGGGTGGAGCACGCTCTCGTTTCTTTACTCGCTCGGCGGCCGCGTGGTGGCGCAGGACTCCGAGGGCCAGTGGCGGTGCGTCTTCGACACCGAGGAGGCCGTCGAGGCCTACTACCAGGTGGCGCGGTTCTTCCTGGAACCGTTCGAGAACGAGTACGGGCGGTTCACGGGCGTGGTGTACCTGGGCGAGCCGCAGACCTCGGGCGAGGTCAAGTTCGGCATGTTCTTCCAGTACCTCGACCAGCGGTTCTTCGGGAACTACGACCCGGCGCAGTACGGGTTCGGCCCGGTGCCGGCGGGCCCGACGGGCCTCAGGGGGTCGGAGTTCAACTCGCGCATGGTCGGCATCTACGCCGGCCTCGAGACGGACCCGGCGCGGCGCGAGGCCGCCTGGCAGTACATCCGCTTCTACGACGGGCCGGAGGCGCGCCTGATCCGCTCGCGGACGCTGATCGAGAACGGCCTGGGCCGGTTCGTCCGGCCGCAGTTGCTCGAGGCCGCCGGCTACCCCGAGTACACCCGCCAGGTGCCCAAGGGGTGGGAGGAGGCGGCCGAGACGGCCCTCAAGCACGGCGTGCCGGAGCCGTACGGCCGCAACTGCCAGCAGGTCTATACCTATGTCAGCAAGGCCATCGACCAGATCCGGACCGACGGTGCGGTGCAGCGTGCGATCGAGCGCGGCGACGCGGCGGCCGCCAGGGACCGCATCCGCGCGATCCTCAAGGAGCGCGTCCGCCGCTCGAATGAGAAGATGCTCGATATCTTTACGCCCGAGCAGAGGCAGTTGCGCCGCCGGGTGGCCGCGGCGGCGGCGGCGGCGATCCTGGCCATCTTCGCCGCGGTCTTCTGGTGGGTCTTCCGCTCGTTCTCGCGGGCCGAGCGGGCCGCCTCCGGCCAGCGACGCAAGGGCTGGCAGTTCTGGCGGTACCGGTGGGCGTGGCTGATCCTGCTGCCCGCCATCGGCAGCATCGCGATGTGGGACTACTGGCCGCTGGCGCGGGGGGCCGTCATCGCGTTCCAGGACTACAACGTGCGCGGCTTCAGCGAGTGGGTCGGCATGGAGAACTTCGCGAACGTCCTCTTCGACGACGAGTTCTGGCACGCCGTCTGGGTGGCGATCCAATATTCATTGATGTATATGATATTCGGCTTCGCTGCGCCGATCGTGCTGGCGTTCCTTCTGACGGAGGTGCCGCGGGGCAAGATCCTCTTCCGCACCATCTACTACCTGCCGGCGGTGCTGACGGGCGTCGTGGTCATCTTCCTGTGGAAAGGCTTCTACGGCCGCTACGGCATGATCAACAAGGTCCTGAACGCGGCCGTCGCGGGGTTGAACCTGATCCCCGGCGTGGCGCTGCCCGAGGCGAGCACGGCGTGGCTGGAGTCGCCGCAGTTCGCGCTGCTGTTCTGCCTCATCCCGACGATCTGGGCGGGCATGGGCCCCGGGTGCCTCATCTACCTGGCGGCCCTCAAGACGATCCCCGACGACCTGTACGAGGCGGCCGACATCGACGGGGCGGGCCTCTGGGCCAAGGCGTTTCACATCGCCGTGCCGGGCATCCGCGCCCTGATTGTCATCAACTTCATCGGGGCGATGATCGGCACGATGAAGACCGGCGGCGAGTTCATCCTGGCCATGACCGGCGGCGGGCCGTACACCCCCTACGGCCAGACCGAAGTCGTCGGACTGCACATCTTCTGGCAGGCGTTCGCGTACCTGAGGTTCGGCTCGGCGACGGCGATGGCGTGGGTCCTGGGGGCGATGCTCATCGGGTTCACGGTGGTCCAGTTGCAGCGGCTGAGCCGGATGGAGTTCCGCACGGCCGGCGGGGCGGGAGGCAAATAATGCCCATCATCAGCCCCATCGGCGCGCGGTCCTGGAGGGTCCGGCTGGTCTACGGGGCCATCTACGCGGTCCTGGCGGTCGGCGCCGTCACGATGATCTACCCCTTAACGCTGATGCTCAGCGGCTCGGTCAAGAGCGAGGCCGACGTGAACTTCGTCAGCCCGTGGCCGCAATTCTGGACCGACGACCTGGTGCTGCTGCAGAAGTACGTGGAGTCGAAGTACAACGTGCGGATCGGCGACGCCGAGGCCGCCTGGGGCCGCCGCGTCGGCAGTTGGCGGAGCATCGGGCCGCCCACCGAGGCCGAGTCGCGCTGCCTCGAAGAATACCTTGCCTGGCGCCCGCAGTGCCCGTGGTGGAACCTCGGGCACATTACGGGGGGGCGGCTGCTGCCGATCAACGCGCGGCTGTTCCGGGCGATGATGTACGAGCGGTTCGACGGCAACCTCGACGCGTACCGGGCGGCCATGCGCATCCCGGTGGGGACATGGAACGCCGTCATCCCGCCGGAGGCCCCGCCTGGGCGGCTGCCGGCGCCGCCCGACCCCCTGCGCGCCGCGGCCGGGGAGTTTGCTGACACGCGGCCGGTCGAGGACCGCGTCATCGAGAACATCGACGGGCTGTACTGGCAGTTCCTCGCCCGCCGGTACACCGAGGACATCGCCATCTACAACCGGGAGCACGGCACCAGCCTGGCGAGTTATGACGACGTGTTCCTTGAGCGCCGCGTGCCCGCCCAGGCCCGCCAGCGGGAGGATTGGGAGGAGTACGTCCGCGAGGTCCTGCCCTTGAGGTTCATCCGGCTCGATCCGGCGGTGGCGCCGGCGTTCCGCGATTACCTGGCCAGGCGGGTGTATGCGAACATCGGCGAACTGAACACCCGCTACGCCGCGGCGTACGGCTCTTTTGCCGACGTGCCGATGCCGGCGACCGGGCCGGGCACGGCCATCCAGGCGATTGACTGGGGCGGCTTCGTCCGCGACCGCCGGCGGTGCCCGGCCGACAGGATCGAGGTGTACGGCCCGCGCCAGTTGTTCGAGGCGTTCGTGGCCGGGCGCCGGGGCGTGCCCGTCGAGGAGGTGGGCAAGATCCACCTGCCCGTCGCCGCCGCCGACTACCACGACTGCATGGCGCACAAGGGCGAACTGCGCTGGGAGTTTACATCGCGCAACTATAAGCATGTTCTTGAGTACATCCTGCTGCACGGCCGCGGCATCCTGAACACGGTCATCTACTGCCTCCTGGCGGTCGGCATGGCGCTGCTGGTGAACCCACTGGCCGCCTACGCGATGAGCCGCTGGCAGTTGCCCGGCACCTACAAGGTGCTCCTGTTCTGCATGGCCACGATGGCGTTCCCCGGCGCGGTGACGATGATCCCGGCATTCCTGC
>Ga0315282_10003862_pt1 | contig 26612 bp, 20 predicted proteins | sample YL17G07_20_MG_FD_203693 | JGI IMG/M metagenome (GOLD analysis project Ga0315282, IMG submission 203693) | Sediment microbial communities from Yellowstone Lake, YNP, Wyoming, USA - YL17G07_20 | ecosystem: Environmental > Aquatic > Freshwater > Lake > Sediment | place: USA: Wyoming | collected...
CTCCGGCCGGACTTGCTCGGCTCTCGGCGCGACGGCCACGGGCCGGCGGTCTTCAACTCTCGGCGCGACGGCCACGGACCGGCGGTCTTCAACTCTCGGCGCGACGGCCACGGGCCGGCGGTCTTCGAATCTCGGCGCGGCGGCCACGGGCCGGCGGTCTTCGAATCTCGGCGCGGCGAAGTGGTGTTGCAGGATCACGCGCGGCTCGGCGATGCGATGCCGGATGAACGGGATCCACCCGCCGAACGCCCGCTCGCAGCCCTGGTCGCCCCAGGCGATGCGGACGAGCACGTTGGTTCGCCCGGCCGGGTATGCGTCGTAAGTCGTATACGTCGGCAGGTATGTGTCCTGCTGCCAGTAGCTGGCCAGGATGCTGACGTTGGCAAATGCGCTGTTGCCGTAGACGACGATGTTCCAAACGCCCGGCGTCGGGTAGAGCACTTCGATGCGCTCGCTCGTGCCGTCGTTGAAGGACGCCAGCGTGGCGTTGTCCGGCGTCGGCCAGTAGCCCTGGGCCGCCAGCAGGTTGCTGTCGCCCAGGCTGCCCTCGGTAACGATCGTCAGGTACGTCTGGCCGGCGGGGACGTAGATCTGGAAGTACCTCGCCTGTCCGGCGTAACCGCTGAACGGGCCGTAGGCGTAGGCATTGGCAAGGGCGACCACGGCCGGCTGAGGCGCCGCCACGTAAACTGGGGCCTGAGCTACAACCACAGGCGCCGCGGCGAGAACCACAGGCGCCGGCCTGGTTATCACCACCTGGGCGCCGATCTGCCCGTTGGAGAACCCGACGGAGATGCCAACGCCCGCCGTCGCCGGCCCAGCCGCCGCCAGAATCGCCCCCACGCCAAGGACCGCCAGGATTGTCTTAAGGGTTTTCATTGTTGATCTCCTTATCTCTCTGATCTTGGCCGGCTCTTATCCGCTCCGGCCGTTAATGGATCAGACAGGCTTGAGCCGCCAAGGTTAGCGGCGGTCCGTTCAGGAAAGGCCGCCTTTCGTGGCCCGGCCGTCCCGGCCATAAACAAAACGGGCGTCTCGCCCGTGCGAAACGCCCATGCCACCCCCGCGGTGTTTTCAACGTGTTATCAGCGGCGGTAATGCTGCCATGTCGGTTGCGCATACCGATGATGCTGGTATAACGGCGCGGCGAATACGGGCACGCGGATGCCGCACGGAGGCCAGACGTAAACAGGGCAGCCATAGCTCGTCCACCCGGGGGTTATCACGCGCGGAACCACGACTACCCGCGGCGAAGGGCAAGATCGCGGCGATTCGACAAATCCGCCGCCGAACCCGCCGCCAAAGCCGCGATGTCCGTACGAAGGCCGTCCGTCGAAGCCGCTATGCCCGTACGATGACCGGCTGTCGAAGCCGCCGCGATAACCGTCCCGGCCGTGCGAGAATCTGCTTTGCGCCGAGGCCTGACCCGCCAACGCCAGAACCGCCCCCACGCCAAGGACCATCATGATTGTCTTGTTCGATGTTCGCATTTGGAATCTCCCTCATGTCCGCAAGTTGTCTTTGTGCCGCCTTCACGTTGTGGCGGCTGTCAGGGAGAAAGACAGCGACGCCCCACCGAGGTTAGTGGCGGTTGACGGAATTTCTTGCCGCCGAGCGGCGACCCGGGACAGGGGACTGGCTCCGAAGCGGCATGCTTTTCGCCGCGCAGGTGCCTGTCCCCGCTGTTCGAACACCGGGGACAGGCACCGCCGAACAGCACGGCGGAGCCAGTCCCCTTCGCCGCCGCCCCAAGGCGCTGGAATTAACAGCAACGCGTCTCAAACCGTATAATGCGAGGCCTGGACCAAGAGGCCTGGACCAAGAGAGCCTTCGACGAACCGCTATGCGATCATAACGGAGCCTGCGATGAAGATTGTTGTGCTGGACGGTTGCGCGATGAACCCGGGCGACATGGACTGGGCCCCGCTGAAGGCCCTCGGGCAATGCGACCTGCACGACCGCACGCCGCCGGAACTTGTCGTGCAGCGAATGGCCGGGGCCGCCGCGGCCGTGACGAACAAGGTCGCCTTTTCCGAGCAGGTCATCGCGGCCCTGTCGGAGCTGCGATACATCGGCGTGACGGCCACGGGGTTCAACATCGTCGACATCGCCGCCGCCAGGGCCCGCGGCATAACCGTCACGAACGTCCCGGCCTACAGCACGATGGCCGTGGTCCAGATGACCTTCGCGCACCTTCTGAACCTGACGCTCCGCGTGGCGGACCATGGCCGGGTCGTCAGGCAAGGGCGGTGGGCGAGCTGCCCGGACTTCTGCTTCTGGGACTACCCGCTGGTCGAGCTGGACGGGCTGACGATGGGCATTGTCGGCCTGGGGCGAATCGGCGGGGCGGTTGCGAAGGTTGCCTCCGCGATGGGCATGAGGGTGCTGGCGTTCGACAAGAGCGACACGGCGATCACGTGTGCGCCCGACGGCGTCGAGCTTGTCGAACTGGACGAACTGTTCGCGCGAAGCGACGCCGTATCGCTTCACTGCCCGCTGACGGATGAGACCCGCAACCTTGTCGACGCCCGCCGGCTGGCGCTGATGAAGCCGACGGCCTACATCATCAACACCTCCCGCGGACCGATAGTGAACTTGCGCGCCCTTGCCGACGCCCTCGCGGCCGGTCGATTGGGCGGCGCCGGGCTGGACGTCCTGCCCGTCGAGCCGCCGGCCGCCGGCGACAACCTCGCCGGCCTGCTCGACCAGGACAACTGCGTCATCACCCCGCACATAGCCTGGGCCACCCGCGCCGCCCGCCGGCGCCTCCTGGCCGTCACCGCCGCCAACCTTGCCGCGTTCATCAACGGCAGGCCCGTAAACGTGGTGAACTGAGCTTGCGGGGGGCTTGCTGATAGCCTCTCGACGCGGCGCTACCGGATTGTGCAAGAGGCCAATCGCGGCATCTGGTCCCATGTCCTTCCGCCCAATATCCGCATCGCCGCCTCGACCGCTTTCTTGCTGGGGTTGCCTACGGCGAAGCATAGCAGGAACAATGGCGTACCGCCACTTCCGCCGCCTTAGCCCGATCCAGAGCCGCGTGGTGGCGTTTTTGTCAGGCGATACCCCTGAAAGCGTTTGCTCTGCGGATGAAATCCTTCTTGGGCCATTGTGCCCGATCGGGGGGAAGAAGGATTCTCCCAAGCGGCGCCTTGAACATATCAATACCACCATCAAGCCGTAGGGCCTGCAAGTCGGCCATCTTAACCGGGTTGATCCGCATCTCGCGGTTCTCGGTCAGGTAGATTAGGCCGTTGTCAAATGCCCGGTGGTAAGTTGGAGACAAGGCCAGCCCGTTATTGATTACGTCGGCGCTGTCCACGGCACCGACGGGCAGAATGTGAGCAGCGTCAACGAGCCTAAGTTGAACCCGCGTTACGGCACAGCGCCGGTCGTAGGCTTGAAGAACCTGCTGCTTGAAATTGGCCTTGCGGGACAATCTGGAAACCGTTTGGACTATCCGCCTACGTGGTTCCGCCAGAGCGGCAACGTCGGGTTCCGTGATGTCCTGGAGGGATGTCGCTTTCTGCAATAGCCTAAACGTCGCGGGCTGTGCGCCGTATTTGTGCAAATGTTCGGCCGCCGACACGTAGTCTACGAACTGATCCGGTCGAATCCCGATGGCTATTTCGTCGTTGCTCTTGCGATCAAAAGTAATCCCGTCTTGCAGGGCGTTCCTGACGATGTTGATGTCGATCTGAACGGAAGGTGAACCCGTGGTGAAAGTCCGATGGCGTTGCATGTCGAACCCGGCGAACAACCTCAAGCTCGGCTCGTATCCCATGAGGACCGTTGGGCCAAGGGGATTAAAAGCCAACGGCGAACTAACCGTCGTCATTTGAATACGGTACTCGTTTGGCAGGCTGGGCCGTCCTCCGTGCGTCAGCGTCCATGCGTAGACCCAGAGGACAGTCGTGGAGTCGTCCGGAAGGGTGACAACGAACTTTCGAGGATGTGCTCGGGCGGAGCTTACAAGGACGCCGGAGCATCCGGAATCCTCTATCGCCGATAGGATCGCGTCGCGTAGTTCATACGGTGTGATTGCCGGCATGCCCTAATCCCCATTCTTAGCTGGTCGCTTCCTGCCCCCATCCTTGGGCAATAGCGGTCCCTCGTCGTCCGTCCACAAAGACGCCGGGTTGTAGATTCGATAAGAGATGTCTTCCTGCTTGGCGATGCCGGTTGGGAACAATTTTGCATCGTTACCCGCTGGGTCTCCGAATCGGCCTACCGCCCCACGGACGTATTCCTCCTGCAACTCACTGCAAAGCCATCGACGCTTAAGTCGCTCGGCAACCTCCCCCGTGATACAGCTTCCTCCGAAGGGGTCGACCACGAAATCTCCCGCATCCGTAAGCATGCGGATGAAATACTCGGGCAACGCCGCGGGAAATCGGGCCGGGTGGGGCGACAGGCCCTTATCCTTGCAGTATCGTAAATAACATGAATTGCTCTCGGTGTTGGGTACGGCGATGAGATTGGGCGGGATTGCCGCTCCATTATTAGTGTTGAACTTGTCGCTTATGTCGTGTCCGCTGGGTCTGAGCTTCGCCTTGTACCCGTTCTTGAGCAAATCACGCATGGCGCCGCTGTAGGGGGCGAGAACGCGACGGTTGCTTGCCTTGGGCCATGGCGTGGGCGATAGCCACCAGAGGCAATTGATGGCGTCTTTAGCACGAATGCGGCGCACCGTCACCCATTCGGCAGGGGTGGGGAGTTTGGAGGGGCTCCACCAAAAGAAATCCTGGGCAAGATGAAACCCGACCTCTTTGCAGAGCATGATTAGCAGTTCGTAGTGATAAAGGCTGCGGGTGGGCTGGCCGGGTATCCAAGCTCCGCCGATGTCGATAACCAGCGAACCGCTTTCCTTTAGAGCCCGCTTGAAGGCGTGGCCAAAGGGGCGGAACCACTCTAAGTATTCCTCCGCATCAACATTGCCGTATTCCTTCTTGCGGACCAGCCCAAAGGGGGGACTGGTCATGATTAGGTCCACGCTTCCCGGCTCGACGTGTTGCTTCAAGACTTCGAGGGAATCTCCAACATAGACCGAGCCGAGTTTGGTCTTGAGGGCCAAACGGACATCCTCGGCCGAAGAAGCCTCGGCTTTTCCCTTGAGATCGTTGTTGCAAGCCCTTGAACGCATAGGACGGATTATACCGATCCAGCCGGTCAAGTGAACGCGCGTTCTTCGGAATCCTCAAGGACGGCCCCTCTTGCTCCTGTTACCCGATCCTCCCTTGTGGTTTTTGTGGCGCCGGGTCAAAGGCCGTCCGGCGGCGGGCCTTCGATCCTTTCGGCGTCGGCGAGGTCCTGCAATCTTCCCGCGGCCTTCTTGTTGGCGATGAACTCCGCCCGCCCGATGAACGGCACCGGCTCGCCGCCGTATTCGCCCATGGATATCCCGGCGGCGACCTGTTCCCATGAAACGCCCTCAATGGAAGTGACAAGATCGACCCGCACGGGCGGGTAACCCAACTGAACGATCTGCCCGGGCTTCTGGAAGTCCGCCGCCGCCAGGCCCACCTGGCCGAAACCGAATGCCTCAAGCGCGGACATGATGCGATGGGAGTTCGCCTCGGTCGGGCGGACGTAGAGGTCGATGTCTTTGGTCGCGCGGATAGCCCCATGAAAGGCCAAAGCGTGCCCCCCGACAATCACGTACTCAACCTTTTGTGCGTTGAATGACTCGAGCAACTCTTTGAAGTCTTGGTAGATTTCCATAGAAATGCCTTCGCAGGCTCTCCAGGGCTTCCATGCGTTCGCCCGGCGGGCGGCTCAGCCAGTAGGCGAGGTCTTCTTTCTCGGCCGAGCGGTCTTTGAGGGGTCGTATGGTGACAACCTTCTCGATCATGTTGTCATTATCGCAGGTTCCGCCGCCGCTGTAAAGCACCGCGACAGCACTGCGCGGCGCCGGCCCGTTCGGGCGACAACAGGTTGCCGCCCGCTGGATTCGCACGGGCCGATAGGCTATTATTCGTTAATGATCTTCCGGCGGTACGGAATGTTTGTCGGGGGGATCGACCTTCCAGACGAGAAGCGTCCCACCCTGGCCTTGGCCATTGAGGCCGTCGCGCGCCCGCAACGTCTGTTGGTGCCGCTGGCGGCCTGCGCGGCGGCCCTGGCCGACGCGGCCGTCAAGCCCGGCGAGATGGTCCAGCCCGGCCAGCGCATCGGCGTCGCCCGGTACTCCGCCGGCGTGGACGTTTTCGCCCCGCTGGGCGGGCGCGTGCAAGGCGTTTGCACGGTTGCCGTCGCGCGGTGGGGCGGCTTCGACGAGTCGCCCGCGGTCGAACTGGCCGATCTGTCAGACCCGGCCGGGATCGCCCCGCCGCGCCAGGCCCAATCGCCCGATAAGCCCGCCCGCCCGGACTTCGACTGGCAGGCCGCCGGCGACGACGAACTGCTCGCCCGCCTGGCCCAGGGCCAGCTTACCACCCACCGGTCTCGACCCCAGCCGCTGGCGGAGTTTCTTGCCCGGGCACGGGCCGCCAAGTGCCGCTGGACGATCCTCAACGCGATGGACCACGAGCCTTATGTCTCCAGCGACCACCGCCTGCTGGCCGAGTTCGGCCCGGAGGTCATGGAGGGCCTGGCCATCGTCGCCAGGCTTGTCGGCTCGCGAAATGTCATCGTCGCCGCCGACCACCGGCGGACCAGTCATTATCAGCCCTGCAACGCCCCGGCCGAGCGGCTGGGCATCGCCCGAATCGCCCTGCCGCACAAGTACCCCATGGGCGCCGACACCATACTCACCAAGGTCCTGACCCGCCGGGAGACCCCTCCAGGCCGCAGCCCGCTGTCCGTCGGCGTGGCCATGCTCGACGCCCCGACGTGCCTGGCCGTGCACCAGTGGATAATCCGCGGGCGGCGAGTGCTCGGACGTGTGGTGACGGTCGCCGGGCCTGGCACGTTCCGGCCGGGGAATTTCTGGACGCCATTCGGCACGCCGTGCGCCGAGCTTGCCTCCCTTACGGCCGGACCCAACCCCCGCGCCGGCGACGGCCCCGAGCCGACTCTGATTCACGGCGGCCCGATGGCCGGGACTCTGTGCGACCCCCGTGCCGTCGTCACGCCCGCGACCGGCGCGGTGCTGAGCCTCGAAGCGACCCAGATGCCCCTGCCCGGCCCGTGCATTCGCTGCGGGTGGTGCACGGACCATTGCCCGGCCAGGCTCAACGTCGCGATGCTCAACGACGCCTTCGAGCTGTCGCTGGTTGACCGCGCCGCGCTGGGCGGGGCCCTGGCGTGCGTCGAGTGCGGCGTGTGCGGGTACATATGCCCGGCCAAGCTGCCGCTGACGCAGCGGGTCAAACAGCTCAAACGGCAGATCGTCGCCTTGAGGCGGGCCGCGGCCCAGACGCCCCCGGCCATCACCGGCCTGCCCGCCGGCGCCAACGGGAGCCGGGCCGGATGAACCACGACGCCACAGGCTCCAGCCAGGACCGCACCAGCGCCGCCGCGAGCGTAGCCCACGTGCACGACTCGCCGTTTATCCGCGCGCCGGAAGGGGCGCACACGGTCTTCATGGTCACCGTATTTGCCGTCTGCGGGCCTCTGCTGGGCGGCATCGTGCTGTTCGGCTGGCGAGCGGTGCTGGTCGCGGCCCTGGCAATCGCAAGCTGCGTCGTGACCGAACTGCTCTACTACCGCGTCACCCGCACGCCGGCCCTTCTGGGCCGGTCGCACGCCGTGCTCACCGGCGTGCTGCTGGCGCTTAGCCTGCCGGCGTTCGTGCCGTGGTTCGTGCCCGTCGTGGGCGGGGCGTTTGCCATCATAGTCGGCAAGGCCGTCTTCGGGGGTGTCGGGCACTTCGTCTGGCAGCCCGCCCTCGTCGGGCGGCTCGCGGTGGCGGTCATGTTCCCCGCCCTGTTGACCATCTCCGACGCCCGCTTCCAGCACCGCATGCCCGTGCTCGCGCAAGAGCGCCTGCTTGTCGGCGACGTGCTCCAGGGCGCAGTCGGCAACGACATCGCCCCGTGGCTACGCCGCCCCGCGCCCAATGGCAAGGACGCCTTCCTGCTGACCCCGCCGACTGAGGCCCTGAGAGGCCTGACCGACCGCCAGTCGCCCGCCTACAGCGCCCTGGTCTTCCGCCCGGCCGACCAACCCGAAGCCAAACCCGCCGCCCTGCTCCAGATGCCGCCGATGGAAAACCTCTTCTACGGCGCCCGCCCGGGGAGCCTGGGCGAGACCGGCATAGTCCTGCTGATCGTCGCGTGCCTGTACCTGGTCTACCGAAACTACCTCAAGTGGGAACTGCCGCTGGCTATGCTCCTGGCCGCGTGGGCCACCGTCGCCGTCGCGCCGATATACCTGGCCGGGCCAAACGACACCGTGCAAACGCTCTGGCTGCCGCTGCTGTCGCCGGAGGGCCTGGACACCGCCCTGACGTACATAAGCTACCAGCTCCTGTCCGGCCAACTCGCACTGGCGATCGTGCTGGTGTCCGTCGAGATGACCAGCCGGCCCGTGACCGCCGGCGGGCAGGTCCTGCTCGGCCTGGGCTGCGGAACGCTGGCGATGCTGCTCCAACTCTACACTGCCGTCCCTATCCCGTGCCTGATGGCCGTGCTCGCCATGAACACCCTTACGCCGACCATCGACCGCTTCTGGCGGCCGAGGGTCTTCGGCACCAGGCACTTTACCATCCTGCGCGGCCAATGACGCGGCGGCCTGTTGAAGACTGTCGAGGCTGTCCGATCATTCTCTTGGCAGGAGGCTGGTGACAAGAAAGAAACAGCCTTCTCAACGCAGAGACCGCAAAGACCGCAGTCGAACACGAGCCTTCGGCTCACCCGAAACGACGAAAAGAAGGTCATAGGTCCTAGGTCCTAGCTATTAAGGCGCTCAAGCAAATGAGCTTAAATACCTACAGAGCCAGGCTTAAGGCTCTGCCACCATAAGACCTAAGAGCTATGAGCTAAGACCTTCTTTTCAGAGCAGAGAAAGAGGTCTTTCTGAAAAAGGACCACACCATGAACAACAAGAGATCATTCGCCGCCGTCGCGGCCGGGGCATCGGCCGCCGTCATGCTGATCGTCGCGCTGGGCGCATGTTCCGGCGGGCGAGGCGAGCCCAACGCCCCGCCGGCCGGGTCCGCCAATCGCTCCGCGCCCGCCACCGCCCCGGCCGGCCCGGCCATCGACATCGGCGACGCGGCGCCTGACTTCACGCTGCCAGGCCCCGACGACAAGCCCGTGAGCCTCGCCGACTTCAAGGGCAAAATCGTCGTCCTGGAAGAGACCAACCCGGAGTGCCCGTTCACCGGGCGGCACTTCGCCGCCGGGACCCAGGCGAACCTGGCCAGAAAGTACGCGGACAAGGGCGTCGTCTGGCTGGGCATCGACAGCACCAGCACCCACACGCCCCTCCAGCAGCGAGCCTTCGCCAAGCTCTTTGGCCTGCCGTACGCAATCCTCAGCGACCCCGCCGGCCGCGCCGGCCGACTCTATGGAATGCGAACCACGCCCGACGTGAGGATCATCGACGCCGCCGGACGCGTCGCTTACATCGGCGCGCTCGACGACGACCCCATGGGCACCAAGAAGGACCAGGCCGTCAACTACGTCGCCGCCGCGCTGGAAGACCTGCTGGCCGGGCGAAAGGTCCAGACGCCCAGGACCCGCAACTACGGCTGTGAGGTCTTCCACGCCCCGCCCAAGCCCGAGGCGCCGGACTTCACGCTGAGCGACCAGGACGGCAAGAACGTCCGCCTGTCCGACTACGCCGGCAAGATCGTCGTGCTGGAGTGGATCAACCCCCAGTGCCCCTACTCCCGCGGGCACGCCGAGCGCGGCACCATGAAGCGACTGGCCGAGGCATACGCCCCCAAGGACGTCGTCTGGCTGGAGATCAACTCCACGCACACATATGACGTCGCGAAGAACAAGGCATGGCATGACGAGCACAAGCTGCCATTTCCAATCCTGGACGACCACGCCGGCAAGGTCGGCCGCGCATACGAGGCGAAGACCACGCCGGACATGCGGATCATCGCCCGCGACGGCTCGGTCGCCTATCGAGGCGCCATTGACGACGACCCGCAGGCAAGGGCCGAGAAGCCCACGAACTACGTCGCCCAGGCCCTGGAGGAGCTTCTTGCCGGCAAGAAAGTCTCGACGCCCCTCACGCAGAGCTACGGCTGCACGGTGAAGTACGCGCCGTAAGGTCCGCGCAGACAAGCTTCCGGCCCGATGGGGAAGGGCTGGGAGTGATGCCTGAAAGCCTGAATTGTCGCCGGGTGCCGCGGCCGGGGCTGTTTCCCGCTATTTCCCGCGGCGCCGAATGATCGCAAGCGCGCCGAAGGCCAGCAGGGCCATCGTCGCCGGCTCGGGAATCACGATAGTCTCGATGAGTGTGCCGTCGTCGCGATAAGTCCTGAGCGTCAGCGTGTACGCCGTGGTGTCGATGATGCCGAACGACTCCGTCTTCTCGCTATAGACTGTGTAGGAACCCGTGCCCGGCGTTGCCAACGGCGCGCCGAACGAGCCGATCACCATGTGGTGTATGCCGTTGACCAGGTTGTGCTGGTAAAAATGGCTGTGCCCGGTCAGGACCAGGTCCACGCCGTAAGGCTCGAATATCTGGGTGGTCATGGCCTTCATCTCGGAGTCTTCGCCGTGGCCGCCCACGCAGTACGCCGGCGAATGGTCGACTACGATCTTGAACTTCGCGTTGCTGGCTTGCAGGTCGGCCTTGGCAAAGTTCCACTGCGCGCTGTTGACCGCATCGGAAACCATGTAGTTGAGCACCAGGATGTGGCTGTCGCCGTAATCGAACGAGAAGTAGTCCGGGTCGCCACCGGCCGACTGCGTGAAGGCCTTGGTCATGTTGTTCCAGCCCTCATGGTTGCCGGTTGAGTTTACGAACGGTGACACGGCGTTCAGGGCGTTCTGGTTGGCAACGAACCACTCGTCGTTCCAGTAACTGTACGTGTTTGAATAGCACAGATCCCCCCCATACACCATCATCCTGGGGTTGTAGGTGGCGATCTTCGCCGCGATGGTGTTGTGAGTCCCGGTGTTCGTCCGGCAGTCGGCCGCGAAACCCCAGTGCGCGGGCGTGCCCGGCAGCGGGGCCGTCCAGAAGGTGTAGTCGGCGCTGACCGATGCGCCCTGGGTCACCTTGTAGTGATACTGGGTGTTCGGCTGCAGCCCGGTAAGCGGGATGTTGTGGACGTAGTTCGATCCAGACGTGAGTTGCGTGGACCCGCCCGAACTGGTTGTTGTGGCCGACATGCCGTGCGCGGTGGTCAGGCCATAGTTGACCGTCGCCGCCGTCGTATTGTTGGCCTCGAGGCACGCATAGACCGAGTTGGTCGTCACGCCGCAGAGCCAGGGTGTCGACTTGACCGCGTCGCCGAAGGCTTCCGAGCAGACAAACGCCGGCAGGAAACAACCCAATAGGAATAACGTCCCCAATCGCCCAGTCATGACATTCTCCTCCGCTATTACGGCAAGTGGCGGGGAAGTCGAGCTTCTTCCTGGTCCGCTTTGCCCTATCCCAAGAGCTGCATGAGTATTATAATCAATATGCGCGACCGCGTCGATAATAAAATCGTCCTGATATGCACATATGCACATATCCGCCCGTGCCATTTCGGACATGGGCCAAACGAGCGTCCGCCGCCTGTTCGTGTAACCGGTGCTTCCTCGTCCCGGCGGCGGGCGGAATTGTCTTGCGGACGGGGGATGTCTTGGCTTATGCTGGCGTGCCGGAATCGGACATTGCATCGAAAGGACGCCACTAGCGTCCTTTCTTGGTATAAGGCGGCTGCCGGGGCCGCGGCCGGGGTCTGCCGCGGCCAAAGAAGGCGAAGGCATGGCGAAGAACAGTAATTCCGCGTTCGAGGACGGCTACTCCCTGCCGTTCGAGACGCCCATAGCCCGGCTGCAAAAGCAGGTTGCCGACCTGGAGGTCGAGCAGGTCAAGACCGGGCGGGACTATGCCAACGAGATCCACCAGTTGCGGACTCAGTATGTTTCGCTGCTTCGCAAGACCTACCAGAGCCTGACGGCCTGGGAGACCGTGCAGGTCGCCCGCCATCCCCACCGGCCTATCGCCGGCGATTACATCGACCGGATCGTAAAGGACTTCGTCGCCCTCTGCGGCGACCGCCGCTTCGCCGACGACAAGGCCATCCGGGCCGGCTTCGGGCGGATCGGCACGGAGAAAGTCGCCATCATCGCCCAGCACAAGGGGCGCGACACCAAGGAGAAGATCGTCTGCAACTTCGGCTGCCCGCACCCGGAAGGCTATCGCAAGGCATTGCGGGTAATGAAGTTGGCGGAGAAGTTTCACCTGCCGGTCGTCTGTCTGCTGGACACGGCCGGGGCGTATCCGGGCGTCGGCTCGGAAGAGCGCGGCGTCGCCGAGGCCATAGCCGTGAACATGCGCGAGATGAGCCGCCTGCGGACGCCGATCGTCTGCGTGGTCATAGGCGAGGGCGGAAGCGGCGGGGCCCTTGGCATCGGCGTCGGCGACCGCATGGCCATGACGGAGTTCGCGTGGTACTCGGTGATATCGCCGGAAGGCTGCGCGGCCATACTATGGCGCATGGGCGAAAAGGCCGCCGAGGCCGCCGAGGCCATGAAGATCACCGCAAAGGACCTGCGGGCGCTGGACGTCATCGACGACATCGTGCCCGAGCCGCTCGGCGGGGCACACCGCGACGTGGCCGAGGCCGCCAACAACCTCGAACGCCACATCGTCCGCACGCTCCGCCAGCTCGCCCGCGTCCCGCTGGACAACCTCCTGGCCCACCGCTACGAACGCTGGCGCCGCATGGGCAAGTTCCTCCGCGGCCAGCAGCAGGCGGCCCAGAAGGCGGGGGCGGCATCGACTAATGTTGACTGTCCTTAGTATTATTATCCATCGAGGCGGACAATGGAGCATCTACAGAATGCCAATAGCCCAGTGTATTCGAACCACGGAGTACAACTTCATGGAGGCGATTGCGTCAAGTTGCTTGCCCATATCCCCGATGGGACCATCAACCTGACGGTCACGAGTCCCCCGTATAACATTGGAAAGGAATACGAGACGTTACTCGATGTTTCCGATTACATTAATTGGTGTCGTAAGTGGATTGGGGAGATCTACAGAGTTACCGCAAGCAACGGTGCCTTCTGGCTCAACCTTGGGTATTTTGAAATTCCCGAACGCGCTAAGGCGTTGCCGATTTCCTACATGCTGTGGGAACATATTCCATTCTACATTATTCAAGAAATAGTTTGGCATTATGGGGCCGGGGTTGCTGGAAGGCGATTCTTCTCGCCGCGCAACGAGAAGTTCCTGTGGTGCGTCAAGGACCAGAACAATTACACGTTTAATCTTGATGCTGTTCGGGATCCCAATGTCAAGTATCCCAATCAAAAGAAGAATGGCAAGCTCAAATGTAATCCTCTCGGAAAGAACCCGAGTGATGTCTGGCAGTTCCCAAAGGTAACATCGGGAACCAATCGTGCATCAAAGGAGAGAACTGCCCACCCAGCGCAGTTTCCGACCGCCGTCATTGATCGTATTATAAGGGCATGCAGCAATCCTTGCGAACTTGTCCTGGACCCATTCATGGGGTCGGGCTCTACGGCCGAAGCCTGCGTTATGAATAATCGCCGCTGCATCGGCTTTGATATTTCGGACAAATACTTGGCTATAGCATCACGGAGGCTCGAACAGTTTGTTCGACGAAGGGAAGCCGAGAAAGCTCAAATGGCATTCTCTTTCGGGAATAGCTGAACCAGTTTTGCTTTTTCCACCCCGGAGCCGAGGCTAGCTTGCTGCCCCGTAGCTGCCGCCTGTCCCCGCCAATCAGCAGCATCTAACCAGCCAAACCTTACCCGCAAGATGCTCGGCTGCTTACCGCCTTTAGTGAACTTGCCAAAGTTAACTGCAATGTAGAATCCAGACCGGCTCTTCTTTTCTCCCCTGCTTGTGCGTGTTTCCTGTGCATAACTCCGGTTCCCGAAAATCTTCGTAGGATGGGAAGAAGTCTTAATCTCCACGGACATCTTCTCATTCATAACATATACCAAGTCCTTATCGCTAGCACAATTCTCCGCCCGCCATAATGTTGGGTAACGGCGTTGAAACTCCAGGGGAATCAGTTCATGTAAGAAGAACCCCATAATCTGGGGCTTTGGAAATAGGTCAACCCCAATCCTGAATGGCTTAGTTCCGATGCTAGAGGAAAAGATGGCGTTCCATGACTCATTCACGACTTCTACTATTTCGTCAGGTTCCAAGGGATGTTCTGCAATCAATTGCCTTGTCTTGCCTAGCCAAGCCGTCGGGGGCAGGCCTTTGTATGGCGACACAATAGTCTTCATTATATACCTTCTACCAGGGCTTGGGGGGCTGCTGAAGTGCGCGAGAAATACGGACTATGCTTATCAGGCTCAGATTTCGCTCCCCTCGTTCGATGCTTCCGATGTAAGTTCGGTGTAGCCCGCAGTTGTCTGCTAGGTTTTCCTGCGATATGCCAAGCGCCTTTCGGAATCGCTTGACGTTCCGGCCAAAGGCGATTAGTTCTTTTGGTTTCTTTTCCATGGCCCCATTGGGACATAATGCCGACTATCCGTCTACAGACTATAAGTAGCAGTCTTTCGTCGCCTTTGGCGAGAAATAGGGGTAGTCGGGGGTTCGGGGGGCTAGCGACGGGGAGGGGGCTAGCGACGGCTAGCAGCAGGAATAACGACGGACGGTCACCTATAGACCACGCAACTGGGCTGTTTCTTGTTGCTCAAGAACATCGCCAACCACTCGAGCGCCTGGCAGACGACGATTTTCGGGCTGGACGCCCCGGCCAGTACGCCGATGGTGAGCGGCTCAGATCACCCGCAACTCATATCTGGTCGAGGATGTGGTGCAGGTCCACGTATTCGCGCACCAGCCGCGAGGCAAGGGCCGTCTTGGCGGAGTCGGCGGGCTGGATCTTCACCTTTAGCGAATGCACGGCCGAGGCGGCGGAGTAGCTGTCGTCCTTGGTCATCATGACGGGGATGCTGGTCCTGCCGATCATGGACAAGGTGCTCTTCTGTGGCATTACCCCGCCGGTCAGCAGCACACCGGCGACGTCGGCGTGTCCGGCGGCGCACGTGCTCAGGACGGCCAGGATCAGGTCGTCGCGGTCGCCGGGGGTTATCAGCAGGCAACCCGGGCGGATGTACTCCAGTGCGCGGTGGGCGGCCATGGCGCCGACGATCACGCTGTCGATGACGTTGCCCAGCGACTCGGCGCCGTTTATCATCTCGCCCTCTATTTCCTCGACCACCAGGCGGACGGACGGTTTGGCCAGGTCGGGCTCAAAGGGGATGCAGCCGAGCAGGTCGATGCCCTTGCGCCGCAGCCCGGCGGTGACGGCCTGGCGGATGTCGTCGAGCTTCTCCGGGACCACCTTGTTGAGGATGACGCCGATGAGCTTGACGCCGCGGTCGGCGAAGAGGGACTGGTTGAGCAGCACCTCGTCGATGGGCTTGCCGATCCCGCCGCCGGCGACGAGGATCACGTCGGAGCCCAGCAGGCGGGCGACGTCGGCGTTGGACGTGTCGAAGACCGACCCCACGCCGGCGTGGCCGGTGCCCTCGATGACCGCCGACTTTCGGCCGGCGGACATGCGCTGGAAACTCTCGAGTATTCGCTTGTTGAGCACGTCGGGGTGGGGCTCGCGGATGTAGTCCCGCGTGAACGACCGGCCGACGGTCACCGGGCTCATGTCGGCCAGGCCGCAGTCGCAGGGGAAGATCGCGCGCATCAGCGCCACGTCCTCGTCGACGCGGACGCCGTCGCACTCGACGTAGCGCTGCCCCACGGGCTTGATGAAGCCCACGGGCGGGCAGGCCTTGTTGAACGCCGCCATCAGGCCAAGGGACACCGTCGTCTTGCCCTGGTCCTGCCCCGTCGCGGCCACGAAAACCTTCTTGACCGAACTCATGCGAATCCTTGCATACTTGGCCTTTTCCATCCCGCCCGGCCGGGGCGCAGAAGTCCTGCGCCGCCGCTGTCCGGGCGTCCAGACGGGTAATGTACCACGAATTCTAGTCCTTCGCGCCGTCGAGGTGCGGGTCGAGCTTTTCGTTTGCCTTGATCATCTCGTCCCAGGTGATTTTCCGGCCGGTGTAGGCGGCCATTCGGCCGAGGATGGTTGTCAGGTTGCTGCGGACAGACGGGGCGAGAGTCGGGTTTTCGGCCTTGCCGGCCTTGATGGACTCGCAGAACGTCGCGATGTTGGCCGTGGGGCCGTCCACGTAGATCTTGCCGGTGTTCCCGCCGGGGTATGGCGCCTTGCCGTGGATCTTCACATCTCCGCCGTAGTGGGTCTCGATGGCGCCCTTCGTGCCGTACATGACGTTGTCGATGCCGCCGGGCCCTGCGCCGAACTGGCGGGAGGCGAAGGACACCGCCAGGCCGTCGGGGTACTCGAAGACCAGGTTGAAGTGGTCGAAGATCACGTTGTCGCCCGTGCGGAGCTTTCGCCCGCCGGTGCCGACGGCGGTCAGCGGCTGGGCGTCGGCTATCCACGAGCAGACGTCAATTGAGTGGATGTTCTGCTCGGTGATGATGTCGCCGGAGAGCACCTTGTCCATGCCCCAGTGTCGCAGCCGGCCCTCGGCGTCGGCGGGAAGTTCGGTGCCGAAGATCAGCCCGCAGAAGTACCCCGCCGTGCCGTTTACGAGCCGGCCTATGTCGCCGTTCTGGACGCGTTTGACGGCTTCCTGGTAGAAGGCGTTGGCGCGGGTCTGGAAGTCGACGAGGAAGACGAGCTTCTTCGCGGCGGCCTTCTTGCCGGATTCTTCGATGCTCGCGCAGCCCGGCACGTCGACGGCGATGGGTTTGGCGACATACACGTGCTTGCCGGCCTCGACGGCGGCTGCCGCCTGCCCGGGGTGGAAGTATGGCGGGCTTATGATGGCGACGGCGTCGACGTTGTCGGCCAGGACCTTCTTGTAGTTCGACAGCCCGCTGTGGCAGTGGGCGTCGTCGAGCTTATGCTTATTGCCGACGCCCTTGGCGCGGTCGGCGAAATAGTCCCCGCAGCTGGCGAGTTGGTATCCGCCGTGCTTGGCGAACAGGCCGGCAATCATGCCGCCTCGCCCGCCGCAGCCGATCAGGCCCAGCGCGATCTTCGAGTTTGCCTCCGTGCCGCGGACGAGCGAGGGCCTAAGGATCGTGAAGGTGGCGGCGGCCGCGGCGCCCGCGAGGAATTCCCGCCGGCCCAGTTGGGTGCTCTTGGATGTCTTGGATGTCTTGTCCATGTTGCATGCCTCCCGATTGTCAGGGGTTTGGGGATGGATTGGGTGACTTTGGTTCGATAATGACTCGCAGGCCTAACCGATCCAACGGATAGGCCGGGTTGAAACTCGCCCTGGCGGCGCTGCGGCAGGCACGCGCGAAATTGTCCCACGAGCCGCCGCGGACAACCCTGGCGCCGGTGCCCTGGGCCGGGCCGGCGGGGTCGACGGCCGGCGCCGAGCCGAGGTCGCGCTGGTAGAAGTCCCGGCACCACTCGGCCACGTTGCCGTGCATGTCGTAGAGGCCCCAGGCATTGGGCTTCTTGCCGGCGACCTCGTGCGGTGCCTCGCCGCTGTTGTCCATGTGCCACGCGACTTCATCGAGTTTTCCGCCGGAATAGGCGCCGCCCGAGCCGCTACGGCAGGCGTATTCCCACTGGGCCTCGGTTGGCAGGCGGTACGAGCGCCCCTCCGCCTTGCCGAGCTTTTGGCAGAACTCCGCGGCCTGCGGCCAGGAAAGCCTGCTGGCGGGAAGGTTGTCGCCCTTGGGCTCGCTGCGGTTCAAGCCCATCACCTTCTGCCACTGGGCCTGGGTGACCTCCGTGGCCGCGATCCAGAATCCGCGGGTGATCTTCACGTCGTGGGCCGTCTCGTCGTCGTGCCGGCCTGGCTCGGCCGGGTCGCTGCCCATGCGAAACTCGCCCGGCGGGACGTAGATCAACTTCATGCCGATGGAATTCACCAGCGATTCGCCGGGTTTGGGATGTGCCGGCAAGGCCGGGGTGGCGCCCGCAGCCGGCGCGGGGCCGGTCGCCGGCGCGGTGGCGGCCGCCGGCGCCGGCGGCGTCTTGGGCACGTCGCGGCCGCATCCGCAGGCCAGGAAACCCGCGCCGGCCAGGATGCCCGCGATGCCGACACGGAATGCTCTCTGTCGCTGATTCATGTGAATACATCTTATAGCGTTTGGGTGATGATTGAACAATCGCTGTGGCTGGCGGAGGCGGCGGAAAACTCCCGGCCGGCGCCGCGCGTAAAACGGGGCCGCCCCGCCGGCAAGGCGGAAGCGGCCCCGAGGGTCGTGTGAGGCAGGTGGTTGGCGGACTACCAGGTGAAGTTCAGTTCGTATCGGAAGAACCCGGCCACCTCGTTGTAGTCGTTGTTGTAGAAGTTGCCCGGGAAGAACAGTTCGGCCAGCAGATGCCCGCTGACGTGCTTGTTGAACTGGTAGATCATCCGCGCGGTGAGCAACTGGCCGCGGAAGTTGCTGTCGCTGGAGAATATTCCCCGCCCGCCGTAGCTGTTGTGATTGGCGAACAGCAGGTTGTAGTCGGCCCCGAGGGTGATCTTCTCGCAGGGCACGCAGGACATGCCGACGTTCAGCCGGTGGAGGTTGGTCGCCTCGCCGGGGCGGTTTTCCAGGGCGTGGGTGTAGGCCAGCAACTCGCTGAAGCGGGCCCAGCGGCCCCAGAGCGGATCGAACTGCTCGGTCCGGCCGTCCGTGCTCGAGTGGTCGCCCGATAGGAACTCGTAGCCGACGTGGACCTCGTGCTTCAAGGCGTCATTGAACTTGTAGGTCGCCAGGGTGTTGGCGCCCATTGCGCAAAGGCCCTGGCCGTTCTTGTTGCCGAACTGCCCGGCAATCTCGCCCATCAAGTTTATGTTCGCGCTCAGGTCGTGGACGGCCCTGGTGCCGAGGGTGTAGATGTCGGCGTTGTCGCCCGCCTGCCAAGGGGCCATGTGCCCAGGGCCAATGTCGCCGGGTTCGGTGCCCAGCACGGCCTCGTCGTGCTTGTAGATGAAGTAGCCGTCCAGCTCGGTCTTGGCCAGCGACTTGTTGGCAATCCAGACGATCACGCCCTGCTCGTTCTGCTCGATGTTGTGGTAGTCCTTGTCGCAGAACGGCTCGATCCAGCGGTCGCTGTCGGCGTGCTGGTTGATGTAGATCGTGTCGATGGTGGTGTTGCAGGCCGCCAGGTCCCACGTCAGCCTGACGGCGTCAAAGAAGATCGTCCGCGAGTTGTCCAGCGGCGTGCCGTCAAGCACGAGCCATCCGTTGCCCAGGATGATGTCCTGCCGGCCTATCACAGCCCGCAGCGGCAGGCCGCAGGGCTCGCGCCACGTGACGCTCATGCGGTCGAAGATCGCCTCGTTGGTGATCCACTCGTCGATGTAGTACTCGCTGCGGCCCTGGAGCTCGCGGTCCGGCTGGCAGAAGTGCTCCGGCTCGTAGACCAGGCGGAAGTCCAGGTCGATGTCCTTGACCGGCGTGACCGTCGCCCCGACGCGGGCGCGGTAGCGCTGCCAGTGCCGGTCTTCCTGGTCCAGCAGCAGGTTGGGCGTGAAGACCTCGCGCAACCTCAAGTCGGCCGACAAGGCCAGCCAGGGCGTCTCCTGGTGCACTGTCTCCTTGGCCTGGCAGAAAATGCAGTTGCATCCCGCCCGATCCGCCTCGGCAGCCTTGGCCTTTTCGGCCGCCGCGTCGGCGGCCTTGTCGGCGGCCTTGTCCGCGACTTTGCCGGCCGGGTCATCCGGCTGCTTCTCCTGGGCCCATCCGGCGGCCGGCAGAGCCGCCAGCAGCCACAAGGCCAGCACCATCGCCGATACTTCCATGACCTTTCTCATCATCGTTGTGCTCCTTCATTAGAATTATGAGCCAAGCAACTCAACGACTGCCGCCGCCCGAGAAATGATTCGCACCGCGCGCACGTTTCAGCGGGCTTCAAACTTATCGGCATTGCCCTGCTTTACGCAATAGGGATTTTCCGAAATTGCTGTTCCGAAATACAAACTCAAATCCCGAATGTCGAAACCTGCCGGCCGGCAGGCAGATTCCAGGCAAGCACCAAGTCATACGCATCCCGATTGATTCTCGCGCGAACATCCTATATTGCCTGGTGTCGGGCCGGGGCAAGGGGACTGGCTCCGCCACGCTGTTCGGCGGTCCCGGCGCGCCGGGATCCCCGCTGTTGCCCCATGTACAACGGTCGAACCGCGGGGACAGGCGCCTTCGTCCCGATCCCGATGTCCATCGGGATCGGGACTACGGAGCCAGTCCCCTGCGCCGCCGCCGTTCTATGGCCCGAGAACTTATCGGGATGCGTAGCACAAGCACCAAATAGCAAACAAGGACCCAATTCAAAACGCCAAGTACCAAACAAGAGCCCATCGTCGGATCTCAGGCCGACGATTCGCGCACGGGTTGCTCCAGCGAGACTTCACAGCCCGCCACTTTGGGTTGCCTGTTGGGGGACGGGCTTGGTGTTTGACGGTTCGTCCTTGTTTGGGATTTGATGCTTGTGATTTGGTCCTTGTTTGGACCTTGGCTCGTGTCACTTGGAGCTTGTTTGTGGTCCGGCGATTGCCCGCCGCTTCCTACCGCTACTTGTCCCGGCTGGCCTGTTGGGCCTGCTGAATCAACTCGATCAGCGAGAGGACCTTGGGCTTGGGGGCCGAGAGGATCTGCCGGACCTGCTCGTCGGTGTAGTGGGCGCGGATGAACGACTCGACGTCGAACATCTCCCACCAGCAGTCGCCGATCCGCCCGCACGGAAGATCGCGTCCCGGCTGGCGGCAGTACGAGAACCGTATGTCGTGCCCCAGCATCGGGCACCGCCGGTTGCGGTGGTCGTTGGCGGTCATGTCGGTCATTGAAGAAGGTCCTAGGTCCTAGATCTTAGCTCCTAGGGCTGGCAGAGCCTTGCTGAAACCCGCGGGTTTCAATCAGTCCGCCTCCCGTCCGCCGCATCTTGGAAGCCGCAGGCCAAGAGCAATGCCCTTCTGTTCAACAAAACGGGCACCCCGCCGCCGTGGCAAGGCGCCCGTATCGTAACATAATCGGCTCCCAGACCTCGGGTCTCTTCCCACGCACCAGCGGCACGGCTTGCCGCCCTATGACCTATGACCTATGACCTATGACCTATGCCCTATGACCTATGCCCTATGACCTATGACCTAGGACCTAGGACCTAGGACCTAGGACCTTCTTTTCGCGGCTCCTCACCACTTGCCGGTCTTTGCCAGCGACGGCTTGGGCAGGTCGCCCAGGCCGCGGATGTTGGAGTCGATTGTCTCCTGCGGCAGCGAGTAGTCGCTCAGCTTGCCGGACATGTACGCGTCGTAGCCCGTCAGGTCCATCAGGCCGTGCCCGGACCAGCCCATCAGGATGACCTTCTCCTTGCCTTCTTCCTTGGCCTTGAGGGCCTCGTCGATGGTCACGGCGATGGCGTGGCTGGTCTCCGGCGCGGAGATGAAGCCCTCGGTCCTGGCCCAGAGCATGGCCGACTCGTAGCACTTGAGCTGGTGGACTGCACGCGGGGCAAGCAGGCCCTCGACCGTGGCCTGGCTGACAAGCGGCGCCATGCCGTGGTATCTCAGGCCGCCGGCGTGGATGGGCGGCGGGACGAACGAATGGCCCAGCGAGTGCATCGGCAGCAGCGGCGTCATCTTCGCCGTGTCGCCGTGGTCGTAGATGAACGGCCCGCGCGTGAGGCTCGGGCAGCTCTCCGGCTCGACAGGGATGACCGTGATCTTCGCGCCGTGAATCTTGTCCAACACGAACGGGAAGCTCAGGCCCGCGAAGTTCGACCCGCCGCCGCAGCAGCCGATGACCACGTCCGGCAAACCCTCGCCCGCCTTGGCCAACTGCTTCTTGGCCTCCAGGCCGATGATCGTCTGGTGAAGCAGCACGTGGTTCAGCACGCTGCCGAGGCTGTAGCGGGTCTTGCCGGACTTGTCCGTCACCGCCGCCTCCACCGCCTCGCTGATGGCTATGCCGAGGGAGCCCGGCGTGTCCGGCATCTGGGCCAGTATCTGCCGGCCGGCGTTGGTCTCGTTGGACGGGCTGGCAACGCACGTGGCGCCCCACGTCTGCATCATCATCTTGCGGAACGGCTTCTGGTCGAAGCTGATCCGCACCATGAACACCCTGCACTCCAGGCCGATCAGCGAGCATGCGAACGCCAGGGCGCTGCCCCACTGGCCGGCGCCGGTCTCGGTCGTCAGCCGCTCGATGCCGAATTGCTTATTGTACCAGGCCTGCGGCACGGCCGTGTTGGGCTTGTGGCTGCCGGGCGGGCTGACACCCTCGTTCTTGTAGTAAATCCGCGCCGGCGTGCCGAGGTGCTTCTCCAGCCGGCGGGCCCGGTACAGCGGGCTTGGCCGCCACAGCGTCAGCAGGCCGAGGACCTCCTGCGGGATGTCGATCCACCGCTTCGTGGAGACCTCCTGCTCGATGATGTTCATCGGGAAGACCGGCGCCAGCATCTCCGGGCCGATGGGCTTGCCGCCCGGCCCCAGCGGCGGCTGAAGCGGGGTGGGCAAATCCGCCGCCAGGTTGTACCACTGCCGCGGCATCTCGTCTTCGGTCAGCAGAATCTTCGTCTGTTCCATGTGATGCTCCTTTTCTAAGAAGGCTGAGTTGTCGTGCGATGATATCTTAAGCGGCAATGCCGTTTTGGGCAAGAGCATAAGTTGGGGCCTGCTCGCTTCAGCGAGCAGGGGACAATGCAATCCATGGTTGCCCCCGGGCCTTGCATTCGGGGCCTTAGCTTGCTCTAATGCCGACGTGGGAACGGGCAAATCAACAGGCAGCGAGCCAGATGGGCCGGAAGTGTGGTACTCATGCTCGGAGATAGTGAGAACCGCTCCGGACCGGCTGGAGGCGCGGGTTTCCGTTGGCGAACACGTGATTTCGGCGAGCTTGGTCCTCTTGGGCGTGGGAATAGTCTTTCCAGGCGTCTTCGGCCTGAAACTGTTATTAACCTCCCGTAATACCTTCGACGCGATTATCCCCATGGTCTTCCTGGGCATCATCGGTGTGTTCTTGGTCGGGCTTGGGGTGATGTCCTGGGGCTGGCAGCGGATGGAATTCGACGGCCGAGACCGTGTGCTGCGGCTCAGGCGAACGGAAAAAGGCCTCGGGCGCCACATCCCGTTCGACGACATAGAATCGGTGCGAATCCTGCCGGTTCACCGCGCGAGGGTTGCGGGGAAGATCCACCTGTCGCTCTCTCGCCCGGCTGATCGACCAGGCTCCCACAATGATCGAACAGTTTTGCGCGTTGGGCCTCGAAATGAAGGCCGCCGGGACGGGCATATTGCTTGCGACAAGAGGGCAGATTCCCATAGGCGCGGCAAGGGAACTCCTTGGCAAGCTCTCAGCCCTCAGGCCTGTGGGCCAAATGGTGGATGCTATTGACGGGCAGGAGCGATTCTTCGGGCTTGACGCTGTGGTAATGCTGTCCCGGCCGGGGGGGGTCTCAAGGCAAACTCCGAGATGGTCCCAAGACTCACATTGACCTTCATAAGCGCGCTCGATTGGAACCGTATGCTGCGCGACACGAACACGCACTACGACAGACTGGCCAAGGCTTTGCGTGAATCATGCGGGCAAGGCAAGAAGGCCCGTGAAGATGCGATATCGCGGATAGACGCCGAGCTTCGTGCGAACCGGCCGTCCGACGGACGGATAATGCTGCTGGCTTGCGGAGGCAGGCCGTTTAGAAGCGAATCAACCGGCGCGATCATGAACCTGCTGGTGGGCATCCTGATGCCCACTCTCAGCAAAGCCTGCGATTTTGAAGATGAGGCGAGAATGACGCACGAGGTCGAAGTGCTCGCGGTAGCCTTGGCGTGCTTCCATGCCGAAAGCGGCCGCTGGCCTGCGGAACTGAAGGAGCTGAGCCCGTCGCTGCTCAAGACTATTCCGATCGACAGGTTCAGCGCTAAGCCGCTAGTCTATAAGCCGAGCAAGAAGGGATACCTGCTCTACAGCGTCGGCAAGAACATGCGTGACGACGGTGGGCTGTGCAATACGCCAGGCCAGGTCGCCGGCGAAAAGACCGATGACATCGCGGCGGAGGTCCCGCCCGCTGATACAACGTCGAAGCCGGCGGATGCAACGCCCGCGGAGGCCGCGTCAAAGCCCGCCGCGTCGCAGCCCTGACCGGCCGGGCACGGCCGCCGGCAACGCCGCTGCTGGGAACGCCAATCTCCGGATTGGCGAGGCAAAACCCAAGAGCCGCTCAGGAGAGCGGCGTTCCCGACGGGGAGGCTTTGTCCTCCAGGTTCCGCCGTTCCCTTTGCACGGGTCCCAGGTTCCGGGTTCCGTGGTTTTTTCTAACCGGCTACCGACTATTGGCTACCAGGCCCGCCGCCTCCGGCGGCATGGCGGCTACAGCCGCCGAATGACTCCGATGACCACGCCCTGGATGTCCACCTTGTTGGCGTAGATGGGTTTGTAGGCCGGGTTGGCCGGCTGGAGACGGATGCGGTTCTTTTCCTTGTAGAAGGTCTTCAGCGTGGCCTCGCCGTCTTCCAGCAGGGCCACGACCGTCTCGCCGTTGCGGGCGGTGTTGCGGCGCTGGCAGACGACGTAGTCGCCGTCGCGGATCTGCTCGTCGATCATGCTGTCGCCAGTTACCAGCAGGACGAACTTCTGGCCCGGCACGTCGAAGACTTCCTGAAGGTCGAGAGTCTCACGGTCCTCGATGGCCTCGATCGGCATGCCGGCCGCGATACGCCCCACCAGCGGCAGGTGGCTCTCGTTGTCCTCGGGGAACTCGAACTCAGGCACGACGCGCAAAGAGCGAGCCTTGTGCTTGGCGCCGCGGGACAGGGTTCCTTTTTTTTCTAGGGCCGCGACGTGCTCGAAGACCGTGACCTTCGTCAGGCTCAGGTGGTCCCCAATCTCCTGCATGGTCGGGGAATAGCCGAAGCGGTCGCGGAAGCCGCGAATGAACCGCAGGATTTCGAGTTGTCTCGGTGTCACGTTCTCCATGTTCGCTCTCCTGTTGGGCCGGCGTCGCCGGCGGCGCCAGCACGGCATAGCCCTGGCGGGCAATCGCGCCCGCCGGCGGCGGGCATGTCATTGCCACGTCCCGCAGGCTTGCGGACCGCTCGGCCAGGACAGTTTCCCCGGCCGGCGTTGCCGGGCAGCCCGGGGCATCGTCACGTTCGTCAATTGCCGCCAATCCGGCCGGCTGGAGGCGAATCCCGCCGAGGCCGGTGCTGACCAGCGGCATTTTCAGTCCATGTTGTTCAGCCAGTGCCGCAAGCTCGGCCAGGCTTGGCTCGGCCGACTCGCGGGGCAAGATCCTGCACTGCCTTGGCCAGGCGGTTACGTAGTCGCCGCCGGGGCCAAACTGGCACAATGGCAAATCGCGATTTTCAGTTTGTGTCTTCATAAGCTTATCCTAACATCGGCCTAACGTCAAGGCCCGCGTGAGGATTTTGTACGGTTTTTGGCAACTTTTTTTTCGGCACCTGTTCGGGAGCCAGTACCCCGTAGCCGGCAGCCGGTAGCCGGTCACAGGTAGCTGGTAGCCAAGACCCGGTGGTCTGTAACCCGTCATGTGATTGGTGCTTGGCGTCTTGACAAGCATGCTCCGCGTGCCCATGCTTCCCCAAGGCTGGAAGCACGGCACCCGATTCATCAAACATCGTGTAACAGGGCACTTTATCTTCTTTCCGTCACCGGCTACTGGCTACCGGCTACGGATTACTCATACTGGATTACCGGCAACCGAGGCCCTACGACGTTCTTCTCTACATGGTGTTGGGCCTTACTTTTTGGCGGCACCCCAGCGGTGGCATAGGGTGTATCGACAGGGGAAAATGAAAGTCTTGACCAAAATAAACGCGGCATGGATCACGAGGTGTGTTCCATGCCGCCGCTGCGTCGCGTTCCGTCCAGTTGGCTTCCGGGGGTAGGTGGGAGGACGGAACTTTAAGGGAAGAAAGCTCTGTCTTGGCCTGGCACGCTCGGGGCCCGGGCCTCACTTGTTGGCGAAGGGCTAGTGCAGATCGGGTCCCTCCCCTGGCGAATCCTCGTTTCCCCTGTTGCGCCTGTGGCGGTTCTCGAGCATCTGGCGGAGGTATCGATTCTCCCTTCTGGTGGCCTCCAGGTCGAACAGCAGGTACTTGACCTGAAGGCGGAGTTGGTTCAGGGAGTCGTCCAGGTTCGCCTCGACCTGGGGCGCACTTTGATACACGCCGGGCGCCAGTGACGTCGCCCTGCCCGCCAGCGGTGCGGCCGTGATAGCTTCAATCAGTTCGTTGAGGTCCTTACGAATCGCCGCCTCATTATTTATGGCAGCCATAATGCCTCTCCACAATATGTTGCGGAAACCATTGCCAGGAGCTCTCTGAGCCCGGATCCGCCTGAGTATCTTTAGTAGCAAGCGACATGCCATGACCCTGAGCGTGGCAATGGTGCAACATCGGCACTGTAACAACTTGTTTATAAATGAGATAACGGCAGCAGTCGGCACAAGGCAAGCTCGGTCGGGTCTGCGGTGTATGCCGCCGCGTTGCTGCAACGCAACATCGGCCCCCCGATTTGATGAGTCTTTCATTGCTCCTTCATTTTAAAGCACTTGAAAGTCG
>Ga0315282_10003863_pt1 | contig 26611 bp, 22 predicted proteins | sample YL17G07_20_MG_FD_203693 | JGI IMG/M metagenome (GOLD analysis project Ga0315282, IMG submission 203693) | Sediment microbial communities from Yellowstone Lake, YNP, Wyoming, USA - YL17G07_20 | ecosystem: Environmental > Aquatic > Freshwater > Lake > Sediment | place: USA: Wyoming | collected...
GATTATAGCCCTGACGAGCAGTTGCCGGTTGTCAGTTGCCAGTTGTCAGAAGGCGGTAGGGGACGCACTTGTGCGGCCCGTCGGCAGTGGCACAGGCGGCCCGCCTGTGTAGGGGCGGCTCGGGAGCCGCCCTTGTCCCGTAGTGGCGACCGATAGGTCGCCCAGCCCGCGAGCGCTGGCATTCTGCCGGCGTTCAATTGCCGCCTGGAAGGCGGCGCTCCCACGGCGCGTCGCGCCGCGCCCCCTCGAGGCTTCGCGCCGGGGCTGGGGATGAAGGCGGTCAACCCTTTCTTGTTGGTCAAGAATCCACCCACTGAGACTGAGTCTCATTCTCAGCGCGACGAAAGTAACGATGAAGAGCATGGTGCAGGCGGCCGCGGGAGGGCTGAGGACGATGGCTCTGGACTCGCGCGCGAGCGGTCAGGGCCGCATTTCTGCGGCCCCTACGAAATGCGGGCCGCCCACGGGCTGGCCCTGCCAGGCACCCAAAACCCAACACCCTGAACCTAGAACCTGCCGGCTGTCCCCTGTCACGTGTAACCTGTCACCTCGGATCCGGCGGCAGGGACGCCGCCGCCACGGGGGAAAGGCGGACACGGCGGTCCGCCCTACTGGAAGGCTGGCGTATAATCACGCTGTGGAGCCAAGGCGGAGCCGGCTGGGGTGCGCACTGCCAGTGCTGACGTGCGCCGTGCTTGTGGCGGTGTGCATCGCCGCGGCGTGCGCATCGTCCTTGGAGCCCGCCCCGCCGTTCCCGCCCCGCGACATCTCGGGGGCCTACCTCAGCGACGCGCCCGCCGGCCCTCTGGGCACGCTCAGGCTGGACCTGGAGTGGGACGCGGACTTCGGCGTGTTCCTCGCCACGCTTCGGAGCCAGGACAACACGGCCTTCGGGCGCTCCGCCGGCTGGGGCACGCTGGGCGGCGATCACTTGGTGCTCAACCTCGACCGCTCAAGCCCGCTCAGCTACTACATCCAGGCGCGCGTCGAGCTCAGCGGCGAGACCGTCACCGCGCTCACGGGCACGGTGATCTTCGCCGACCAGGCGCAGGCGCTGAGCGTCAGGTTTGTTCCTCTGAGCTGACCAGGCGCACTGCTTTCTCCATGTCGCCCGCGGCCAGGGCCGTGAGCGCGTCCGCGGCGCGCAGGACGGCGTCCTTAAGCAGCGCGTCTTCTGCGGGCGTGGGCGGGCTGAGCACGTACTCCGTCGCGTCTATCCACTCCGGCGGCGCGCCGATGCCGATCTTTAGGCGGTCGAACTCGCTGCTGCCCAGAGCTTGGATGACGCTCTCCACGCCGCGGTGGCCACCGCTCGACCCCCGGCGCTTGAAGCGCACCGCGCCCACGGCCAGGCTTAAGTCGTCGAACACGACGCAGAACCGCGCCGTTGGGTACGCGGCGCGCCAGGCACTGACGCACCCGCCGCTCAGGTTCATGTACGTCGTAGGCCTGATGAGCGCCGCGGGCACATTGGTGAGCGTGCAGTACTGCGCCAGGCCGTGGTGGCGCTGTTCGCGATGCTCGACATGCACCTGGCGGGCGAGCTCGTCGAGGACGCGAAAGCCCATGTTGTGGCGCGTGGAGGCGTAGCGCTGGCCGGGGTTGCCCAGGCCGAACGCGATGAAGTCCACCTGCCGTGCGCTCCGGCGCCGCCAGAACATGCGGGGAGTATAGGCGGCGGCGTGTGCTAGGCTTGCATTGCGCCATAGCCATGGAGTAAGATCGCCGCCACGCCACGCCATAGGGAGCGATGATGGTTAGCTACAGCATGAACGACGGGGTCTTCATCCTCCAGCTCGCTGGGGAGATCAACATCAACAGCCTGACGGAGACCCGCAACAAGGTTGACTCCTACCGGCTCGAGCAGTACGACAAGATCATCATCAACCTCGAGAAGGTGAGCTTCTTCGACAGCTCCGGCCTGGGTTACCTCGTCGTGCTGATCAAACAGGTGAAGATGAACCAGGGCAACATCGTCTTCTGCTCGCCCAACAACCTGGTCAAGCGCCTGCTCTCGACGATCCGCATCGACAAGTACGTCAACATCTACGACACCCAGGACGAGGCGCTCTCCTTCCTGCGCAGCCTGCCCGCCAAGGATCAGCCCGGCGCCACCGGCGTCCGCGCCTAGCAGGCCCCGGCCCCGCACAGCGCGCTCGCCCCGGCCCTAGCCGGGCGGCTCCTCCCACTCCACCTGATGCACGCTCAGGCCGTGCGCGGCCAGCTCGCTGAGAGCCTCGTCGAGGCGGCCGGTGAGGCGGATGCGCAGCCCCTCCTCGAACCGCCCGGCGATGGCGAAGTGCTGGCCGGAGGTAAGCCCCGGTGCGTAGTCGAGGCCGCGGCGGAAGTAGAGCCGCAGCACGGGGTTGTCGCCAGGAGGGGCGGGGCCCGCCCCGCCGAGGCCCGCGGCGGCGTTGGGCGAGGGCTGGCGGGGGACGATCGGCACTGTGCCGTCGAGCAGGAACACGCTCGCCGCCTGCTCCATCGTGCGGGCGAGGCGGGCCGTGCTGAGCACGATGAACCGCTCGGCCGCACCGCCGCCGTCGGCGAGCATCCTAAGCGCCTTGTCGCAGGCGGCCAGGTCGAGGTAGGTGAGATGCCCGTCCAGCACGCATAGGCGGCATGGCGCGGCGGCGGCGAGCACTATCTGCGCGAGCAGCGCCTCGCCGTGGGAGAGCTGGAAGAGCCGGGTGTCGGGCTTAAGCTCGAACGCCTCCGCCAGCATCAGCGCCTGCTGGAGGTGGCTCGGCGCGGCAGAAAGCAGGCTCAGCTCCGAGTGGTAGTAGTCGCGCAACCTCTCATCGTCCGCGCAGGGCTGATCAGCGCGGGCGTAGAACAGCGGCAGGGCGGTGCCGCCCAGCATCCGGTAGAGCGGCTCGCCGTCGATCAGCACGCGCCCGCGCGTGGGCCTAAGCCTGCCCCCCAGCACGCGGCAAAGCAGGCTCTTGCCTGCGCCGGTGCCGCCCGCGAGGACATAGAGCCCGGGGTCGGGGATCACCCAGTCGAGGGCGTCGAGCAGCCGCCGCCCAGACAGCGTGACCGTCACACCGCGCAGTTCGATCACCCTGCGATTATAGCGGCGAAGAGCAGTGGCCAGTTGCCAGTTGTCAGTTGTCAGTAGGCAGAAGGCGGAAGTGGCACAGGCGGCTCGCCTGTGTAGGGGCGGGCCCCTGCGCCCGCCCGGCAGTGATAGGGGCGGGGACCCGTCCCCGCCCGCGCAAGGCAGGTGGTAGGCGGCACTTCAGTGCCGCGGTCATGACGCGGGGCCAAAGCCCCGCCCACCCCCGCTGAGGGCAGGCGTCCCGGCCCGCGATGGCCAGTAGTCGGTTGCCAGTCGTCAGTAGGCAGTAGGCGGAAGGCAGTAGGCGGAGATAGGGGCCGGGCACTGTCCCGGCCCGCCATGGCCAGTAGTCAGTTGCCAGTGGTCGGCAGCCCGTAGGCGCCGCGCGTGCGCGGCGCGCCCTATAGGGGTCGCTCGCGACACGTCCCCAGAAGGGACTGGGCGTGCGCAGGGGCACGCAGGCGACGCACAATCTCGCGTTAATCAAGAAATCACGTATTGAGACTGAGTCTCACTCTCAACAAGCTGAGATCATCCATGAAATGCGTGGTGCGGACGGCGGCGGGATGGCTGGGGACGATGGCTCGGGGTTCGCACGCGGGCGGCGCGGGCCGCATCTCTGCGGCCTCTACGAAACCCGGGCCACCCACGGGCGACCCCTACCTGTCACCTGTCACCTGCAACCTGTTCCCTTGGACCTTGGCCCTCGGCCCTAGGACGAGGGCAGTTGCAGCGAGAGGCTCGCCACGCCTTCCGTGCCCCACAGCTCCGGGCGCACCCAGCAGTACATCCCCGGCTGGTGGCTTGCCAGATGGAAGCTGAAGCGCAGGCGATCCACCATCGTGTCGCCCTGCGCCGCGCTGAACGCGACGTGCCCGATGGGCGCGATCACTGACTCTCCGTCAGCGCACGCCTCGTAGTCCGCGATGTTCGCCGAGGCGTAGACGTTGTAGCCGGTCACGGCGGAGTAGTAGTATTGGGCTATAGGCTGCAGGTCGCCGAGACTGATAAAGCCGTTGCCGTCACCATCCACGACCGTCAAGATGGAACCCTCCTCCTGGTGAGCGTCTTGGTTGAAGAACCGTCCGATCATCCCAATGTCAAGCATGACCACGATGCCATTCTGGTCGTAGTCACCGCGGTTGTGGTAATACCAGCTCAGCATTCCGGAGGCAGCGTCCCATGAGACCGCCTGCTGATTCGACGCGCCGGCAGGCGGGTAGAGAGTGCTCGCATATGCGATTGTGCTGGGGGTACCGCGCCGCCCCTGCTCGTCCACGGGCCGCACCCAGAAGCAATACCCCAGACCAGCCGTCACATCGGCCCTGAACTTCTTGCCGTAGTACTGGGGACTAGTCGTACCGTTGAGATCGCTTGGGTACGCGGCCTCGAAGGCGACATGAGCCACCCATGATGTCCCGCTGCCGTTTGGCGCATCTGGCGCGGCGGGATAGTTCGCTGCGTCGTGCGCGCTGAAGACCTCGTAGCCACCCAGCGCCGAGGCGCCGAAGTTACGTGCGATAAGGGTGATGTCGGCGAGGTCGATCAAGGTGTTGTCGTTCCCATCGATGTTGTACAGCAAGTAGGCGCCATAATCGAACGATGCGCTCCCGTCGTCCCTGAGCCAGTACTCCTTGCTGTAGGTCTCCCCGAAGTGCTGGGCGAACGGCACGATGTCTGCAAGGTTAACCACGCCGTTCTGGTCGCCGTCGCCTTTGCTCGCGTAGTGCCATGCCAGCGTGCCTAGGCGGTAGTCCCAGTTTAGCCCCGCAACCGAGCGGCTGTCCACCGGCGGACTGCCAACTGTCTTCGTTGCACGGTTCGCGCCGAGGCTGAAGCGCACTCGCGCCACGACGGCTTGCTCCGCCGTCAGCCCAGGCTGGGCGGCGTATCCCGCCAGCGCCTGCGCCAGGTGCACCACGCCGGGCTCACTCAGCACCGCCAGGCTGAGAACCTCCGCTTCCGCAGCAGTAGTCAGTTGCCAGTTGTCAGTTGTCAGCGCCTGCGTGAACTCCGCCGACTCGGGGTGCCAGCGCGAGGCGTCGTAGCGCACGCCCGCCAGCACAGCCTTGAGATGTTGCGCCTGGCGCACCTCCACCACCGCCACGACTCCGCCCGGCGCATCCTCAACGCTCAGCGCGAGCTTGCCCTGGCCCAGGTCATCAGTGGCGGGACTTGGCTCGGCGAACACGCTGAAGCCTCCCGGCGCGCTCGCCACGTCAGCAGGCAGCCCGCTAGCCACCGGCGTGTTCAGGGATGCGCCCGGGGTGACCCCCGCTCCGCAGCCCGCAATGAGCAGTGCCGCAGCGGCCCAAGCCAGCGCAGCAGCCCATGGCGCCGCGGCGAGGCACGACGCTGCCGCATGCGATGCCGCCGTGGCCGCGGCCCTACGCGCGTAGCTCAGCCCCCGCCGGTCGTCACTCCTGAAACCCACTACCTTCACCGCAGTTACCCCCTGCACGGACTTGGCAGGCCTTGCCGGCCCACTATCTAGAGTCTACCGTGCAGTTTCCCGAAGTCAAGCAACAGTTCCGCGCCATTGCTGGGCAACACTTGCGCCCCTAAGCACCGTAGCGCAGGCGTCTCCGCCTGCGAATCGGCCAGGCACCGAGGCCTGGCCTACGGAATGCCTGCCGGGCACCGTCCCGGTCCGCCACCGGTAGCGCCCGCCGGCCCTGCCGGGCGACCTTTAAAGGTCTACGGCCACGGCGGTCCGCCCCACTGGGCGGGTCCGCGGGGACGCAGGCGACGGACAATCTTGTGTTAGTCAGGAAATCACTGGGTGAGACTGAGTCTCAATCTCAACGCGGCAAGAACCGCAATGAAATGCATGGTGCAGACGGCCGCGGGATGGCTGAGGACGATCGGCCGCGGGATGGCTGAGGACGACGGCGCTGGTTTCGCACGCCGGCGGCGCGGGCGGCATCTCTCCGGCCCCTGCGAAACCCGGGCCGCCCATGGGCGGCCCCTACCTGTCCCCTGTTCCCTGTAACCCGTCAGCTTGCTTCCGGCGGCAGGGACGCCGCCGCTACGGGAGTATTGGCGGACAGGGGCGCCTTTGGCGCCGCCCTACCCAATGCCCGGGGGGCACGGTGGTCCGCCTTACAAGGTCAAGGGAGGCTGACGCGGCGCGGCCGGGTTAAAATAGACGCTGTAACTCCCGCGCCGGTGTTGCGATGAACGTCCTGCTGATCCTGGTTGTGTCTCTTGCCGCCTTCGCCCTGGCCTACCTGGTGTACTCGCGGTACATCGGGCGCGTCTTCCACGCCTCGGACCTGCGGCCCACCCCCGCGCGGCGCCAGACGGACGGCGTGGACTACGTGCCCACACCTCTCCCCGTGCTTTTCGGCCACCACTTCTCCACCATCGCCGGGGCGGGGCCGATCGTCGGCCCGACGATCGCCGCGGTCTACGGCGTCTACCCGGCGCTGCTGTGGATCGTGCTGGGCGCAGTCTTCATCGGCGCGGTGCACGACTACAGCTCGATGCTCGTCAGCCTGCGCGAGCGCGGGCGCAGCATCGCCGAGGTCACCGGCCAGCTCACCGGCCGGCTCGGCTTCCTGCTCTACATCGCCTTCACGCTGCTGATGATCGTCATCGTCACCGCGGCGTTCCTCGACCTCTCGGTGCGCGCGCTGATGAGCATCGCCCCCGCGTCCGTGGTGCAGCTGCCCGCAAGCAACCCCTTCGGCTGGGCGCTGTCCGCCGGGCCGGGCGGCGAGCAGCTGGTGCGCATCGGCGGCATCGCCACCTCGAGCGTGATCGTGATGACCATCTTCGCCCCGCTCATCGGCTACTTGACCATCAAGCGCCGCTGGGACACGCGGCTGATGGGCGTGTTCGCCTTCCTCGTCGCCGTGCTTAGCGTCATGGTCGGGATGTACCACCCGGTGAGCTTCGGCGGCATGCCCGAGGGCACCATCCGCCTGCTGTGGATGCTCATCCTCGGCTTCTACGTCTTCCTTGCCTCGGCCCTGCCGGTGTGGCTGATCCTCCAGGGGCGCGACTACGTCAACGTCTTCACGCTGCTCGGCGGGATGGCGCTGCTGGCCGCGGCCTGCATCGCCGGCGGCCTGCGCGGCATCGGCACCGACGCGGCGCTGGGCTGGAACGTCGCCGAGGGCGTGTCCAAGCTGGGCGCGGTCTGGCCGGTGCTGTTCATCACCATCGCCTGCGGGGCGATCAGCGGCTTCCACGCGCTGGTCACCGGCGGCACCTCGGGCAAGCAGTGCGACAAGGAGAGCGACGCGCGGCGCGTGGGCTACGGCGCGATGCTCACCGAGGGGATGCTGGCGGTGCTCGTCATCGCGGCGGTGGGCGCGGGGCTGGGGCACGCCAAGCTGCTCAGCGTGCAGTTCCCCGTGGGCAAGGAGGGCAACCCGGTGCTCAGCTTCGCGCTCGGCATGGGCCTGCTCAGCGAGCGCGCGCTGGGGCTGCCGGTGTACATCGGCACGATCTTCGGGCTGCTGATGGTCGAGGGGTTCATAATCACCACGCTCGACACGGCGGTGCGGCTGAACCGCTACCTGCTCGAAGAGCTGTGGAACTTCCTCTTCCGCGGCAAGGCGCCGGCGCTGTTTAAGCAGTACTACTTCAACAGCGCGGTGTGCGTGGCCGCGATGCTGGCGTTGGCGCTGCCCAACGGCTGGAAGGCCATCTGGCCGGTGTTCGGCACCGCCAACCAGCTCCTCGCCGCGCTGACGCTGGCCACGGTGAGCATCTGGCTGGCTTACCGCGCGCGGCCTGCGTGGTTCACGCTGTTGCCCGCGGCGTTCATGATGCTCACCTGCCTGGCGAGCCTGGGCGTGATCATCACCAAGGAGTGGGCGAAGCTCGGCGGGGCTACAGCGCCCAACTGGCCGGTGCTGGTGCTCGCCGTGCTGCTGTTCCTGCTCAGCCTGGGCGTGATCTTCCTCGCCGGCGCGCGGCTCATCGAGGTGTACACCGGCCGCCGCGCCTTGATGCGCGACGACCCGCAGGACGCCTGCCTGAAGCCCGCCGCCGCGGGCGGGGGGGAGTAGGCGGAGCGGATCGCGCGACTACGCCGGGGCGCTGCAGAACTGCTCGCGCGGCGACCCGCGCCGTGGTGAAACCTGGCCTAAGCCCGCGCTGTTGCTGAACAAACGCACCGCCAACCGAGTCTTAGATGGTGAACACGGAGTAGCCGGAAATCCACTTACTCCGGCTACTCCGGCCAAGAGAGCTGACGACACAGCCGGAGCGGTGCCACACACCTCCCTCTCCCACACCGCTCCGGTGCTCTGTTCGTGGCCACCTACCCCCCGCCGCTGCTGTTGCTATACTCGCGCCGTGGAGGATGGACGCGCGCTCACGGGCCTGCCGCGGCTGAACCTGCTCGGACGGCCGATGCTCACCGGGCTGTGTTACCGCGCGCTCGCCGGAAGTGCGTCCGCCGATGCCGCGCCGCTCACCCTACGGCGCCTGGAGCACGTCCACGCCGAGCAGACCGAGTTGCTCAAGCGGATCTCCGCGCTCAAGGGCGAGCTGGGCGTGCTGCAGGAGAAGGCGCTGCGCGCGCAGACGGAGTCGCGGCAGGCCATGCTCGACCTCCAGCTCTTCGACGAGAGCCACCCGGACGTGGCCGCGCTTGAGAAGCGCCCGCGCAGGCGCCGCAAGCTGACCGCGGAAGAAGCGCAGCTCATACAGGAGCGGGCCGAGCTGGCCGAGCTCGCCAAGCAGGCCGCGGAGGATGTGGCGCAGATCGCCAAGCGTGCTGAGCAGGCCAGCCGCGAGCTGCTGGAGGCCGAGGCGCGCAGGCAGGTGGCGCGCCTGGAGCGGCAGCGGTGGGAGTCGCAGCTGCTGGAGGAGGCTGCGGCGTGGGTGCTGGGGCTGATCGCCGCGGGGCAAGAGGACGAGGCGCGGCGGGCGCTGGCCGAGCTTCGGCGGCTGGTGCGCGGCGAGCTGATGGTGGCCGTGCTGTTTGTGGTCGACGAGCTGCTGACTGGCGGGCCGGAGGCCATGCTGCAGGCGATCCCCGAGATGAAGCCGATCTTCGACCAGCACCCCGATCCGCTGCCGCGGATCCTCAGTGCGCTGGCCCAGCTCGTCGTCGGCAGCGTGCGGCTGGATCGCGAGCAGATGGGGCTGCCCCCCCCGGCAGTGTTCAGCCAGCGCGCGCATCTGCGTCTCTACGCGCTCATCTGCGCGCTGGGGGGGTGGAGTGCGGCGGAGATGATGCCTTTGGACGAGCCCTTCCGGGCGACGCTTTCCCTGGTCTACGAGGACCGATGCGCCGCCGACGAGGCCGGGATGGCGATTAGACGCCCGGCTGTCGATCCCGCAGCGCTCAGAGCGAAGCTCGCGGTGCAGGAAGTGAACATCAGCCTGGCTGATGGGGAAGCGACGGTGGAGAGGCGCAAGGCAGGGGAGCTCGCGGAGCTTGCCGCAGGCGATAACGTGCTGCGCCTGATCGCTGCGAACATCATGCTCAGGCGTATCGAGCACGCCGCCGTGCTGAAGCTCTGCGGCATCGAGATCCCGGCGCAGCCGCCGCGCCGCGGCCAGGCTTGGCCCGCCTTGCTTCCCGCGCTGAGCGTCGCACCGATCCCCGCCTGGCCCGAGGCGCTGGCGGAGCGCGTCAATGCGGCGCTGGCCTGCCACGTGCTGCTCGCCGCGCGCGATTGCGCGCCGCCGGGGCTGTACGAGGCGTGGCTGGCCGAGAGCTACGGCTGGCCGAAGGACGACTTCTACTGGTGGGCGCTGGCCTGTCTCGAGGACGACGTGGCCCTGCGCCGCAACGTCACCGGCTCGCCGGACCAGCTCTTCATGGTGCCGCCGCTATAATCGCAGCATGGACGCGATGTGGCTGGGACTGATCGCCGCGGTGCTGTTCCTCATGCTCGCCTTCACGGTGGGCGTGGTGATCGCCGCCGTCCCGCGCCTGCGCGACATCGCAGACGAGCTGCAGGCCACGCTGAACAGCGTCCAGCGCGCGCTGTTCCAGCTTGAGACGCTGGCGGGGCAGATGCGGCAGAGCGGCACGGTGGACAAGCTCAACTCCGCGCTGTCTACGGCGCAGGGCGCGGCGGGGCGCATCGACCCGCTGGCCGGCGAGCTGGGCAAGGCGCTGAGCAGCACGCGCGAGATGCTCGACGACGTGAAGGAGACCAGCCAGAGCGTGCGCGCGCGGGTGGAGGACCTCGCCGCGGCGCAGTCCGAGCTGACCGCGCTGGCCTCCGCGCTCACCGACGTGGTCAGCGCCGTGCGCGACCGCGAGCTGGCCGCGAAGCTGGCCAACGTGCTCAGCGATACGTCGCTGCTGGCGGCGGACCTGGGCGTGCTGGCTGAGAACGCCACGGTGATGCTGGAGCACGGCAAGCCGCTGGTGAGCAACCTGGGCAGCGTGGTGGGCGACGCGCGGCGGCGGGCGAGCGGGATCAGCAGCGCGCTGGGCAGCCTGCGCGAGGGGATCCGCGCCGGCGTGGAATCCTGGCGCGACAAGCCGCAGTAGCCCTCGCGCCGCGCCGCTACTCGATGCCCGCGCGCAGGTCGCGGCCGGCCTCAGAGCTCGCTCCGGCCTACACCCACCCCAGGGGAACGGACTTGCTGTAGGCCCTCCACGCAAAGAGCGCGGCCAAGGCAATGAGAATCGCGGTTAGCACGAGCGGGAACTGCGATGCGACTTGCAGCCCCAGCAGCACGGTCGTGATGACGAGGAACAGGCAGACCGCCGCCAGCCGCTTCCGGCTGAGGCGTAGCGGGGCGAGGCGCAGCGCGATCTCCTGCGGCATGGCATCACCCGTGACCTGCGCCAAGAGCGCCTCAATGGCAGGCTGAATGCTGAAGTGCACGACGGACAGCAATGCCATCAACGCCAGCAGGAGCACGAGCTTGGCGAGGAGAATCCGGTGCGAGAAGACCACCGTCCAGGGCAGGCCCGCCAGCGGAAGCAACGCCAGGCCGGTGGCGAGGGCCGTCAGCTGATAGACATAGCACCGGATCGCGGCGCCCTTGATGACGTTTTCGAAGTAGCGGTCGACGGCGAACGGCGCCTTGCCGAACTTCACCCGCTCGCCGACCACGACCAGGTTGTAGAGCGGGGCCGCCATGAAGACGACCGCCAGGACGTGCAGGAACCTCACTGCGTCAATCGCCACTTGAATCCTCCAAAGCGAGCACTTTACTCCATTCCAACTACCACACCCTCCATCCGGCACGGGGCTACGTGGTGCCCGCGCGCAGGTCGCGCCCGGCGACGGTGATGCGCCCGTCCGCGCCGACGCTCACCCGCCCGCTGGCGTACCAGCTGATCACCGTCGGGTAGAGCTCGCGCTCGGCTTTCCGCACGCGCTCGCCCAGGCTGTGCACGTCGTCGCCGTCGAGCACCGGCACCACGCGCTGGGCGACGATCGGCCCGTGGTCGTAGTGCGCGTCCACCAGGTGCACCGTGCAGCCGCTGACGCGCGCGCCGCTGGCCAGCACCGCCTCGTGCACCTTGTCGCCGTACATCCCCTCGCCGCCGTGCGCGGGCAGCAGCGCGGGATGGATATTCAGCACGCGCCCGGCGTACTCCCGCGGCGCTAGGTACATGCTTAGGAAGCCGCCGAAGACGAGCAGCTCCGGCGCCCACTGCCTGAGTGCCGCCGTCACCTGCGCGCTGAAGCTGTGTACATCGAAGGGCTTGGGGCGCGGCACGACGGCGTAGGGCACGCCGAACTCGCGGGCGTGATCGAGGCCGCTGCAGTCACGGCTGGCGACGACGCCCGCCACGCGCGCCTGAAGCCTCCCATCGGCGCAGCGCTCCAGGATGTTGCGCAGCGTGGACCCGCTGCCGCTGATCAGCACGGCGATGGGATAAGCCGCAGCCTTCGTGGGCCCGTGAGCCGCCACGGGGCGATTATACGCCGGTCTGGCCAGGCGCAGGTGGCGGGTGCCGTGGTAGCATACTTGTTCGACCGAGGAGGGTCCCATGCCGTTTTACGTCCCGGTGGTTATCGAGCAGAGCAACTTCGGCGAGCGCGCCTACGACATCTACAGCCGGCTGCTCAAGGACCGCATCATCTTCATCGGCTCGGAGATCGACGACGCCGTGGCCAACGCGGTGATCGCCCAGCTGCTGTTCCTCGACAAGGAGGACAGCACCAAGGACATCGACATCTACATCAACAGCCCGGGGGGCACTGTGGTGGACGGGCTGGCGATCTACGACACGATGCAGCTCGTCCAGCCGCAGGTGAGCACGATCTGCGTCGGCCTGGCGGCGAGCATGGCGGCGGTGCTGCTGGCGGGCGGCTCGGCGGGCAAGCGCTACGCCCTGCCCAACTGCAAAGTGCTGATCCACCAGCCGTGGGGCGGGTTCCACGGCACGGTGAGCGACATCGAGATTCACGCCAAGGAGATGCAGGACACCAAGCGCCGCCTCACCGAGCTTTTAGCCAAGCACACCGGCCAGCCGGTGAAGCAGATCGAGAAGGACACCGACCGCGACCACTTCATGAGCGCCGACGAGGCCAAGAAGTACGGCCTGATCGACGAGATCATCGAGGCCGATCGCGCGCTGAAGCCCGGCAAGACGAAGTAGCCGGGGCCTTTTGCACTCCCCGCCCAGCAGCAAATGGAAGCTCGCCCGGAGGGGCTACTGCGTGAGCAGGTTCCTCAGGCCGATGCTGCGCCCGTAATCCACTACCTCCGCGTACTCCTCGCGGCTGACGAGGCGGTTCATCCCCGGCAGGCGGTGCGCGTGGAACGCCGGGCGGTACTGGCGCATCACGTTCACGGTTATGTCCTCCCCCAGGCTGCGCAGGAAGTCCAGGCAGGCGCGCGAATCGTCAGTATGCCCGGGAAGCACGAGGTGGCGCACGCTTGTGCCGTGGCGGGCCACGCCGTCCTCCAGGGCCAGCCCCGGCCCCACCTGGCGCACCATCTCGCTCAGCGCAGCGCGGGCGACAGTGGCGTAGTCGCTGACCTGCGTGAGCTGCGCGCCCAGGACGTCGCTGGCGAACTTGAAGTCCGGCATGTACACGTCCACTACGCCGTCGAAGTGCGCCAGGGTCTCCACGCTGTCATAGCCGGAGCTGTTCCATACGACGGGCAGGGCGAAGCGCTGGGCCGTGGCGAGGGCCAACGCAGCGAGGATATCCGCCGGGTAGTGCGAGGGCGTGACGAGGTTCAGGTTCTCCGCGCGCTGGGCCTCAAGCCAGAGGAACTGCCCTGCCAGCTCCCCGGCGTCGAGCACCTGGCCTTCGCGGGCGTGGCTGATCTCCCAGTTCTGGCAGAAGAGGCAGCCGAGGTTGCAGCCGCAGAAGAACACCGTGCCGCTCCCCCCCACTCCGACGAAGTGCGCCTCCTCGCCGAAGTGCAGGCCCACGCTGGAGACGGCGATGCCCGCCGAAGCGCCGCAGGACCCCTCCTCCCCCGCCAGGCGATCCGCGCCGCAGCGCCGCGGGCACCAGCGGCACGGCGTGCTGTCCAGCTTGAGCTTCTCCGCGCGCGCCCGCAACTCCTCCACGCCTAGCCTGCGGCAGCCTGGTTCCCATGCGCTCATCCGCGGACGATCCTAACGGGTGCGGGGTACGATCTCACTTAGTCGAGGCAAGATGGGGTGTAGTGCTACTTGAACAGCTGCCGGACGCGCTTGTACTCGGCGCAGGCGGTCTCAAGCGAGGGCGGACTCGGCTGGCGAAGCTGATTGCGGGAACACATCTGCCAGAGTGCCTTGACCTGTGGGCCACACGAGCCCGGTTCGTCAAGGTCGGGATACGTGGCGGCCTCGTTCACCTCCTGTCCCCCGAGATAGGTAAGCCAAGTCTCCACAGCGCGCTTTGGGATGAACACGGCGACAGGCTCATCACCCACACGAGGCGGCACTTTTATGTCGTCGCACTCCTTGTCCAGAGTCTTCCGCCGCTCATCGACGCTCAGCACATCGGCGTCAGTCATCACGACCAGCAGGCACTGCTTAGTCTTGGTCTTGAGTACCCACCGAAGAGACTTCAAACGGTCTGGGTAGTGTCTGCGAACGTAGGCAGCAGCGTCGCCACGAGGAGACTTTTCCACGTACACTTGCTCGTGTGACCCAAGCAAGCCCGCCTCTTTTATGAAGTGGCGCAGAAAACTCTCATGTTGTTCGTCTTCACAGAGGATGTCGATCCGGGTGAATCGCTGCATTAGGGCACCCAACCCCGCGCAGCGAGCTCGGAGAGTCGCAGACCGGCTTCCTTAAGGTCTGGAGGAGGCATGACGCGGGTCGGGCCGCCAGGTTCACGAGCGAGCCAAATGCCGCACTCCGCTCCTAGGTAGTCGTAGAACTCCGGGTGGTGTGACACCATGATTGCCTGTAACCTAAGTTCCTCGCAAGCATCGGTCAGCTCCTGCAGCCACGGCTGAAGCTCGCTGAGAGCAACGTAGTTATCTGGCTCGTCGAGCATGACCGCCTGGGGATTGTCCTGCTCAGAGTACGCAATGAGCGCGTAGAGGACCGCCAACGCGCGTTGTCCATCGGACAACTCGTCGAACCTGTACTGCTGGTCTCTTTGCGCTTCGCCTCCCGTGAAGGACGCATACAAGATGTGGCGCTTCCCTGCGGGCTTGAAATCGAACCCCTTGAAGCCCGGGATCACCTGGCGTAAGTAGTTGTGATGTCTCTCCGTTGCGTCAAAGCGCGCCAGTTTCAACCCCAGGTACCATGAAGCGAAGTTGCCGCCAACTGCGTTCAGCACTTCTTCTTCCTGCTGCACTTCTGAGAGCATCGAGGCCGGGATAAGGCTGCCGCAGGTCCACGAGGATAGGTAGTTCCTGAACCACGTCAACCGCGTGTTCTCTGGTCTTTCCGGAACAGTTGCTAGCATCGAGCGGGTCCAGTCGCTGAAGAACCTTGGGCCTTCTGAGTAGTCGTCCCTGAAAAGTGCCACCTCACCCTCAGAGAAGCGGAACAGGGGGCCACCGTTGTGAGTAAGCTCCTCAAGGACAATGCGCCGGTGTTTCTTCTTAGGTTCGGAGTCAAGCTCCAGGGTATAGACGTACCTCTGCCCCTCTCTATGGATTTCTACCTCGAAGTGCTGTAGCGTCCGCGTTTCCCAGCGGCAGAGCGTCTCCGCAGGGAAATCCAAGTCCACAGGATCCTTGTCGCAGAGGAGATCACGCACCGCAGCAAGCACCTGCAGCACTGACGACTTCCCGGAGCCGTTCGGCCCGAGCAGCAGCGAGACAGGCTTGAACTCCACGGTCAGGTTGACCAAGCACTTGTAGTTATCCACATACAGCCTGGTTAGCATGCTGGCCTCCAGCGCTATTGTAACGCGTCTGGCTCCGCCTAGCCTGCGGCATGCTCCGGCGCAGGGGCTTCGCCGGGCCAGTACACGGCGCGCCACACCACCGGCTCCTGCAGCCGCTCCGCCCCGAAAAAGCGCACCAGCGACATGCTCGCCACGTTGTGGTCGATGACGTGCGCGCAGGCGATGCCGTCGCGCCTGAGCATGTGGTCGATCTGGAACGCGGCGAGGGAGCGCGCATAGCCTTGGCGGCGGTGCTCCTCCGGCGTGTAGATCATCCCCATCGTGCCGTTTAGGTGCGTGCACGACCAGCACACCTTGCGCCCCTCCACCTCGCAGACGAAGCTCGGGCCGTGCTCCAGGCACAGGCGCACGTATTCCCCCTCCGGGTCGTAGCCGATACCCTGGCGCATCTCGTCGAGCAGCTCGGCGCCGTCCCCCAAGCGGCAGGGGTGCTGCACCAGGTGGCGGAAGCGCGGCTCGCCGTGGATGTGCCAGAGGTAGGCCACGGTGCCGCCGCGGCTGTCCGGGTGCGGCTCGAACCCGCCGATCAGCGCCGCGCGCCAGACCATGTAGGGCGAGCTGTTGATGAACAAGTAGCGGCGCTTGTCACGCTCCCAGTCGACCTGCGTCTCCTCGTCCGGCCAGCCGCCGTCCTGCTCTACCCGGCCCTCGCGCAGATCGGCCATCGCGCCGATCAGCCGCTCGATCGCGCCCAGCGCCATGAAGCTCGCCCCGCGGTGCACCATGAGCACGGAGGGCGCGGCTTCGTCGTCGACGAGCATCCGTGGCAGGTGCTCTTCCTCCCCGAGCGTGGCGAAGTTGCGCAGGGTGAAGGCGCGCACGCGGTCATGGGCGAGCGCGGCCAGCACACCCTCCCTGTCGCGTGCCTGGGTGAGCATGGCGCGATTATACGCCGCGCGGGCGTGCGAGCCTGCTAGATGGTGCTGCCCCCTACAGGCAGCGTGCCGCTCCGCCGGGTGCCCGGCGCTGCCCAGTTGCGCTGCTGCCCCCGCCTAGTACGGCCCGTTGCGGATCTCCGCCGCTTCCTCGTAGAAGCTCACGCGCTGCATTTCGTCCATCGTCTTGTACTGTAGGTGGTCGCGGAAGTTGAGCACCACGCCCGGGAAGATCACCTCCCCGACGCGGATCTTCGCTTCCTTGAACTCCGCCGCCTGGCCTTGCAGCTCCGAGACTTCCTGGTTCAGCCGCTCGAGCTGCGGCTCTAGCTGTTCCCGCGTGGCGTTAAGCTTGCTGAGCATCGCCTCGGCGTTCGGGTCCTCGCCGCCCAGGCGCGACCGCCGCTCAAGGACCGTAGCGGTGGCAGCCGCGACTTGGCCCAGACGCGTCTCAGTCTCAAGCTGGCGCTTGTGCGCCGCCTCCAGCTTCGCGCTCACGAACGGGTTGATGCCCACGGTGAGCCTGGTCAGGGTGGCCATGCTGTTGCCGACGAACGGCGAGACAATGCCGCGGAACGATGCAACCTCACCGCCGACGATCGTCCCCTTCTTGCCGGTGAGTTGCACCTTACCGCCGGCGAGGACGCGCGAATGGCGGATGTAGTTGGCTACCGTGAGATCGCCGTAGATCTCCAGCTCCGCCTGGTCCACCGCGCCCGCCGTCGCGTTGCCCTGGCACTCGATGTGGCAGTGGCCCTGGCCGAAGACGATCCCGCGGATGTCCAGGTTGCCGCCGCAGCGGATCTCCGCCTTCTCCACGTTCCCGCCGATCTCGATGTTCCCCTGCGCCTCGACGCTGAACCCGGGGAGCACGCCGCCGCGGACGCGCACGTTGCCGATGAAGCTGATGTCGCCCACGGAGTAGTCAACGTTCTCCGGGATTTCCACCATGGACAGCACGCTGATCCGGTCGCCAACAAGGCAGGCGTGCCCGTCGATCTCGGCCACCGCCGAGCAGCCGTCGGAGCTCAGCGCCGCGCCCTTGCCCACCTTGATCGCCACCTGCTTGCCGTCCCGCGCGCCGAGGTCGTCCCCCAGCACGTTAAACCCCGGCTTGCCCGCAGTGGCCGGGGACTTCGTCGCCAGCACGTCGCCCTGTCGCGTGTTGTTGAAGTTCTTGATCTTGTGGAAGTCGATGGAGCCCGCTTCCGATTCCTCCAGCAACGGCTGCCCCTCCGTCGTGAATACGTACTCCACCTGCTCGTTCTCGCCATCCTGTGACGCCTGGCCGCGGGCGACGAGATGCGGCACTCCGGCGACGGGCCGCCCCACGATGCGGTTGAGCGTCTCCTGGTCTATCCCCCGCACCACCCCCTTGGCCTGGAGCGCGCCGGTCAGATCGGCTACCGTCAGCCCCTCCGCGACCCCGGCGTTGGTGAGCGTGAAGGTGACCTCCATCTTGTCGCTGGTGATCTCCACAGCGCAATCTTCTGGTCCAAGGGGCATGCTCACCACCCGCTCTTGGTTACGTCCTCACCTCCGGACCGCCGCACCACTCAAAGGTGGCCGCGGGCTGCCGGTTCACTCGTTGTCCTGCGCCACGTCGCATTCCCGGCGCGCTGTAATTCTACGCGATAATCGTGGCCAGCGCCATCTGATCCACCAGCTGGTACGTCTCCCCTACGCCCTCACGCTTCTGCAAGGCATGGCCCAAGTTGAGGGCCGACTTGAAGTCCCGCACCTCAGCGCTGACGATCGGCCCTGCCTCCTCGCCCTGCACCAACCGGCGCACGATGGCCAGCACGGGGCGGTCGCGGCCCTCGATCAGCGGCAGCCGCACGAAGTGCGTGAGGGCCATCCCCTGGAGGAAGTCGCCCAGCAAGGCGTGCTCCTTGAGCAAACTGAGCAGCTGCTGCTGCACGAACACGCCCAGCCGCCCCCCGGGGGCGAGCAGGCTCAACGATTGCTCGAGGTACGTCGCCGCCAGGTTCGCGTCCTGGGAGAAGGCGAAGTTGCCGATGATGTAGCCGAAGCGGTGCGGGATCTGGCCGTCCGGGGAGGGGGGCATGCCGAACACCTCGGGCAGCTCAGTGAAGTAGTCGCGGTTGGCGATGTAGACGTTCTCGTAGCCCGAGAGGCGCAGGATGATGCGTGCGGCGCGCGCCAGCACCTGGTCAGACTCGATGCCGGTGAACTTCTCGTCGACGTAGTTGCCGATGAGGTCGATCTGCGTGATCGGCCGCTTGTCCTTGGCCGCCTCGATCAGCTCCGGGGCGGCGTCGACCAGGCTGAAATGCGCGCCGTCCGGCTGCACGATCTCCAAAGATCCCCCGTCATCGAGCGCCCACGCCGCCCCCTCCAGCCTGTCGTAGAGATAGTTGAGCAGCTCGACGGCGAGGTTGCCCTCCAGGCACGACGGGTTGAGCATCGTCGCCGCTGGCGTGGGGGAGAGGATCTCGATCAGCAGGCGGTAAAACTCCGGCGGGATCACACTACGGTCGCGCGTGTAGTTCACGTACTTCAGGCGGAGCACGTCCAGCACCTTGCGCGCGCTGAGCGGCGCGGAGACGATGCCGCCGAGGGGCATGCCCACCCCCACCGTCTCCTGCTCCAGCAACTGGTCGATGAAGCGCGTGAAGTCCTCCCGCTCCTTGGCCGACAGGCTGTGCTCGCGCGAGACGGTCTCCACGCGCTGGAAGCTTTGCAATCCGTACTCGTCGATCCCCGCCGCGCCGAACACCTGGCTTAGGCGGGCGGCGAGATCCTCCTGGCGCAGGGCGCTCTCCTCCCGCTGCTCGATCAGCTCCGCAACCTGCTTCTTCAGCGCCTTCTTCAGCCGCGCCCGGCCCGGCCCAACCTGCAGCTTGGCCTCCTCACCGCGCCCGCCCTGGGCTTGAAGGAACGAGCCCTCGAGCGCCAGGTCCACCGCCTTCTCCCGCAGCTTGGGCAGCGTGACCTTCTTGTCCTTGGCCGCCTTCGCCTTGTCGTAGTGCTCCTTGTGCACCCAGAGCTTGCGGTCGGCGACAAAGCGCTTCTGCTTGTCGCCCTTGAGATCGAGGATCGTCTGCTGCGCATCCAGCTGGCAGCGCTCGCCCGCCAGCCGCTGCAGGTCCTTCTCGCTCAACCCGCCGGGGTGCTGCTTGAGCACCTCCGCCGCCTCGTCGTTGGCCAGCACCCAGTCCGCCAGCCCCCAGCGCGAGCCGAAGCGCTTCATCCCCGGCGCCCGCTCCAGGTTGAGCACGACGCTCAGCACCTTCATCTCCAGCTTGTGCGCCACGCAGGACCGCACCTCGCGCTCGTACATCAGCTGGTGCTGCTCGCGCATCACCTCGGGCAGCGCGCGGTACTCGGGCATCTCGCCCAGCACCGTGCGCCAGCGCCCGTCCTTGTCCTGGCGGTAGTAGGCGTTGCCATGGAGCACGGGCAGGACGTAGCGCTCGTGCGCCACCTCGTCGCTGGTCACCGACTGCATCTGGCGGCGGATCTCCCCTGCTATCTCGTCGACGCTGACCGGCTCGTGCTCGAAGACGAACCGCCGGATGAGATCCACGTTGCTGAGCAAGCCTCTAATGGCCATGACAGTCCTTTGTTAGCGCGCGAAACGAGGCCGGGTCTAGGCGCGCCACACCTTCCCGCTGCTCGGGCCGAACCATGCCATTATACATCGCAGGACCGCGGGCCTAGGGCTGAGGGAACGCGGGATAGGGATCAAAGATAGCGGCGGGGCACTGTCCCCGCCCATGTAGGCCAGGCCTCCGCGCCTGACGAGCGAAGGCGCGCAAGTGTCGCGGGGAAATGGGCGCGAAGTGTTGCTTGACCTGCGCGGGATCGGCGGTACACTCATGTGGCAGGCCATCTCAGGGTGGCAGGTGTGCCCAGGGGGTCGTCGTGGTGTTGTGTAGAAGAGCAGAGCGCAAGGGCGGGTGGCGGCCAGGCGTGCCCATACCAGCGGGCTGTGCGCTGAGACGGCGTGGCGCATCGGTACGGGCCGCAGGGCCGACGAATGGGAGGTGCCGCTTGAAGCATCTAGCAGTGCTATTGGCACTAATGGTTCTTGGCGGGGTGTCCTGCGCTGGCGGCGGAGGGCGTGGCGCCCGCCTGCCGGGGGTAGCCCTGGAGCCCGAAGTTACTCCCGGCGCGGCAGCCGTCCCTCAGTCCCCTGCAGCGCAGCTATCCCAGCCCGGCGCGCACGCTGCGCAGCTCAGACCCGGCGTGGCGGGAGATGGCGTCTCATCGGTCGAGTATCTTGCTGGGGAGGACTCGCAGGCGCGGGTCACGGCGCGAACGGCCCTAGCGGAAGGCGGCGAGCTGCTCCTGCAATGCGAGATAAACGGTTCGATTACCGACCTTTTCGTGCGGCTCCCTGCGCCGGGGGGCGCGAGCGTCGTGCTCGCACCCGAACTGCGGGACAGGTTCATTGTGCTCGCTGTGCAGGATGGCGGGCTATTGGAGATCGGCGTCAGCGCTTTGCGCAAGGCAGATGCGCGGACGGCGGAGAGTTGCGTGGACGATGCGGGGCTGGCGACAGTGCTGCGCGACCGCTGGACGCTGAGCGGCAGCGTTGCCGTCTGCCTCATCTCACACGAGCCCCGCACAGCCTCGGACGACACGCACGCAATCGTATACAGGCGCGCCAGCACAGCGGGCACCATCCAGCCTGTCTCGGGGGTGCAGGTGCGGCTCGTCGATGGCCAGTACGAAGTCGGCTGGCCTGCGTTCCTGAAGGGCGACTACGACCAGAACGGCGAGGTGGGGCTCTCCGACCTCGCTCCGCTGGCGATGCTCTTCGGGCTGAAACCGGGCGGCCCCGGCAGCCTCACCCTGCCCGACGCGGTCAAGCGCGTGGACGGCGACGGCAACGGGGAGATAAACCTGGCGGACATCGCCCGGATCGCCCAGAACTTCAAGAACACCAACCATTCCTTCCGGGTGGAGCGCAGCGCGGGCGACGCGGGCGGGCCGGGCCTGGACTGGGAGAGCGCCGGAGTGGCGTCGCGCTCCGCTGTCACGAAGACGGGCGAGGCGCTGACGGCAGTCTCGCGCGCGGCGTACCAGCGCTTCCGGGACGCGATCGCGCCGGGGTGGACGTACTACCGCGTCGTCGCGCTGTCGGACAATGCGCCCGAGGCCACGCCGAGCGAGGCCGTGCTGGCCCCCGACGGGACGCCGCCTGCGTTCAGCGGCGACGTGGGACTGACGGGCGGGTACGACCCAGTGAACGGGTACCAATTCGAGTTCAACCAGAACGCGGCGGACGACCGTGGCGGGCCGTTGGCCTGGGCGATGCAGCTCAGCGGCGGTGGCGACCCGGACAAGGTCCCGATTATGTGGGAGTTCACAGACGGGACATCGCTGCATCCGGTGGCCAGTCCGTTCGTCATGCTGCTGGCCGATGGCTCGGAGCTATGGCTAGTGCAGGACGAGCAGTACTACGTCAGACTGCGGATCGCCGACGAGGGTGGGAGCTCTGCGTACTCGGGTTGGTACGGCTTCCCGGCAGTGTACGGCCCGGCCGCCAGCAGCGAGTTCAGTGTCGACGAGAACAGCCTCGTGCTGTGGGTGAACCGCCAGGGGACGGTGCGCTTCACACCCCCGCCAAGCAACACCTACCAGGGCCTGTCGCCCCAGATCCGAATCTATGCCAAGTCTGTGCCCTGGTACACGGACCGCAACGACTACCTGGAGGTGGCAGACTACGCGGGCGTGACACCGATCGAGTACACGAGCGGGGAGGTCGTCCTCTCGGACATGCTGCACAACGGCGAGGAATTGCTCATACTCATCTACTACGAGGGCCGGGACGGGGGGCAGTCCTCCATCAACGGCCAGGTCCAGTACCCGTACTACTGGTTCGCACCGTTGTCAGACAGCGCGGATACGGGGGGAGGGACGATCACAGGTTGCGATCCTATCCACTATCTCAGCGACGGGACGCCGTTCCAGCAGATTTCGGCGGGCGCTAACTACCTTGCGCTATACCGCGGCGGTTCCCTGAGGATGTCCCCGCTGGACGGGGTTAGTTCGGATGCCGTCTCCAACGTGATGAGTTCCACGTTTCCGGTTCTACAGGTGACACCGGGAACAGGGGAGATCATCTTCTACGGCACGCCACATGGTAAAGGCGACGAGAAGGGTGTCTACTGGTGGTCACCGCAGGGCGGTTTGACCGGCCAGGTGCAAATCCCTACGGGAGTGTTCTCCGCCAACATCGGCCTCCAGGACACGCTGTATGAGTGGCAGCCGCTGGACAAGGACACGTTGCTGGCGGCGCGCTCGCATGTCCAGACCCTGGGCGACGGGACGAAGGTAGTAGAGATCTGGCAGGCCGAGCGCGGCCAGGGGGTCAGCCTGCGCACGACCTACCCCGTGCGGGCGGACGCCCCGCACATGGAGGACGGGTCCGTGCTTTACCTGGATCAGATCGGCGATAACGGAGAGATTGTGATCCATGAGGTTTGGCAGGCAGGTCTGATGTCCCCCTATTACAGCTACTACCACGTCATCGACATGGAGGGCGACTGGAGCATCTGCGACATGAACGTGATGCCCTCAAGCACAGGCCCATGGACGTCATGGCCGAAAGTGTACAACGAGCCGTACGAGTGCCGCGTGTCAAAGGGCATTACAGCGTATGGCATTGTCCGAGCGAAGACCAACCCCGATGCTCCGAGCAGCGAGTACACCGGCTTGTACACGGGCGCAGTGGTGAGTGGCTTGCAGAACTGGACTCAGTTGGTTGCATTCTGTTCTGTGCCTGGCACTCCAGACGTGATTGCCTCGGCACAGCCGGTAACCCTGCTTGAGTTCATCCCGCCCTACGACGGCACAGCGGTCTGGGGTGAGGGCACGCCGGGGGTTGGGACCTGGTACTACCTCACTGACAGCCAGGGCCGCGTTGTGGTCAAGTGCGGCGCGGAGTACAACCCGTACGGTCCAGGCTGCAACTTCTACAAGCTCTACACATACTACACCCGTCAGGGGCTCATGCCGGGGTTGGCCAACGCCCTGCTGAGCGAGGACGGCGAGTGGCTCGCGGTAGGAAAGGAGGGGGCCTATGGACTAGCCTACTGGAACACCGGTCCCTGATTGATACTGCGAGCAGGATGCCAGCGCCCCCGTGGAGAGTCCCATGCCCATCCAGCGGCATCACCCGCGAACCGCCGCATTGCTCCCTCCCCCGTCCCCCCATTCGCCATCCCTCTCCACCCCGCTCCACATCCCCGTCACCTCCTGCCATGCCCCACTCCCCATCCCTCTTCCCCGCCCCCGCCCCTCCTCTTCCCCGCCGGTGGCCGAACCAGAGAGTGTACTAGTGTATTAGTACACCGAATCACGCAGACTTGGGGTGGGCAAACCTGGCTGGGTGGGGCGGCTTCCAGCCGCGCATCCTGCGCCGCGGCAAGGTGCCGCTGATACCGGTAGGCGGGGCTTCAGCGCGGCGAGGTACCCGTAGGCCAGGCCTCTGCGCCTGGCTTTCGTCGGTCGCAGGCAGAGACGCCTGCGCTACGCGAGCGATGGGCCGTGACGGTGCCCGGCCCCTATCATCGCACGCTGCCTACTGCCTTCCGCCTACTGACAACTGACAACTGCCAACTGGCAACTGCTCAGCTATAATGCCTGATCACGTAACCGAACGGCTCTGGCCGCGTCTGAACGGACACGCGCATGGTCACCACCGGGATGTACAACTGGGTGGCGCTGATCTTCCTCGGCGGGGGATGCGTGCTCGGCTTGGCCTTCGCCGTGGCGAGGCTGCTGCGCCCGCTGGCACCTCGCGCCGCGGCGCGCCCGGGCTTCATCCAGCGCCTGACCTACGAGAGCGGCGCGCTCAGCTACGGCGACGCGCTGCTGCGCTTCAACGTGCGCTTCTACATCATCGCCATCGTGTTTCTGATGTTCGACGTGGACGTGATCTTCATCTTCCCCTGGGCCACGGCGTTTAGGCTGCTGGTCTTCGGCATGGACAACGTGATGTTCACGCCGATCGGCAAGCCGGCGCTGGGCGAGATGATGGTGTTCCTGGCGATCCTGTTCATCGGCTGGGCCTACGCCTACCGCAAGGGAGCGCTGGAATGGGTGTAGGGATGGGCGGAGAGGCGATGCCCTCCAGTAGCGGCGGCGTCCCTGCCGCCGACGAACTTGTGGGGCGAACCGCAGTGTCCGCCATCGGAATCGGCGGCAGGGACGCCGCCGCTACGGAGATACGGGAGGACGCACCGTGACGCGCACCGCGGATTGCGGCTTCGAGCTTGCGCCCTGGCAGCGCGCAGTGCGCCTGGCGGGGCTAGTCGTGTCTGGGGCGGGCCTCGCGGTGACTGTGACCATGGCCTTCGCGATTCTCTTTCCCAATGTCGCCCTCTTCCGCGAACCGCCGCCGCTCTACAGCGCTCCGTGGACCGACATTCAGCTCGAATACCTGCCTGCGTGCTTCATCTTCGCCGTGCTCTTCGCGTCCCTCATTGACCTGTTCTTCACGCCGCAGGCGTGGGTTGGGAAGGACTGGGGGAAACTCAGCATTCGTTGGGCAGGGCTTTTCGCCATTGTGGTGCTGCCGTTCATGCTACTCGATCAATCCAACGCCGAGGACTACCAGGCCGGCCCCTTCGTCAGCGTGATGCTTGTTGTCTTCGCGTGCGCGCTGTGCCTGCTGCTGGTGCTCGTCTGGCCGGTAGTCGGCCCGCGGGTCAAACGGCCCCGAGGGTTCCTCGACTCGTGGGAATTGCTGATCATCGGCATCATGGCGTTGGCCTATCCCGTACTGCTGGTGCAGGCGGCCCTGCAGGGCAGCAGTTCCGCCCTGATTGTCGGAGCGGGGGGCTACTTGGCGCTCATCAGCGGGGGAATGCACCGCACTGAGCCTCAGGTGCGCGCAAAGCAGGGCAATGGAGGCGCGCATGCAGGCTGAGCATGCCAACGGCACTGCGCGCTTCGGCCTGTCCGCGCTCATCCGCCAGGCGGTGGCGCATTCGCTGTGGCCGCTGATGCTCGGCCTCGACTACGCCACCCTCGAGCTGTACCACGCTGTCGGCCCGCGCTTCGACATGGCGCAGCTGGGCAGCGAGGTGTTCCGCCCCAGCCCGCGCCAAGTCGACCTGCTGCTCGCCGGCGGCGTGGTGAACGACAAGATGGCGCGCGTGGTGCGGCGGCTGTGGGAGGCGATGGCGCAGCCGCGGTTCGTGATCGCCGTGGGCAGTGGCGCGGTGAGCGGCGCGCCGTTCAGCGGCAGCTACAGCGTGGGGGGGGGTGTCGACCGCGTCGTCCCGGTGGACGTCTACGTGCCCGGCGACCCGCCGTCGCCGCAGGCGATCATCGCCGCCGTCGAGCTGCTCCGCGCGCGGATCAAGAGGGGGGAGGCGGGATGACCGAGATCCCCAAGGGCATCCCGCGCGGCTGGCGCTTCGTCTTGTGGCAAGGCGGGCGATGGGCGCTCGGAGGTTCGCTCGCAGGCGCGCTCCTTGGGTCATTGACGTTGAACATCCTCTACCCCAGGGGCTTGCCGGAGCACTTCGATCCGGTATGGGCTCATCCGCTCGTCTGGGCGTGGATGGCCTGCTTCGAGCTTGGCTTGCTTGCCTTCTTGCTGGCCGTGAACCCGCTCGGCGCCTGGCCGAGCCGAAGGTCGTCCGACCTTGGAGGGTATCTCCTCGGTTGGGCACTATGGCTCCCGTGGTTCGCCTTCTCGTGCTGGCTCGTGTATAGCCACATCGCGCTGCTGAGTCACAGCTCACTCCTGATGAGGTACTCCTTCGCCCAGCTTCGGCACGCTGAATCCAGGCTGGTCCCTTACCCATTCAACCTAACGGTCCTCTCATTTGCCCTGCTCGTACTCATGATCTGGTATCCGCTGCTCACCAACTACCACTTCAACCCGTTCTGGCCGCTGTGGGTGAAGGGATGGCGCGAGGCGATCAGCGGCAAGCCGCGGGAGGTGGCGCCCCATGCTTCCTGAGGCGCTGGCGCTGGCCATAAGGCAGGCGGGCGGCGACGCGCTGCTCCTGGACAGCCGCCACAGCCGCGCGTTGCTGAGCGACTTGGCCGCGCTCGTGGACATCTGCCGCAACCTGCAGCACGCCGGCTTCACGCGCTACGTCGACTTCAGCGGCGAGCACCTGGAGCACGGGGGGGAGGGGGAGGGGGACGTGTTCGCGCTGCGGCTCACACTGCGTGCGCCGGCGCACGGCCACAGCGCGCTGACGCTGAAGTGGAAGTTCCGGCTCGGCCCCGACGGACCGGCGCATCCGACGCTGAGCAAGGTCTGGCCGGGGGCGGGGGTCGCCGAGCGCGAGATCTTCGAGATGCTGGGGCTGCCCTTCAGCGGCAATGACAACCTGCGGCCGCTGCTGCTCGACGAGCAGTTCATCGGCAACCCGCTGCGGCTGGACTTCGTAGCGGCCGCCCATGGGCGGCCCGCGCCGCGCACG
>Ga0315282_10003864_pt1 | contig 26608 bp, 21 predicted proteins | sample YL17G07_20_MG_FD_203693 | JGI IMG/M metagenome (GOLD analysis project Ga0315282, IMG submission 203693) | Sediment microbial communities from Yellowstone Lake, YNP, Wyoming, USA - YL17G07_20 | ecosystem: Environmental > Aquatic > Freshwater > Lake > Sediment | place: USA: Wyoming | collected...
AGTAGTTGAAAACATGCGCAAAATGGCGAGTTAATGAGGCTGTGTAACAATAAATTTAAATATTTCAATATATTTGATTTTCAGCTTAAGGTGTAACAGAAATGGAAAAGATATTAGTGGGCATTGACGGATCAGAGCACTCAAAAAGGGCGTTGGCAGAAGCAATCAAGATTGCGAAGAAGTTTGAGGCTGAAATAACTGTTGTTAACGTTTTTTACCCTGCACCCACACCCTCTGCTCACGAGTTTAGCCATAAAATTCTGGAAAATGCTAAAGTCGTCTTAGAAGATGAAAAAGTAAAGTACAAACTCGTCTCAGTTACAGGTACCAATCCTTCCAAGGTCATTACAGACATGGCTAGAGACGGAAAGTTCGACTTAATCGTGATCGGAAGCAGAGGAGTCGGTGCTGCTCATGCTCTAGTTTTAGGAAGCGTATGCAGTAGAGTATCTTGTGAATCTCCTGTAAACGTACTTATAGTGCAGTAGTGGTTAATGGCAAGAGGGTAAGGCTTTGACAGAGGAGCAAACGTCTGTTGAACATAAAGCATCTCTCGGGCTTTTTGAGAAATACTTGACGCTTTGGATAGCAATATGTATAATTGTTGGCTTACTAATTGGACGTTTTCTACCGCAGTTTGGGCAGTTTATGGATTCTCTCAAGTTTAACAAGTTGTCAATTCCAATAGGAATCCTTTTGTTTTTCATGATGTATCCCACGGTTGTCGGAATACGTTTTAGTGACATAAAAAAAGCAGCTCAACACCCCAAGCCATTGCTCGTTACGATAATTGCTAATTGGGTAGTGGCTCCAATCATAATGACAGTTTACGCCAACGTTCTTCTCGCTGGAAATCCTCAGTACATTGCAGGGGTCATACTTTTGGGTTTATCACCATGCACCGCCATGGTCATGTGGTGGATGTTTCTGGCAAAAGGCGACATGGCACAAGGCTTAATCAACACTTCAATCAACGCTTTGCTCATGCTTGCGCTTTACGCCCCCCTTGCGGCTTTTTACTTAGGCGTCAGCAGCATTCCAGTCCCATGGGATTTAATTGCTACCAGCGTTCTGATTTTCATAGCGTTGCCAGTTGCGGCAGGGGCAATTTCTCGCAAATTAATACTAAATAAAAAAGGCGAAGGCTGGTTTAACAATACGTATATCCCAAGCCTCGGGAAAATATCCATTATTGCATTGCTGACAACACTTATAGTTTTATTTTCATTTGAGGGCGAAATTATTCTAAATAATCCTCTTTTAGTCGCTTATCTCGCAGCTCCAAACCTATTGCACTATGCCACAATGATTACATGGACCTATCTTCTCGGTTATTTCCTCGGTTGGAAATACGAAACTGCAATCGACACCACACTCATAGGCAGCAGCAGCCACTTTGAAGTCGCCATCGCCGTGGCTACAACGCTTTACGGTATAGGTTCAGGCGCGGCTTTGGCAACAGTTATCGGGCCATTAATGGAAGTGCCACTTATGCTTTCGCTTGTTAAACTCGGACTGCGTACCAGAAAATATTTCCCAAGAAAAAAGAAATAAGCAAGGGCTGAAACGAATTGTCAACTTTAATTGTTTGAATGGTAACGGGGAGATTATATGGAAAAAGTGGGAAAATCGATTCATAAACCGAACGAATTGAAGTTCAACGACATAATTTATGGAGTGGTTGTTCCAACCATTGTGGCTTTTCTTATAGTTGGCATCGCAATGTCAACTTCTCCTGCAGCCATAGGGCTCAAATACATTTTGTTGGAAGCCATTGTCGTGGTCGGAGTGCCCATGCTAATCGGGTTAGTGTGGAACCAGTGGGCAGGTGGAGCATCAGGATTCCTGATGGGCAGTCTTTACACGCTGTATTTTGCAGACCAAGTCTACGCTTCTCAAGGAAGCAGCGACATAAGCTTGTTAGGAAACTTGGTCAGTGCCATGTTGATAGGATATATTGCTGGAGCGTTAAACAAGCGTTCAGATAGTTACAAGAGAATGCTCATCGCTGGAGTTACTGCTGGAATTGTGGGATCTTTTATTGTGATTTTTACTAGTAATTTTTCGTCTATTCTGGGACCCGCAACTTTAGGAGGGTCTGTTACGGCTTTTCTACCGCGGGTTCTTGCTGGGATAATAGTTCCGTTAGTAGCTAGAGTGTTCTTGCGGCACGGGGCAAATCAAAAAAAGAAAGCGCAGTCAACTTAAACGCATGCTTTAGTCCACTTGCCTCAACAACAGAAAAGCACTATAAACGCACGCGTGCGAAAACGAATTAGGGAAGAGGTTCACGTGTTATCCTTAGTCGAAGCGTAAGTTGATTTTCCTGGTCGGTAGGCGCACCATGGGTCTTCGGCGAGGTAGTCTCCTTTGAGTTCGGTTGGTTCATGCAAGTCGCCGCAGTAGTCAATAAAGTCGCTTGAGAGCCCATATGCACGTGCGCGGCAGCCTCCACATAGATTACGGTAGTCACATACGCCACATTTGCCTTTGAGGCTGTCGAAGTCGCGAATCTTTTTGAAGACTTCAGCATTGAACCATATGTCTTTGAAGGATTTTTCGCGTGTATTGCCTAGTTTTATTGGCAGATAGGGGCAAGGGGTGATTTCGCCATTTGGGTAAACACGACAGTAGTAAAGCCCAGCCATGCAGCCGCGGACCCACTGTCTCATGTCCAAGTTCATATCTTTTGCGATGCGCATGAACTGGGGCGCGCATGAAGGCTTTACGTTAAGTCTGTGGCGGGCAGTTTTCGCGAAAGTGTTATTGATCATTTCTTCGTACATAGCAGGGGTTATATCAACAATTTTCTTTCCTCGTCCAGTTGGCACGAGGAAGAACAGGTGGAAATTCTCGACTCCGAGTTTTTCGGCCAACGACATGATATCGTCTATTTCATCGTAGTTTTGCTGCGTCAACGTTGTGTTAACTTGAACGAGCACTCCGTTTTCTCTGAGGGCTTGAATGGCGCCGACGGCTTTACGCCAGGAACCTTTGACGCCTCGAAAATCATCATGGTTCTCCGGGATGTGGGAGTCTATGCTGATGGAGACTGTGCTTATGCCTGATTGTTTGAGTTTCTTTGCCACAAAATCGTCAATTAATGTGCCATTGCTGCCTAGTCCCATCCGCAAGCCTTTCTTTGCACCATACTCGATGAGTTCATAGATGTCTTTTCGCAGGATGGGTTCACCGCCGCTGAGTATCAGAAGGGGGTGGCTGACCTCGCAGATTTGGTCGATTAGGCGTTTGCCTTCTTCCGTTGTCAGCTCATCTGTGTACTCACTTGGTGAAGCGTTTATGTAGCAGTGGGAACATTTCAGGTTGCATTTCCGAGTGACATTCCAGGAAAGGACAAGAGGAACGTACTTTTCCGTGTTTGTTGCATTCGGCGAGTACCCGAGCTTGAGGTAGAAGTCGCATTTTCCGTGGGTAGCCATTCGTTTAGGCTGTGTAAACCCGAACGGAAAGGGCAGAACGGTTTCCAGCATGGCTTTTGCGTGGGCGAAACAGAAGTGCTTGCAGAAAAGCGAAGTCACAGAGTCCGTTATGCCTAGTTCGTCGCCGATGTATTTGTGTGTGCCGTAGATGGGGCAGTTGAGGAACTCCATGTGTCCGTCTAAGGTTTCCATGTTCATGTTGTAGTTGATATAGTGGTCGCTGAGCATGATGGATTGGAGTTTTTCTCTTCGCAGCCCAACTTTGAGCGTCACGTTGAGTGCTATGTTGACGGTTTCTTGACCAAATTTTTCTTGAACATTCTCCATGGCTGCTTTCAAGCGCGAAACGCCTATGGTTTTGGCGAACTCTGCTAAGGTTAGAAGCCCCTTTATTGTCTCGTATTCTTGTCGCATGCGTGTTTCCGTAACGTGTTTTGCCCACTCTTGGAACAGGTCTTGCAATGCAGCTGTTGCGTTGGGGTTCTTGTTTTCAAGCATTTCTCCGACTGAACGGGTTTTCTCGTTTAGTTCTGTGAATAAGCTGATTTTCTTTTCTGTGGTTAAATTCGGTTTTGCAGCAATCTCTCTTGGGTTTATGCTAAGCGGCATTGACGTTTTCGTAAGTTCAGTGGCGTCTGAAACAAATTCCTCGAAGAAACGCCACAAGTTTTCGTCAATGTTAGGCGCACGGAGACCCAACTCTTGCAGGAGGATGCGGGTTTCTGTCTCCATTTTGGTGACCATCGCCATGTGGTACAGGAGGGAGCCGCTCATGCCAGGTTCAGCTTGTTTGCCTGACACTCCATAGAATATTTCCTGGAAAAGTCGTTTTGTACTCCTGTAATCTTCTTGGGCAATGCTGACTGAGAGTTTGTCAAGTTTTTCTCGTCTTTGCTTCAGGAGAAGCGCCCATTTGTGGCAGTGTGTTTCATCAAACTTGGTTATTATTCAAGCACCTACTCAGACTGGTACTAAATGTAGGGTTTAGTAAAATAGTTAACGGTTAATGAGGCTTGAATCACCGTTCTTCTCCAAGGCGGTCGCACGCGCTAAAGCTGTCACGCAAACATTTGCTTTATGCCGTTTTGTAACTTTTTCTGGAAGTCTGTCAACATCTACACTTTTCCTTGGATTCCGAGAAGCAGAGGCGGGGTTACAGTCTCCCCTGAAATTCAGACTCTTCTGTTTCTACCCTTCCGCCGCACGTTTCTTGAATGTTGGCAGCCTCAGGACGTGAATGCTAACGCCGACCGCGACAGCGACCATGATTAATTGCATTGGCAGAACCAGCATAGGCGGCAGAAGGCGATTTAGAAAGAAAACAGTTGAAACCCCAATAGTCATCCACAGGACAGTGAGAGCCGCAATCTTTGTTTTCAGGGGGAGTCCTCTGTCATCCTTATAGTTTCTTATGTATTCTCCGAACCATTTATTGTTAAGGAGCCAGTTGTACATGCGTGTTGAACTTTTGCAAAAACAAGCTGCGGCAGCAAGGATAAAGGGTGTTGTTGGCAGAATCGGAAGTACAATTCCAATCGTACCCAAACCTACGCAAATCAAGCCTGCAACAAGCCACAGTGCTCTGGTGACTTTGTGCCTTTTCTTTTCGCATTCTGCCGTTCCAGAGGACTTTACGCTATCCATATCACATCATCCTTGATTATTCTCGCCAGAGTCACACCTTAAAAACCATTTACCTTTACGCTTCCCGACATGCGCATTAAGGTTTAACCTTATTTGCAGCTTGTAGAATCCCTTCGAAGTACATCTTGTTCTTGCAACGTTGGGGGTCCCCCAAAACTTTAGTGCGTTAACGCCCGACCATAGTTATGCAGATTTCTAAATTCAAAAAAGGGAAAGTAGCTGCGTAGAAATTGCAAAAGTGGCGATGAGTCGCCATTGAGGGTTGCGTTCAAATCCCAGCGACCCCACCACTGCCAAACCATAGGGCCTAGTTAAGCTAAATTGGTTGAGTACTCATGGAAACACTGCTGAAACAGCCAGTTATTGCCCCTCTTTTGCGCATGATGGGGTTTCCTCATTCTTATACCCTAATTGGAGCTGGCCGAACAACACCAATACCCAAACGAGTTCAGCTCATTAGAATTTTTCACTAATAATTCCCAGTTCCTAAGTCTCTCACCATGCCAAATCTCCCGAAGCGTAGGATTGGATTAGGGACAGAATTGGGTGTAATTTTGAAAAACCTCTTAATAGTTCGCAATTTTCGAATGAAAGAGAGTTGGATTGAAGAAAAAATGAAGGCACAATTACCATTGGAAAAAAAGCGTGATTTGCTGCAGAATAAGCTTTATGAAAACCTGGAGAAGAAACATGCCTTGGGACTTCGAATTAATCAAGAATTTGAGGAATTAAAAAGATTAGAGATTTCCTTAGAAAAACGCTTCGAGCAAAAGCGCGCGACACAACAAATGAGCGGCAAACACTAAAAAGCAGGATTGAACTCTTTTCTGCGAAAATAATGTAAGTTCTGCGCGCATGCGTGTTGCTAAAATGGTTAAAAAGGGTCTTAAGTCCCCCTTTTGGGTTCTGACAGACTTTTTGTTTATTAAATGATAAACGGTTCTATGGTTAAGCATTCACGCGGTTATCAGTTCTTTTAGCTGCTGTCTGAACACCGCTCTGCTTTCCTCAATAACGCTTTCCTCTCCTTTCTTCATACCTAATTTGTTTATAATATCTTTGATTGCCTCGACATTTATTTTTAAATCTGTTCCCTTTGATAAGTCGCCCAGCATCATCACAAGTTCGTTACTTTCTTTTCCAATTTCTTGATCCCCGACTATCGTGCCTAGTATAATATCATTTAATGTATAATATAATAAAATTGTTGTTTTTGCATCATGATAGTTTGGATGGATTTGTTCAAGGAACTCATTCTTTGAAGTTAATCCGCTGAAATATTCATACAACGACCTTAAAATGCTATATGATTCTTTTGAGATTTCTTCCGGAAGGCGTTCCTTTATAGCTAATGAAAGCTTTGTAAATTCCAAGTTTATTGTGCCTATCTTTTGACCTGCAAGGCTCCTAACGTTTTCTTCAGAACGCTTTAAGTAACCCTCCACACGATTCCAGTCAACCCGCCCTTGTAAACTCCTGAGAACGTCGAATAATGAATCAACGATCTCTATGGCAACGCTGAGTATTTTAGTGAGCTCGTTCCGTTTTTGCTTCGCTGCCTCTTTATCTTCCAACATTTTTCTTTGTTCTTTCAAAGCCTCAGTTACCCTCTCGTTTATTGTCCCGACTAATTCCGCCTTTTCCATAGCAAATATGTCCGTAACTCCTTTCCATTTAATGCGGAATTCGTTTCCGACTTGTTCTATATTTTCTATGTCAGTTATTGGTATTTCTCTCGCAATTTTTTTCCGCTTTTTGAAGAGTCCTTTCTCTATGTAAAACCTTATGGTAGTGTTGTCAATAAACTCCAACGTACCACTACCAAGATTTTTTAGCCTGGCTTTCGCCGTAGATTCTGGAGAAACTGCTTTGGCCGATCGCTGTTTTCTGAGTTCCATGATTCTTTATAAACCAACTTCTAATATAAGGTTTAATATTCACATCTACGCGTGCAGATTATGGTGATGGACGACGGTAGTGAAGGTGAACCGTACAGGTTGTAAACGACTTTTTGAGAAAAGTCTCCTTCTTTGCGAACCATCTTAGCTTTGTTTGCCAATTTTTTATGCGAAAGCCATGTTCACGCTCTCTTCATGAGCAACATGTTTGTATCGTCAAAAGAAAACTCTTGGAATCTTTGACTGTAGAACAGCCTAAGATACTCTTCCGCGTACTTAGGTTCAAATGGCAGGTCTTTAGCGGAGATACGCTTCTTTTGTCTAAGCACATCTTCAATAGCTATTTCCGCCAAGGGATAGTTTAATAAAAACTCTTTTTTGTCATTGTAAGCGGCTATTGTTCCAACACACTCATCTATGTAGGATAAGGATTTGGGCAGATTTTCCATAACTTGATTCAGCTTATATTTTGATGAGTCAAACATTATGTCCATTGCAGATGTCATTCGTTGTCTTAAAGTAACGTTCTTATCCCACAAATAATCCTTCGTGGGTAGCAGACTTTCGATTGATTCTTCCTTAGTCTTCAACTCTTCATAAAGAATCGAAAGTACATCTTTAGAAATACTCAACGATGATTGGAAGACATCTTTTATGATCGTAACATTCATGATGTTGAGTGGCTTTTTTTCAATGCCAACTTTGATGTCCTCAGCCCTTTTTGCAAGATCCATCATTTTCGAAAGATTATCGCCTAAAACTGGTAACAATTGTTCACTTTGAGTGCCTAGATTAGCTATAGGAGTTAGAGAGTTCTGAAGATTCTCCACGGACTTGGAAATCTGAGCACCATATTGCTTCTTCCAAGTATTAAGCGAAGTGAAAAGAGCATCTATAGCGATCCAAGGAGCTATATTTTCGTTAAGTTTTTGCTTTGCAAACGTTAATGTTTGGCTTTCTTCAGGAAGGCTTGGATCGTACAAAGACCTTATAATGGCATAAATTTGTTCAACGACTGGAATGACATCATTGGCAAGAAGCCGACCTCCTTCTATTACTTCTTTTATGCGATCAATCCTCATGTCCAGAGGTAGGTCTTTTTGAAAATCTGTTTTTGCAGTGGTTTTAACTTCTAATCCCATGTCCCTGAGTTTTGCTGTCCATGATGAGTATTCGCAGTTAACGAACACTTGATATTCTCCCAATGTAACGTCTAACTCTGACACCATGTTATCAATCTCGGTGCTTAAGATATCCACTTCATTAAATTTTCCATCTAATTCAGAGGAGGTATAGAATCTCTCCGAGCCCTTGCTGAGAGTATCATTAAGCTTGTCTTTGATTACCAACATTTTTCCCTCAGTAGAACTAACCACGACAGGAATGCTGCTCTTGACTTTATTCAGCGACTCTTCAAAAACTTGCAACCTCTTCATTAAGTCTCGCGCCTTTTCTAAGATCATTTCAATTGTTGCTCTTTGCTTCGGCGAATAATTGATAAAAGCTGAAGGTATCGTGAGCACCACAGCCGTAAAAGTGGCAATTAAGATCTTTACCCCATCGATTTCAGCCCTAAAGGCTAATGGACCCTGAAGAACACCTAGAAAAAGGAAGAATAACACGGTAGCGGTTCCCGCTGTAATAACTGGAAGAAGATTCTCCGCCTCTGGTGCGCTATTCTTTACCAGCGAGCGCGCTACGAAAGCAAAGGCAAAAACACCACCAATCACTATGACCAGAAAAAGAACTATGCCAGGAAAAGAATCAAGATATTGGGTTAACACCGTACCCAAGGTGCGGCTCGCGGGAGCAGGAGTCGAGTTGATCTGCCCGACGATGGCGGACATGACTTGAGATGTGTCAAACAATCTGAATTGAAGCATGGACTCTTGAATATCTTTGAAAATTCCGCTTAGAGGAACAAAAACGGTCGGGCTAGCGCCAGGTTCAATCCACCAATCCACCCTAGCTATTTGTCGGATATAGTTCAGATACTGCATCATTTGAAAAGGCACCGAAATCAAAACATAGTATATCACAGTGAGGACTGCACTCCTCTTAAAGAGCACTGCAGCCGTCAAAATCAAAGGTATAGCAAGATAATACGTTTGATTAAAGAAAAGCAAAATCGCGGCCATAATACCCAAATCAATAGCGATAGCATCTTTGTATCGACGAAAAACAATGGGAAGAATGACAAATAAAGAGATAAAAACAACAATCACGCCTTTACGAACTATAGGCTCACCCAGCATCGCTATGAAATCTATTGTGGACAAATGGTACATCAAGCCTAACCCAATGAGCAGGGTTCCTATGGGCATACCAAATCTTGGCGACTTGAACGTAACAAAAGCTACTAGAAAAGAGAGTAAGATAGGCAAGGGCTGTGGAAAAAGCGGCATTAGCGATAGCCCCAACATCATGCTAACGAGCGTTAGCGCAAACGCAAGAATCCTAAGTGGTGTCGGCTCAAGCGTGCGCTCTCGCTTCTCTTTCTCTTTTGTTTTCTGCTTCCGTTTTCTGTACCACGCACGCACGCCAGAACGGCTCGAGTCATTTACTGATTTCAATTATTATGACCTAAAACCTTATTTTACCAAACCCTTCTTAAAGATTATTGTGGATAAACCTTATGGAAAGCGGCAAACCCAATTCGGATGTTCTTGAAAACATTGAAAAGCATATGGCTCAATTAAAGCCACTTTTACCTAACCAAGCTATCATATGCATTGGGGAATATCCCACAAAGATCCTTCTAAAAGGGTCTTTCGCAGGCAAAACAGATGGCACGTTGTCCATCTTCATTGACAAATCCACCGAGGAAATTGCTAAATGGAGCCAATCCAGTCTTGACCCATACAACATCTTGGGTTTAGACACAAACATCGACACGCATTTTTGGTTTAATGTTTTACCCTACATTACAAAAAATGACGAGTTCATGGCGCACCTAAAAAACAAACTTATCGACAAGCTGAACGGAGCCCTAATGGTGTCATCCTTATGGGATGGCGTTGGCAGTGCTATGTTGCCCACTTTAATTTCGCAATTCAAAGAATGGAACATAAATTCAGTAGCATTAGCCATGTTGCCTTCAAAGGTACAGCCTTCAGATGCACATTTTAATGCGTTTTCGTCACTAGGAATGTGCGCATCTAAGGACTTCGCAACTGTATTGCTTATAGATAGGGACCTTCTTGAAAGCTACGCCGGAGTCAACAGAAACGGCTCAAAAATAATGGGCAACACAATTATAAATTACATGCTAGAAATGATGTTGCCTAAAGAAACACTTGTTCAAGAACTCACCGAGCTGTCGAGATCCTTTAATGTTAAAATGTATACTGTTCTGTCAGCCACAGGAGCCAGCCTCAACATTTATGGCTCGCTGGAAAACGTACTCAACACTACTTTATTCAATCCTCTTCTAAAATTTGACTTGTCGAGTGCATCACTGCTTTATGTTCTTCTTCGTATGCCTCTTCAACTCAAGGACAAACTTCCAAGGGGAAAAATTGAGTTAGCAATAGCCAACTGGTTCAAGAAAAGAGCCAGTCTCAAATCCATTTACATAACTGAACCCATATACGTAGAAGATGTTAGTGACCGAATAGATGTGGTAATGTTTGTGGGAGGTTTCGATGTAACTGAGATGTTCACCTCGATGGAGAAAGAAGTGAACGTGATAAAAAGCCAAACAGTCAAAAAAGGCTTAATAAAAGAGGAAGAGTGGCAAGAGATCGTTAAGAGTTTAGTAGTAGTTTAAGGACTGTGCCTTCTTAACGATTTATTTTTTCTTCTGGTTGTTATGGTTTATCTCGTCAATAACCTGCCCTGCCGTAATTCCATGCTCAATGAGATAGGAACGAGAGAGACGCCTCTCGAAATCGCTAGACTTACTATATAGCAGTTGCATTTCATCATATGCCTCAAGGTCTTCTGGCTTTCCTCTACCACCTACAACGAGGATTCTCGTTGTCCATGGATCCCGAGATTCGACCACCCTTACGGTTATTGTTCTTGATACCTCGCTGGTAACGTACGCTGCTAGCGCAGTGTATAACTCTTGTGAGAGGTCTTCGCTCCATAGACTCGGAGGAGTCTGTACAGTAACCCAGATGTAATCGGATTTGTAGACGGGCTTATACCCCATTACGCCCGGTGTTTTGAAGACTCGTATGAGGCTCTTCATGTAATCCCTGAAGTGTTCCATGTCCACTATATCCTTGAGTATTATGTCTCCAGTGAGCGCTTCCTCTTGTTCAGTCAGTATCTTAAAGATTATTCTCATTTGCTCGCTTTCAGTAAGCTCAGCTGACCTTTCATAGTATTTCTTGGGTTCGGTTATTCTAGAGAGTCTTTCTTCATATTCCTTGTACAAATCCACGATCTTATTCAATCTCTTGCGATAGTCGGAAGTGAGTTCAATCCTTTTTGCTAGCTTGCCATACAATTTGATTGTGCTATCTAATTTTTCGAGATTCTCAAGAGTGTAGGATTCCTCTTCCTGTATCCTTTTTAGATCCCTTTCAAGTTCTCTGAGTTGTTCTTTGGCATATCTTTTCGTACTGAAGATCTTTCTTAGTTCCTTTTCCAGTTTTGATTTATCGAACTCTTTTCTTCTTTTTGATTCCTGTACTCTCACAACTTCATTATCGACGATGCCCCTTTTCTCCATGCGCTTTGCTATGATTCCGTTTATGTAGGCGAGGTGTTCGTCGATCATCTTTGCTTCATCGGATGGTGTTCTGAGCATTAGCTGCACTACGAGATAGATGGTTGCCAACTCAGATTTAATATCCTTCAATTCTTTCAGATCAGACTCAGAGTCAGGGAGAACCTCGCAATATCCGGCTAGGGCTTCAGTCAAATACCTAATCTCGTCATAAAACTTGAGAATGTTAAGAGACTTCTCGGCAAGCTCCGCCAGATTCATGAAATCCTCCAAAATCCTCTTTTGCCTTACAGTGAAAACTTGTGAACTGGGAACTAGTTGCTTCAGGCGTTCAAAGATGGCAGCTTTCCTTTCGCAGAATTCAAGGTGTGTTTTAGTAATATGAGTCAGCAGGGTTTCGAGATTATCCACTTTTCTGGATCCCTCTTTGTGGAGCGTCAAGTTGATTATGGCTTCCTCTATTGGTCCAGTCTTACCCATCAATTTGATGGTTGACAGAAACTTCTTCAGCTCGCTTATCCAATTTTTAGCTTGTATCTCTATGCCCTTAACATGTAATGCTGTGTCTTCCTCAAGCCGTGGATTGCTATAAATAACGGACTTCAGTTTCTCCTCAAACTGCTCTTCGGCGTAGGTGCCCGTCTTTATAAGATAATTCTTGTAGATGTTCCTTGCTTCTTGATTGATTACCTTGAGTATTTCATAAATTCCTTCTAAAATATCGAGCTTTTCTTTTCTAAGCTCATACAGTAACTCAAGATTTTCGAAATATAATTTGAAGGCTGTTATGTACTCGTCCACCGGATACATCACTTTAACCATGCCTAGAGTATGAGCGGAATTATCTGTGAGTCCAACCTCTGTCCCTATGCCACCTAGAAGGTCAGCTAAATCGAAGTCCATCAAAACATAAAGCATATCCACGACCATTTCATCCATTTCTCTTCGGGCAGTGACGATGTTGCCTACCTTGGAGTACGCAGGCAGCAACGGCAAATAAATGAGCGCATTCAAAGGATTTCGATAATAATCACCATACGCCTTACAAACGTACTCATTGTAATCCTTATTCAACAACAGCTGCAACTCGCTCATCGACACAAAGGCCGAGCATCCCTTTGCTGGAGGGTCATCCCCGCCACAAGGAGTTATCACAAAAGCTATGATGGGCACACCAGACCCTAGCACTTTTCGCAAATGCCTAGCGAAATCAAAGAACACGCCACTTCCAGTGCCGCCGCCTAATCCATATATTAAGATCACGGTTGGGGTGATTATCGATGAGAGAGCCTGTTCTTTGAATGTGTTTATACAGTTTCTGATGATGCCAAGTTGATAGTAATTCAAGGCGTATATTGCCTTCGCTAGTGCTCTTCTCCTACCTGCGCCTCCAGCCATTGGAGGTATAGCCATTGTTGAGTTAAGCCATGGCTTAAAGTCATTTATTTTGGCTCCTTCACTCATAAGATATTCATTGTATTTTTGGTTAATGAAGTCGAACATTGCCTCGGCGGTTGGAAACTTTATTGATTGGGCAACGAGTCGCATTCTTTCTTTTGGTATACCTGCCTTAACCATCGCTTTCATCAGCTTCTCATTGCTTTCCTGTAAGCTCCTGATTTCTGGATCAGCTATGTCAATTGCCAAAAGGGAAAGTCGTGTAATATCGCTCTCTAGGAGTTCCATGGTTTTTTCTGCGGATAAGAAAGCTTCTACAATATTAGTTCCTGCTGAGCCGAGTCCTATCAACTGCACACTGTTTTGGTATATTCGCGTGTTTCATCACATCCCAACTAACCTTTTAAGCCTGTCTTCAATGGTTGTCAAACTTGACGAAATGGTTCGATCAATTTTGGATGCTCTCAGGGTCAATCCTTCCAAATCCTTGATTTGGTCTTCGAGTACCATTGCAACGTACTTTATTTTTCCCCTAGCCCTCATAAACAGGAATACAAAAGCAACCGCCGCAGCCGCTAAAGTGCCAATTGCAGGTAACATAATCATTTCCAAAGCTGATCCCATGGGTTCTCCAGAGGCTGGAATGGCATTCAATAGAGCTATAGCTTCATTCACATATCCTTTGTTTACCAAGGCTTTAGACTGGTTCAGCACATTTGAATACATTTGAGTATATCCTGCGGCAACACCAGAATCAATGAGGCTTTGCAGTTTAGCTTCTTTTTGGTCGTAGAGGTTTTGGAATTCGTCCGCTCCAGCAGTGAGAACAACCACTTTGATAGCGTCCAGAACATCACCAGTTGCGCCCGCGGCCGACAATTGAACCAACGTAACATTGGTTGATTTGGTAACCGTGCTTACCCTGCCATAACAAATCATCTCGAAAGTTCCTTTCTCCCAACTAAACTCCATAGATGCCAAATTCGGTGTATAACCTGCACCTAAATCGTAGTCACCTGGGACAAGCTCCCAATATTGACCTCCGCTTGGCTTCAGCATGTTGGTTGAGAGTTTTAGGTTGCCAGACCCTGAAGTGAACACGTTGACGGTGAATGTTACTTTAAGCTCTTCTCCCGATATTACTGGAGTGAATATGGTGGGTTCGCTGCTTGTTGCAAAATCCGCTTCGATTATTTTTTGTCCTGTCTGTGAATTTTCCACTGTATAGCTTGTTATCCATTGTCCCTCGCCAACGCCACGAGTAGGCATTATAGATGTAATGGATACGGTTGTTAATAATAGAAAGAGGCATACTGCCATTGTAAACAATTTTGTTCTCAATCTTAATCTCCCTTGCCCATTTTTTACAATACTAATGGATATAACCTTTATGCTTTGAACCACCGCGCGCTTTAGATGCTAAAAAAGGGAACTAAGACTGAGCGTTTCGAGTTTTTCTGAAACAACCGCATTCACTAAAATTTATCTCCAAACCTTATGACAAAATCGCCTGCACTTTTAGCTTTCAGTCGTCTTAAATTTTGAACGAATTTCAAATTGTAAGCCCGTCTCTAAAATGAAAGTTGGATAAGAGTTGAATAAACTTCAGATTCTACAGACATTCGTTCACAAATCAGCGTCTTCAAGGCTCAAATGGATAGTTTTAAATACTTGTATGCTATAAACGCACAGAAGAAAGCAAGCATTCAACCACATCTGTCAAAAAGGAACAAGAGATGACCACAGGAGATACTTCGTCGGTTTCAACCACAACGGCGTTATCGCGTTAATCACAAGCACGTACTAAAACCAAAGGCAGTCACTATACCGTAGTATTTAATTAGGAAGAGAACATGTCGAAAAACCCGTCAAGAATAACAGTTGCTTTTGACCAGTCAACAGCCAACTTACTCGAAAAAATCAGCAAGGAAGCCGAGCTTTCGCAGAGCGAAATCATGAGACGTGCCCTGCGGTTCTACTACGAGAACAGAGCGCTAACGGACCCTGTGATAAAGAAGAAGATTTACACTTACATGAATCTGCTGCTTGGCGGCGAGCACGTTATCTTGGATGTTGATCACTGGCTTCTTTTCCTAGGCCTAATTGAGTCCTCTCCTGAAGCGGAAAAGTTCTGGAGTGAGCACAGAATAGTGGCCCAATCTCACAAAGAGCAATTAAAAAACAAAGTGCACACAGCCGAGGAACTCTTAGCGCGGCTTGAAACTTGTAACTTTTTCAGAATGACAAAGAACTCGGAAAACGACTTCACATTGATTTTGGGGTCAGAACTTCCTAAGAAGTTTGTCAAAATTTTCATTGAAGAATTTCTCTCTGCTATGGGCGTTAAAGCCGAGATTAAGGAAAACCTGGCCAAGATAAGTGTCACGGTCAAGTCCTAGTTAACAGACCAAACGTTCAGGTTATAGACATTATTCTGTAAATTATTTTAGCTTTTCATAAAATTTATGAACAAATCATAACTATATTTATATTGTACTGAACACACTCACTATGTAACTCAAAAAGGTGAAAAAGTGTTCGACTCAACAATTCTTCTTTTGACGAGTGTAGGAGCAGCAGCTCTGGTTATTGCCTTCCTCGACTATGCAATATCATTCAAAAAACGGATGAAGACTGAAAACAACTAAATCCAACCATTAATGAGGTGAGAAGATGAAGGTTGCATTGGTATGGAACGGAGACAAGAACTCTGTTCTGATGTATGGCAAGGTTAAGGAAAAATTCGACGTTTCCTTCCTCTTAACATTCCTACAAGAAGAACCTTCCCATACCAATTATCTGTCAACCATCAAACGCCAATCCAAAGAATTGGGAGTGCCGTTCTTTTTGGCCAGGGTGGATGCCCCCTACCTTGAGGAATACAAAGAAACCATCGCCGAACTCAAAAAAGACTACGGAATCGAAGGAATTGTGACGAACAGCACCCACACAAGTTGGATCGAAGATGCCTGCAAAACCACTGGAATGGAAGTGATCAGGGCTTAACCAACGTGAGCTAAAAAATAGCGCACGCGCGTGTCAAAAGGGGAGATAAAAATGACTGCAGGAGATATCTCGTGGGTTTCAACCGCAACAGCACTAGTCATGCTAATGACGCCAGCGCTAGGGTTCTTTTATGCAGGCTTGGTAAGAAGGAAAAACCTCGTTTCAACCCTAGTCCAGTGCCTAGTCATATTCGCTGTAGTAAGCATAGTGTGGGCGCTCTGGGGCTACAGCCTCGTATTCGGACCAAGCGTCCATGGGATAATCGGTGACCTATCCCTAGTCGGATTAAACAACATAGGTATACACACAGTCAGCCCAATAGCACCAGACATTCCCGAACTGCTGTACTTCGCATTCCAGCTAAAATTCGCAGCCATCACACCAGCACTTATCATAGGCGCATGCGCAGAAAGAATCAAATTTCGCTCGCTCTTAATTTTCATCGTGCTCTGGTCAACATTCATTTACTCGCCAATAGCCCACTGGGTATGGAACCCTAACGGATGGCTACACGCCCTAGGAGCAATTGACTTCGCAGGCGGCATCGTAGTCCACATCGCAGCAGGCTTATCCGCTCTAGCCACCGCGCTGGTCATAGGCAGAAGAAAAGATGTCCCATGCGCAAACAATAACAAAGAAGGCAACGGGAGCATCAAACCAAGCAACATACCCTACGTAATCCTCGGCGCATCACTACTTTGGTTCGGCTGGTTCGGTTTCAACGCGGGAAGCGCGCTAGTCGCAAACGATCTGGCCGTCTCCGCTTTTGTTGTCACCAACTTGGCCGCAGCAGCAGCCGCAGTGAGCTGGATGCTCGTGGACTGGACGACGAAAGGAAAGCCGTCAGCAATCGGCATATCAGTCGGCGCAGTCTGTGGACTAGTCGCTATAACGCCTGCCTCAGGCTATGTTAACGTAACGACCGCACTAATCATAGGCTTAGGTGCAGGAGTGCTGTCAAACTTGGTGGCCAACTGGCGCGCTGGAAGAACAAGAATAGACGATTCTCTAGATGTCTTTGCTTGTCACGGAATTAGCGGAATATGGGGTTCAATAGCAACTGGCCTGTTCGCAACGGCAATGATAAACAATGTAAACGGCTTATTCTACGGCAATGTTGGTCAACTGGGCGCTCAAGTAGTAGCTGTCTTAGTCGTGGTACCCTACGCCTTCTTCGGCTCGTACGCGTTGCTGAAACTTATCAACATATTCTCGCCACTGAGGGTAAGCCCGGAAGAAGAAGACAAAGGTCTCGACCTAAGCCAGCACGGAGAAGAAGCCTACCACTTGGAGTAGGGCGCATAAAAAAGTTAAAACCAATGCATCCACCCGTTTTTCTTTTTCATAAAGCACGCTACTCGATTCTCAATAATTCTCAGGCGAGAAGAACAGCGATTATGCCACTTAGGAACACACCGTCGAAGGTACCTGCGCCGCCTATGCTGGCGACTGGTGCGCCAAGCTTGGGAATAACGTTAAGATTCGACAGGTCTGCACCTATAAGCGTGCCAAGAACGCCAGCCACGTACGCGACTATCCGCGGCGCGCCTGAAGGAAGAATAAGAGCTAACACAGCTGCGACTATCGGCGGAATGAATGCAGGCGTGACTATGCCCACTCCTCTCACAGGTCTAGCGATAACGCGGGTCACCATGGCAACGACAGCCACACCTACCAAGCTGTATAATATGGCTGAAGGTGCCTTCCACAGCAAGTAAACAGAAACGGCTGTGGGTATCAAGGCTCCTCCTAAGTTGATAGCCACAACGGTGATCATTTGACCATATTCTACTTGTGGAATGCGATAAAATACTCCAAGAAAGTTTACAAACTCTTCTTTAATGATTGGCACCGTGGTTTTGAGTTTGAAAAGTGGAATGTTAACGAAGCTGCCCATAAAGGTGGCAACTAGGATCAGCGTGATCGTTATAGGGCTGAAGCCGACATCTTCGAAGGCCAAGCCTATGGCTCCTATAAAGATCAAACCTGCAACAATGATAAGAACAATCAACAGCACTGCGAACACTAGGAAACTATGAGGAAAGTAAATCGTTTTTCTACTCATCCGCCTCGCACCTATCTTCCGCATGTTCTTCAAATCTTTTATCTTGGCTATGTTAATGTGCATTTATTTGTTTTGACCTTTTCGGCTTTTCTAAAAAAGCAAAATGCCAGTGACTCTACACAAAAAATAGCCGTAGCACGCTACTTTTTTATTCTCTCTTTCAAATAGTATGTTAGGCGATACTCTGTGAAGGTTGTTGCATTCAACGGCAGCGCGAGAAAAGACGGCAACACGGCCATATTAATCAGGCGTGTTCTGCAAGTTCTCGAAAAGAAAGGGATTGAGACAGAACTGATACAGCTTGCGGGGGAGCAGATACGCGGTTGCAACGCGTGCCGAACATGCTACAAAACCAAAAACAAGCGTTGCGTCATCGAGGATGACAACGTAAACGCGTACATACAGAAGATGCTGGAGGCAGACGGCATAATCCTAGGCTCGCCTGTCTACTTCTCGATGATGACGCCTGAACTGAAGGCGCTCATAGACAGAGCAGGATACGTAGCCGGAGCAAACAGGGACATGTTCAAAAGAAAAGTAGGCGCAGCCGTCGTCGCAGTTAGAAGGGCAGGTGCGATCCCAACTTTTGATGCCATAAACAACTTCTTCCTCATAAGCCAAATGATCGTCCCAGGCTCGTCCTACTGGAACATCGGAATCGGACGGAAGAAAGGCGATGTGGAAGGCGATAAGGAGGGCATGAAAACTATGGAAGACTTGGGAAGGAACATGGCTTGGCTGATCAAAAAACTGAAACGTTCGAAACGTTAGCTACTTCATTATCGCCTTCAAGTCTTCTTCAGAGCTTGTTATTGGCATGATGTTGAACTTTTCAACGAGGACTCTGAGTATGTTAGGTGTTATGAAGGCAGGAAGGCTTGGTCCAAGCCTGATGTTCTTTATGCCCAAGTAAAGCAGCGATAGCAGTATGGCAACTGCTTTTTGTTCATACCAAGAAAGCACTAAAGACAGCGGCAGGTCATTAATCTGAACGTTAAAAGCTTCAGCCAACGCTTGAGCCACTTTAACTGCGGAATAGGCGTCATTGCACTGTCCCATGTCCAGAAGTCTCGGGATGCCATCAATAGTGCTTAGGTCTTTATCAAAAAACCGGAATTTCCCACATGCAAGGGTCAGCACAACCGTGTCTTTGGGAGCTTTCTCCACGAACTCCGTATAGTAGCTTCTTCCCGGCTTCGCTCCGTCGCATCCGCCGACTAATAAGAAACGCTTAATATGTCCATGCTTTACAGCTTCTATGACCTTGTCTGCTACGCTTAGAACTGCGTTTCTGCCGAATCCCACAGTTACGTATTTGCCTTCTTTGTCTGCTTGGAATCCCGGCATCACTAATGCTTTCTCTATGACTGGCGAGAAATCTCTGCTTGCTATGTGCCTTACGCCCGGCCATCCAACAGGACCCGACGTAAAAATATTTCCTTTGTAGTTTTCTAGCGGTTTCTGAATGCAGTTGGTTGTCATTAGTATGGCTCCGGGGAACGCTGGGAATTCTCTTTGCTGGTTTTGCCATGCTGTTCCATAATGTCCATAGAAATGCGGGTACTTCTTCAACTTGGGATATCCGTGAGCCGGCAACATTTCTCCATGCGTGTAAACGTAAATTCCTTTTCCTTCGCTTTGTTTCAGAATATCTTCCAGGTCTTTAAGGTCATGTCCAGATACGAGGATCGCCTTCCCTTTTTTCGCGCCAAGAGGAACCCTTGTAGGTAGTGGGTGACCGTACGTTTCAGTGTTTCCAGCATCTAGAAGTTCCATGGCTCTGATGTTAATCTCTCCGCACTTCATTACCAAACCCACAAAGTCATCGACGCCAAGCGATTTATCCAGTGCAGCTGCAAGACCTTGATGTATAAAATCAAAGACCCTATCATCCTTTTTTCCGAGGATGTACGCATGATACGTGTAGGCAGCTACTCCTTTTATGCCGTAAGTCAACAACCACTGGAGCGAGTGAAGGTCAGGATCGATACTATGATCAGACTTTACTCCAAAGCGCTTGCCTTGTTCTATAAGACCTTCCTTCGTTTTCTCTAAAGCCAAGTTGACAGGTCCACTACTGTCATCGATGCGGCTTCCTGCCGATCGTATCCTCTTCCGCAGTGACTCGCGTAATTCTGCTGCTTTCCTAATGTATTCGATGATTCCGTCTGGATTGAAGTTCACGTTCGTCAATGTAGCGAACAATGCCTCGCAAGTGAACACGCTAATGTTCTCATATTTGATCCCAACTTTGCTTGCCTCAATTGTTAGCTGTGATAGTCCCCTCAACAAGTAGACCAGCAAATCTTGAAGTGTAGCCACCTCAGGAGTCTTTCCACAAACGCCTACAATTGTGCACCCTTGTCCCTTGGATGTTTGTTCGCATTGAAAACAAAACATCTGATCTTGACTCATGAGTCCACACCAATCTTACGTTCTCAAAAACGCACGCACATAAAAATATTTGGATTTGTGAACGACGAATAGCCAGAAGGCGGTCGAGCAGATGTGAATCTTGCCGCATCAGCGCCAAACAAAACAATGTCTACGCAGAAGGGCGTGAACCTAAATGAAAAAATTTTGGAGAAAATCGGAGTCTATGTTGGGGGTGGCGGTCTTGTTCCCAGAATAACGTCCACGTCTATTGTTGAGTTGCCTCTCACCACAGTAAGCACCAAGTGTTCTGTCGGCAGGGTTTTCTCTTCAAGATAGCTTGCCAGATCATCATTGTTTTTTATCAAGGTCCCGTTCATGGCGATTATGATGTCGTTGACATTTAATCTGCCGTCTGAGGGGCCTCCAGCCGTGACCGTGGCGATTCTCCAGCCGTAGGTAACGCTTGCGCCTATTTCCTTCGCTGTGTCGTAACTCATGTCCTGTCCTGAAGCGCCTAAGTAAGAGTGGCCGCTGTAAGTCCCAGTCGTAATCAAAGCGGATATTTCCCTGAGGATAGTGTTTGATGGAATGGCGAAGCCTAAGCCCTGCGAGTCAGAGACGATGGCGGCTGTTATGCCCACGACCTTTCCAGCGGCGTTTAGCAAGGGGCCGCCGGAGTTCCCGGGGTTTATGGGCGCGCTGGTCTGTATGATGTTGGCTATTGCAAAGCCTCCTGCGGTTTCCTCCGTGATGGATCTGCCAACGGCGCTTACCACGCCTGTGGTTAGAGAGCCGACTAAGCCGTAGGGATTTCCTATGGCTATCACTGGCTCGCCTACCCGCAACATGGATGAACTGACAATCTCGACGGGCGTAAACTCGCCAGCGGTAGCGTTAACCGAAAGAACTGCCAAATCCGCATATGGATCAGTCCCGAGGACTGTGGCTGAGTATCCGTTTCCGTTTGAAAAGGTAACGCTTAAACTGGACGTGTCATAGACGACGTGGTAATTGGTTATCACAACCATTCTGTCTGAAAAGCTATAGACGAAACCTGAACCCTGAACTACCCCGCTGTCCGTGGCTCCTTGAACCAACACAATCGAATCCCGTACATTCAAGTAGATTTCCGCCAAGGCTGTGGAGTTCTGGTAAACCGTGATGTTTTGATAGGTAAAATTCTGAAAGCCCTTGAACTCTGACACTTGATTCTGCAGAATTGAAATTTTATCGCTCAGGTTACTGATTTCTTGAAAGTTTATGTAATAAGTCACCAAACCTCCAACGAGCAATCCTGCCGCAAACAAAAGTGCGAGAAGGCTAGCTGAAGCTTTGCTGTAACCTTTAGATTTCCGCATTTCGTTCAACCTCTAAAATGACATTTCAGCAGTTGCTCAGATAAAAGTTCCGCTACTCAATCACGCAGTTTCGCAAACGCTAGTAGTCCAAGAAATAAAGTAACCGTGATTCCAAAGACAAAAGGGTAATAGGGCGAAATTTCATAGAGAATACCGCCGAAGTACGGAGCTAGAATCGAGCTGAACATGCCGACAGCTAGTGGGATAGCAACCCAGAGCGCCCGAGCGCGTTCTGGAGCAAGCGGGCCAATTATCGCGCTCATCAAAGGCCATGCCAGATAAGACGCTCCCACAAGCACCTGCGTCACCAGCAAAACTTGAAAATCATCAAACAACAAAAAAGGCACAAGCGCGAAGCCAATTAGCGCCAACGCAGCGGCGAGAGCGTGAGTTTTCTTGGTCTTGTCACCAAACCTACCCAATATGACTCCTAACAAAGCTGAACCAAAGAAGGAGAAAGAACCTAAAACTCCTATCTGAAAACCATTATACCCGTAAACGTCCGCTAGGAACGTCGGGATAAAGGGACGAAAAAGAAATACGGCAAACATTATTGCCCCCAAAAAAATTGACAAAACAAGCAGCTTTCGACTTTTCAAGAGTTGCAACGTAGGAGCCTCTTTTCTTTCAGCGCCGCTTATGTGGTTTGCGCAGTATTGGCTTTTTATTAAAAGTAGTATGACAGTGGCCCCAGTGTAGCAAACAGAAGACAACAGGAAGACAAGAGGCATGCCGACCATTCCGCCTAGGTAACCGCCCAAAGCAGGGGAGAAAATGTAGCCCAGAGACCACGCGGACGAGATGACAGTGAATGTTAAAGTTAGCTTATTCTTGTTTGTGGTCGCGATTATGAAAGCGGCCATTGCTGGCGGGCCAAGTGTGACGCCCCACAAAGCCATTCCTGGTATCATTTGAACCCAGTTTTTGGCGACTGCAAAAATCAGTGGCGCGGGCACCCAAGCAGCCCAGCCTAGAACCAAAATTTTTTTGTGGTCATAGCGATCTGCAAGTAATCCTGCAATAAGCAGCGTCACAGTAGCGAAAAGGTTTGTCATGGCATAGAGTACGCCTATCTCAACGGCATTGGCTTTAAGCGAATCTTTCATGTAATAAGGCATAATGTACGCGTAGAGCCCGTCTCCGAAAGAACCAGCCAGATTCGCAAAAAAGATTAGCTTCAAGTCCTTATTCAGCGATGTGAAGAAACCACGGATACTGAAAACACCGTGCCATCGAGCCAGAGGGCTCAATCCTCGCTTTTATTTTCTTCTGTCAATTATGTCCCAGGCTTCGGGTCCTGTGCCGATTAAGACCACGGATATTCCGGTTCTGTTTTCAACTTCTTTGATGAACTCTTTTGCGCCTTTGGAGAGATCGGCAAATTCCCTAGCGCCTTGGCACTTCGGGAACATGCTGTCGAGTTTTGTCACTGCGGCTTGTGTTGCACCGTTGATTTTAGCAGTTTTCTTAGCTAATTCGAAATCGAATGGGGCGGAACGTCTATCGCGACCCGTTCCAGCTGCAATTTCAAACCAGCCTCTTTTTATGGCTTCTTCTTTCGTTAATTCGCCGGGTAGCGGTCCAGCGCCAACTCGGGTCATGAAGGACTTGTACACTATTAGAACGTGGTCAACTCTTGTTGGTCCTACTCCTGCTTCGGAGCATATTGCCGCGGCACCCGTGTCCCTTCCAGTCACGTACGGATATGTTCCGTAAAAAAGCGAAAGCATGAAACCCTGCGTGCCTTCAAGCAAAACGTTCTTGCCTGAATCTATTCCTTCATTAATTTCCGTTGTCACATCCGCTAAGAACGGTTGCAACTCAGGGATGTCCTTGGCGAGTTTGGCTGTTCTTCTTACGCGTTCTTCAAGGGCTGGTCCCACGCCCCAGCCAGTGGTGCCTATGCCTTTCAGATGAGCGCTAGTCTTGTCTTGAACCGCGTGCTTTTCTTCGATTATCGAGGCTTGCTGATCCACGCCCATGCGGCCTTTAACTTTTGTCAACTCGACTTCCTCGAGGAATCTTGCGACCTGAACATTAGCCCCTGCGCCGATTAGTAAGCGACATTTCTCATGTAGGAAGGCGGCTGGAACCATGTGCAAAGCGTAGCGTTTGCCTTTCATCCAAACTGTGTGGGCAGCGTTCACTGAGCCAGTTCTCACGCAAAAATCCAGCTTGTCTTTAAGGGCGAGATAGGAGATTATTTTTCCTTTGCCTTCGTCTCCCCAGAAGGCGCCTACGATAACTGTGCAGGGCATGTAATTCACCGCTGAAAGGTTTTGTCAGGAATTACTTAAATCAATTGTTCTTTTTGGTTATTGTTGTTGGCAAAACGATTTTCTCTTACATTCAATTTATCTATTTTGTGTGCGTGCGCTCCCCGATTAAGCAAAAATTATGCGAGAAAAAAGATAGCATGCACGCTACGTCTCTTAAAGGGATTGTTGGCTTTCTTTCCCACACTGCACTTCTATACGGGATAGTGCGCGCTAAAGTTTCAGGCCTTTTGCCACGCGTTTGCCAAACTCGGGGTCAGCTTTACTTAAGTTTTCAACCATGCATTTCTGAATAGGCATGTCAGCATGACCCAGCGAATCCACTATGTTGCCCACCAAGTGATCCTGATCCACTTTGCTGAGTGCGCGGTAGCGTTCGCCTGCTTGCTTAAAGTCGTTTGTCAAGCTGATTTTCCGGCGCCCGATGTTTCCGTCGAGATGCTCATGAGTCGCCGCGGTAGCCGGAGCTTCATGTGGCATCCCGTCTGCTAGTGTGTTGGGCTCGTAATTGACTGTTCCTCCTCCATAAGGCGCGTACTGCATGGCGCCGTCGCGCTGATTGTTATTGACTGGTATCTGCGGTCGGTTGATTGGAAGTTGCAGGTAATTAGCACCCAACCGATGCCTCTGTGTATCTGCGTAAGAGAAAATTCTGCCCTGCAAGAGCTTGTCAGCGGAGAAATCGATTCCCGGAACAATAGAAGCTGGGCAGAAAGCAGCTTGCTCCGTTTCAGCAAAGAAGTTTTCAGGATTGCGGTTTAACACCATCTTGCCCACAGGCATAAGGGGGAACTTGGTTTCCGGCCAGGTTTTTGTGGCATCAAGGGGGTCGAAGTCCTGCTTCAATTCATCTGCGATTTCCATGATTTGAACATGCAGTTCGTACTCTGCTGTCTTTCCTGAGGCAATGGTTTCGTACAGGTCGCGAGTGGCGATGTCAGGATCCTCGCCAGCCAGACGAGTAGCCTCATGTCGGTCAATAGTCTCTATTCCTGCTTTTGGCTTCCAATGATATTTTACGTAGACTGCTTTGCCTTTGGCGTTCACCCACTTGTACGTATTGACACCAAAGCCTTCCATCTTCCTGTAACTCTTCACTGTTCCCCTGTCCGAAAAGAGCCAAGTAATCATGTGAGTTGATTCAGGAGTTAGCGAGATGAAGTCCCAGAAGCGACTGTTTGCCGACGAGCTTGTGGGGTAACCAGTGTCAGGGGCTGGCTTGAAAGAGTGCACCATGTCGGGGAATTTGATGGCGTCTCGGATGAAGAAGACTGGCAAGTTATTGCCTACCAAGTCATAGTTGCCGTCTTCGGTGTAAAACTTCACTGCAAAGCCTCTGGGATCGCGAGCCGTGTCTGCGGAGCCTCTTGCGCCGACAACTGTGGAGAAACGGACGAAGACAGGTGTCTTTTTCTTTGGGTCTTGAAGGAATTTTGCGCAGGTGTATTTTGCCATGCTCTTGTATACTTGAAAATATCCGTGGGCACCGGCACCTTTCGCGTGAACCACGCGCTCAGGGATACGCTCGCGGTCAAAGTGTGCGAGCTTCTCGATTAAATGCACATCCTGTAGCAACACGGGACCGCGTTCGCCTGCGGTGAGTGAGTTCTGATTATCAGAGACAGGAACACCCTGATTCGTTGTAAGATGCTTGTCTTTCATACTCGTACACATCCTTTTCTGTTGTTTTGAAGTGTCTCCACTTGAAAAGGACTTAAAGGTTTATTTAAGACTTATTATTACCTAATAAAAATATGAGTTGCTCTCAGAAATCAGACGCATCAATAATCGAAACTCTCCGCGAAAAAGGATACAAGGCTACTACGCAAAGGATAGCGATTTGTCGATTTGTACTTCATAGCCGAGATCATCCGAGCGCGCAGAGAATCTACGATGAAGTCAAGAAGGTTCATCCAACAGTCAGTCTTGCCACAGTCTACAAAACACTTCAAATTCTGAGGGAACAAGGTCTAATCCAAGAACTGGGTTTGCCAGAAAGCAAGGCAAGATTTGATTCCTACGTGAGCCCTCACATAAACTTGGTCTGCCTGCAATGTGGCAACATCCAGGATTTCGACGATAGTGCCGCTCGAGAAATGGTTGAGAGAGTGACGGGCAAAGCAGAATTTACGCGGACAGGGCAACGCATAGATATTTACGGTATATGCAAGAAATGCCGCGGCAGAACCAAATAGGCCTGCATCAAAGCTCGGATACGCAAGACACAAGAGCACATAGCGCGCACGTGGTCTGAGGCGACTATATTTCTGAGCGTCTTGATGTCAGTCTGGTCTCTAACTGTATTGTACATCAAACGTGAACCGACACTTCAACCCACAGGTGGCTCTGTTTCCAAATTCTTTTGGTGAGTATTTAGCTGCTGGCTTTTTGCCTTAGACGTGTGTGTGCGCATAGCCTACCCCTCCGGTCTATTATATGATCCAAATATGGTTGAGCTCTCAGATCTGG
>Ga0315282_10003865_pt1 | contig 26606 bp, 24 predicted proteins | sample YL17G07_20_MG_FD_203693 | JGI IMG/M metagenome (GOLD analysis project Ga0315282, IMG submission 203693) | Sediment microbial communities from Yellowstone Lake, YNP, Wyoming, USA - YL17G07_20 | ecosystem: Environmental > Aquatic > Freshwater > Lake > Sediment | place: USA: Wyoming | collected...
AAAACTCAAGCACTTTTTTCTTTTTCTTCTCCAGGACAGGCAACCGTCGTCACACAAGCGCAGGCGAAGGTCAGTTCTGTCTTTCGGCGCGTGTCGTAGATCAAACGAGGCACCCGCCATCCGTCAAGAAACGGCAGCGCAGGCACGGGCGGCTGCAATGTGTTCTCAAAAGTGGCATGGCCCGAATCCGATTGACTGACTTCAGCTTACAACGATGAAAACCTCACGCCGGGGAGAGCTCGGAGACCAACAGCCCGGCCACAATGAGTCCTCCACCCGCGATACCAATTATCCCAATGACTTCCCCGAGGGCAAAGTAGGCAATTGTCGCAGCAATAACTGGCTCAATGGAGAAGATGATAGCGCTTCGAGTCGGGGTTGTATCTTTCTGAAATCGCACCTGAACGTAGATGGCGATAATGGTGGCAAATACAATCAAATACCCCAGCGCGAGGAGCGATTGGTTGGAGACCGTGAAGACCGCATTCTCGAAGAATCCCGAGGTGACAGCACCGAGAACGGCACAGGTAATGAACTGCATCAACGTCAGTTGAGCCGAGTCGGCTTCCTTCGAGAAAATATCGAGATACACGATATAGAGCGCAAAGGAAACAGCGCAGAGAAGATTGAGCCCGTCGCCGAGATTGAACTCCGCTCCCGCCAGTGATGTGAGTAGGTACAAGCCGAATGTCACAAGGACAACGCCGATGATATTGCCAAGCTTCGGCGCCCGCCGCTCGATCACGAGCTGACAGATCGGAGTGAAAACGACCATCATTCCCGTGATGAACGCGGACTTCGATGCGCTCGTGTACTGAAGGCCGATCATTTGTGTGGCGAAACCAAAAAAGAGGAGTCCCCCGAGAATGCCGCCCTTCAGGAGGGAGGACCTCGTCATGCCTTTGACCCTGCGGAAGAAGATGGCCGCGAAGATCAAAGCGGCGATGGCAAAGCGGACTGCGATATAGACAAGCGGCGTGACAAAGCTGAGGAGATACTTCGAGACAACGAAGGTACTCCCCCAGATGAAGGTTATCGAGAAGAGGAGCAGCTCCGCTCTGGTTCGTGAGCTCATAAGGAGGCGAAGTATGGCGCTTGAGGCCTCGCATCGGAAGCGCCGGATTCTGACAAATGAGGAAGAGTCAGCGGGTATCGATCGGCTCGTAGGACGCGAACAGCTTCCCCCACTGGGAATTCCTTAACCACGTCCGAAACACTGACCGGTCCTTGATGGGCCACCGGTAGTAGTCATGGTAGGCTTCGGAGCCGAAGATGAAGAGGTTCACAATCGGCGTTCTGAAGAATAGATTCTGAAATCGCTTGAGCGGGCTAAACCAGAGCAAATCCCCGGCCATGCTCGCAGCGTTGTCCCCGACGGTGAAGTTCCAATTGACCGATGAAATATCCTCCCCCACAACGTTGATCTCACGGGGATCGCCAGAGCCGAGCCCGCGCTGGTGCGCCAGGTTGATATACTTGATGCTCATCGGATCGAAGCCCATCATCTTCGCGGCAACGGCGTCAATCGCGACCTGATCAGCGCTAGCGAGGATAACGTTCTTTTCCTCAGGATACATCGTCCGTGGACCGGGTCCGTTTCCGGCCGTCGTCCCATCCATCACCGCAAAGATTCCAGCGTGGATCTCCCGCTGGATTGCCAAAAGATCGACGAGCGTCTCGTGAATCCAGGAGTGTGTGTAGTGCCGGTACGTGTTGAGTAATCCGCCGAACGCGTTCTTCATCGCGCCCGTGGTCGTCGTGTAGATGTGGCACTTCACGGTCGGCAGGTGAACGATGTTCTTTCCAGAGAAGAGATCAGGAATGCGAATCCCGTCCGGATAGATCTGGTCGAGGACAAGCATTGATGTCCTTGGTTTGAACTCGATCCACTTCGCATCTTCATCCTTGAAGTTGAATTTGACCGGCACCTGGTACTTCCGGAAGAGCGGAGTGTACTTGTTGAGGTCCTCACCCTTGAACGCATCCGTCACCACCGTCTTGTTCTGAACGCAGAGAAGCTCTTGATACCCTGACTTCCTGAGACCAAGGATGGTCCCCTCCAACTGCCAGGGCGTGGTGTTCGCGGCAGGAAACGGAAAATGCCAGGAGATGTTGTCCTTCAGGATGGTGGCAGCCTTCGGGTTCAGCGCTGATCGTAGTCCGGCCATCTCCATGGCCCGCTGAACGTCATCGAGAACGGTGGCCGGGCTCGTCTTCACGACCGCGACCTTCGGATCGACCCTGGGCAATCCTTGCACCTTCGTGGGAGATTTTGGCTCCGGGAGCTTCATCGTATGCCTATCCAAGCTTTGACTTCGTTAAGATAGATAATGAGAACGCAGACAAGAAACCATGCCGCGACGTTAACGACCATAGCCGGATCAGAAACCAGGAGGCGTGTCAGGTTGTCCTCCGTCTTCCGCGCTCGCACAAGATAAAGATATCGAAAAATGCCGAACAAGACAAACACCGTCGTGAAGATCAGGCTCGCCGTCCCGAACTCCTTCACGGTGCGCTCTGCGACGGTGTAAAGAGCATAGGAGATCGCCATGCCTGCAGCTGCGATCGTCATCATCTGGTCCATGAAATCGACCTCATACTCGCGCAACACCGCCCGTCCCTCATAGCTCTCAGAATTCCTGACAAGCAGCAGCTCCGCGCGTCTTTTCGAGATCGACAGGAAGAGCGAAACGAACAACGTGCAAAGCACCAGCCACTCCGATACCTGCACGTTGATGACAAACGCACCTCCGAGAACGCGCAGCATGAATCCTGCAGCAACGATGAAGACATCCACCAGGATGACATGCTTAAGAAAGAAGGAGTAGCCGATATTGAGTACAAAGTAGAGCGCGGCCACGAAAACGAACTTGGCGTTGAGCTGGGTCATCAGTGCACCGACGACGAGCATCAGGCCGACGGCGAGCCCGATCGCTCGCGGGACCGAGATCGTCCCGGCAGCAATGGGGCGGTTGCGCTTCACGGGGTGGAGCCGGTCAGCCTCCCGATCGGCGATATCGTTGATGATGTAGACGGTGCTCGAGAGAAGAGAGAAGGCGATGAACGCCAGCGCCGCGATCCAGAGGTATCCCTCCTGGAACAAGTGCTTTGAGAAGATCAGAGGCGCAAAGATGAAGAAGTTTTTCAGCCACTGCTGGGGCCTTAGGAGGCGAATCACGGGCTTCATGGGCGATCCTTCGGTTCGTGGGCCTTGTTGGAATCAAAAGACGGCAGGCTCTTCGTAGACTCCGAAGACCTCCGCGAGCGCGTTGCACATTTCCCCAAGCGTCACGTATGACCGCGTGCACTGCAGCAGCCTCGGCATCAGGTTCTTCTGATCGACGGCGGCCTGTCGCAGATCGCCCAGGGATCGCTCGACCTCCTCCCGATTTCTGCTCTGGCGGAGATCGCCGAGCCTCTTGCGCTGCTTCATCTCCACTTCCGGAGGAATCTCGAGAATCGGGATTTCGAGCTTTTCGTTCGCTTCAACGAATTCATTTACCCCGACGATGATCTTTTCCTTCGCATCAAGCTCACGCTGGTACCGATAGGCAGCGTCCGCAATTTCGCGCTGGAAAAACCCGGATTCGATGGCGGGTATCACGCCCCCGCACGCATCGATCTTCTCAAAGTACCGCTCGGCTTCCTCCTCCATTTTTGTTGTGAGCGTCTCCACGAAGTAGCTGCCGGCGAGGGGGTCGATCGTATTCGGAACGCCGGTCTCAAATGCAATGATCTGTTGCGTGCGCAGGGCGATTTTCACAGCCTTCTCGGATGGGAGCGCCAGGGTCTCGTCCATCGAATTGGTGTGGAGGGATTGAGTCCCCCCCAGCACGCCCGCGAGGGCCTGATAGGCCGTGCGCACAATATTGTTCTCCGGCTGCTGGGCCGTCAGTGAGCACCCCGCCGTCTGCGTGTGGAAGCGCAGCATCCATGATCTCGGATCCTTCGCACCGTATTTGTTCCGCATCCGCCTCGCCCAGATCCGGCGCGCGGCGCGATACTTGGCAATCTCCTCGAAGAAATCGATGTGGGAATTGAAGAAGAAAGAAATCCTCGGGACGAATTGATCGACCTCGAGGCCGCGTGCGATGCCCGCCTCGACGTACGCAAAGCCGTCAGCCAACGTGAACGCAAGCTCCTGAGCAGCGGTCGAGCCCGCCTCACGGATGTGGTAGCCGCTGACGGAGATCGGATTCCATTGCGCTGCTTCTTCGTTCAGATACTCAAACATATCGACGATCAGCCGCATCGAAGGATCCGGAGGATAGATCCATTCCTTCTGCGCGATGTATTCCTTCAGAATGTCAGCTTGAGTCGTCCCGCGCAGTCGCTTAAAATCAACTCCCTGTTTTTCCGCAACGGCCAGGTAGAACGCCATCATCATCGCCGCGGGCCCATTGATCGTCATCGACGTCGAGATCGCTCCGAGGTCGATCCCCTTGAACAGGATCTCCATGTCGGCCAGCGAGCTGACCGACACGCCGCAAATTCCCACCTCGCCCTGCGAGAGCGGGTCGTCGGCGTCCCGCCCCATCAGTGTCGGGAGGTCGAACGCAACCGAAAGCCCCGTCTGTCCATGCTCGAGAAGATAGTGGTAGCGCGCGTTGGTGTCCTCCGGCGTGCCGAATCCGGCAAACTGCCTCATCGTCCAGAGGCGACCCCGATATCCCGTCGAATGGATGCCGCGGGTGTACGGATACTCTCCAGGGAAGCCTATCTCGCTGAGGTAGTTGATCTCTTGAACATCATCAGGCCCGTACAGCATCTCGATGGGTTGACCGCTGACGGTGGTGAACTTCACCGGCCGAACCTTGCCGCTCGACTCAACCTGATGTTCCCACTGTCGTTTCGCTTCTCGTATCTTATCGATGTGATCGTTCATCGCACTCACCTTCTCAATTCAATGGAAAGATCAAGTCCTTCCAAACCTCCGGTCTAGTTCCTCTGTTGTTATCTTCACAACGATGGGGCGCCCATGCGGGCAGACGTACGGCATCTGCGTGGCAAAGAGCTGGTCGATGAGCACGATCATCTCTGCCGTACTCAGGCTGTCTCCCGCTTTGATCGCCGCTTTGCACGCGAACGATTTGGCGAGCTTGTCACGCGCGTCGATGGTGCCGCTGTGCTCTGAGTTCTTGAACTCGTCGAGAACATTCTGAAGAATCTCCGCCTCGCTTCCAACCCGCACATCCGCCGGGATCCCCTCGATCACGACGGTGTTCTTGCCGAACATCTTCACGTCGAACCCGATCTTCTCAAGGTGGGGCTGGAGCTCCTTCACCAGGCTGTAGTCGCTAGCGGTGAGCTGGACCGTCTGAGGAAAGAGGAGCTGCTGCGTCGTTGGCAAATTGTTTTCGAAATTCGCAAGCACCTGCTCGTAGAGGATCCGCTCGTGCGCGACGTGCTGATCGACGATCAGGAGGCCGGTCCGCACTTGTGAAAGAATGTACTTACGATGAATCTGCCAGATCGCTCTCCCCTCTTGGGCAGGTTCCTTCTCTCCTGGAGCTCGCATCGGCCTGTGCTGCAACACTCGATCGCTTGACGGCGGTGTCACTCGCTGGAGATCGGCGGGAAAGGTCGCCTCACCATCTTTGCGCAGCGCTTCCTTCCCCAGCCTTCGTTCTATCTTACCGAAGAGTTTTTCCAGATCGACCTGGTCGAGCCCCTCTCCAGGCGTGAAACTGAAGGGAGCCGTCCGCCCGGCGAACTCCGGCTGCGACGGTGCCGCGCTGGCTGACGGAGGTCCCGGCTGTGAGAACCGAAGCCGCTCATCCATCTGACGAAGCGTCGCGTCCGCCTGCATCGAAAGGGCTGGGATCACGTCGTTCGAGGCGAGTGACCTTCGGACGGTGGTAAGAACAAAGCGGTAGATGTTCGACTCGTTCTCGAATTTTACCTCCATTTTGGACGGATGGACGTTCACATCAACCTTGTGTGGATCAAGCGTCAGGTTCAAGATGTAGAACGGGAACATTCCTTTGTCCAGGAGATGCTCGTACGCCTGGAACACCGCGTGGTTGATGGCACGATTCAGCACAAAACGGCGGTTGATGAACAGGAATTGCTCGGCCCGGCTCTTGCGGGCAAAGTCGGGTCTGCCGATGTGGCCGTCGATCGCGAGATAATCCGTGCTTTCACGCACTTTGACGAGTGATTCGGCCTGGCGGTCGCCGAAGAGATCCTTCAGCCTCTCGTCAGCCGATTTCGGTCTGAGGTCCAGCAATTCCTCGTCGCCGCTTGTGTACTGCCAAGCCACCTCCGGATAGGCGATCGCCATGCGGGTAACGACGTCGGTGATATTCTTGAGCTCCGTCGTTCTGGTTTTGAGAAAATTCCGACGCGCGGGCGTATTATAGAAGAGGTTCTTCACGACGACCATCGTCCCCGGCTCCATCGCAACCTTCGATTGTTCCTTCAGCTCATTCCCTTCGATCCGGAGAAAGAACCCCATCTCATCGGACGTTTGCCGCGTCTTCATCTCGACCTGCGATACCGCGGCGACCGACGCGAGGGCCTCGCCCCGGAACCCGAGGGTCCGAATCGCCTCCAGATCCTCCGCTGTCGCGATCTTGCTCGTCGCGTGGCGTTGAAAAGCCAACAGCGCATCGTCCGGCGACATCCCCTCTCCATCATCGATCACCTGAATGAGCGACTTGCCGGCTTCCTTGACGATGACGGTGATCTTTGAAGCTTTGGCATCCAGCGAATTTTCAACGAGTTCCTTCACAACCGACGCCGGGCGCTGCACCACTTCACCGGCAGCGATCTTGTTCGCCAATTCGGCTTTCAGTATATGTATCTTGCTCGCCACTTCACCTAGTCGTTTCTTTTCTCAACTCCGATGCCGGGTCGATCCGGCAGGATCAATTTCCCATGAGAAACATTTACCCCGTCGAACGGGTCGTTCAAGGTCAGGAGATTGCCGTCGAGATCAGCGTAGTCGATCAACGGCGAGAATTGTGCCGCAGCGGAAATTCCGATTGACGTCTCGATCATGCAGCCTGTCATGACTTTCAATCCGCACGCCCGCGCGGTGTGGACCATTCTCAACGCCTCGCGCAAACCCGCGCATTTCATCAGCTTGATATTGATGCCGTCGAAGACCCCCTGCAATTTCGGAACATCGTGGAGACGCAGAGAGTTCTCGTCCGCAATCAGGGGAAGCGCCACACGTTCCCGCAACCACGCCGTTCCCGGCAGATCATCTGCAGGCATCGGTTGTTCGACGAACTCCACACCCACCTGCTCCAACCATTTGATCTTGTCGAGCGCCTCTTCCTTCTTCTTCCAGCCTTCATTCGCATCTACGCGCAGCGGTTTCTGACTCACCTTGCGGATCGTCCGGATAATCTCCTCATCGTCGCCGCCCCCCAGTTTGATCTTCAGGATCGGAAATTCTTCCGCCTCCCGGACTTTCTGCTCGAGCACGTGCGGCTTGTCGATGCCGATCGTGAACGACGTAACAGGCGTCTTGTCCTTGTCGAGGCCCCAGTACTGATGGAGGGGGATATCAAGCTTCCTACCGATCCAGTCGTGCAGCGCGATGTCAACGGATGCTTTGGCAGCCGTGTTCCCTTCCACCATCCGGTCGACATAGTCGAGAATGGCCTCCACCTGAAACGGGTCTTCGAACCGCGTGAGATCCAGCTTCAAAAGGAACGCCTCGACCGACTCGACGGTTTCTCCGTACCGGCTCGAAGGAGCGGCCTCACCAAATCCGATGATCCCGGCATGCTCGAGCTTGACGATGACAACCGGCGAGACATCACGCGAACCGCGTGCGATCGTGAATGTGTGCTTGAGCCTGAGCTCCCATCGCGAGTGTGAGAGCTTCACGGGCGCTCCAGCCCCGCATCCGGAGAGCGTTCGAAGAGGGCATCCACAAATGCCCTTCTGTCAAACGGCTGGAGATCGTCAATCTGTTCACCTACGCCGATGAACTTCACGGGGATCTTGAGCTCGTTGCTGATCGCAAGCACGATCCCGCCCTTTGCCGTTCCATCGAGCTTTGTCACGACGAGTCCTGTGACATTCACCGCGCTCGTGAACTGTCTCACCTGCTGAAGGGCGTTCTGCCCTGTTGTCGCATCAAGGACGAGCAGCACCTCGTGAGGCGCGCCGGGCATGCGTTTCTCAAGCACCCGTTTGATCTTCTTCAACTCCTCCATCAAGTTTACCTTTGTATGGAGGCGGCCTGCGGTGTCGATGATGACCATATCTGCCTGCCGCGCGATCCCCGAGCTGAGCGAATCAAACGCCACCGCCGCTGGATCCGCGCCGCGCGATTGCTGAACGATCTCCACGCCGGCCCGCTGCGCCCAGATCTCGAGCTGTTCGTTTGCCGCCGCCCTGAACGTGTCGGCGGCTCCGACGAGAACCTTGTATCCAGCCACCCGGTAGGTGTGAGCGAGCTTTCCGATCGTGGTAGTCTTCCCCACCCCGTTCACTCCAACGATCATCATCACGTACGGCCTCGGACCGTCAGGCAATCTGATTTCGCTCGGGCCCTGTTCACCATTACCGTGCAAAACCTTCGCGATCTCATCCTTCAGCAGCGCCGCGAGCTGATCCGATGACCCATAGTGCTCCTCTTTCACGCGTTTCTTAATACTGTCCAGGATCACCATTGTCGTCTCAACCCCGACATCGGAGGAGATCAGAATTTCTTCCAGCCGCTCCAGCATCTCGTCGTCGATCACGGTCTTCGAGCTGACGAGTTGTGTCACTTTGTCGAACAGGGCGTCCCTCGTCTTCGCGAGGCCGCCCTTCAGCTTCTTCATTGTCTCAGCGAACATCATCATACGGCAGCCCTCTTTTTAACGGAGCTGCCGATGAAGAGTCGCTGGACGTACTTCACGAGCGAGAACGCCATCATCACCAAGCTCGTCCACAAAACGACTTGGCGCAGCGGCTCAAGCGCCTGGCTCTGAACCACTGAAAGCAAGAGAAACAGGCCGATCAGCGATACAGCGATCTTTCCTGGCCAGTTCGACTGCGTAACGATGTTCTTCTTGGTCTTGATATACAATCCACCGATGAGAATGAGAAGGTCACGCGCGATCACGATGACGACGTACCACAATGGGACATATCCAACGGCCACAAAGAGAACACCGACTATGCCGACGGTTATCTTATCCGCAACGGGATCGATGATCTTCCCGAAATCCGTAACCTGATGAAGCTTCCTCGCGAGATACCCGTCGAGGAAATCGGTCGCCGCCGCCAGCGTAAGCACTGCGGCAACCCACACTCGATGATCGGGGACATCAGCGTACAGAACATATACGAGAGGGACAACAAGGATGATGCGGCTCAAGCTTAAGAACGTGGAGATGGTCCAGATCCTTTGCAGCATCAGTCGTCGTTTGCATCCTTTGCCGTCTGGCGGTCGATCGGGATAGGATAGTCACCGCTGAAGCACGCCGTGCAGTAATGAGCGCCGTTTTCCTCAGGGGCAGCTTGGAGAAGGTTCTCCATCGAGAGGTAGCTGAGAGTATCAACCTGCAGCTCCTGCCTGATCTTCTCGATATCGCTGTCACACCGATTCGCAATCAACTCTTGTTTGCTGGGAAAGTCCATGCCGTAATGGCACGGGAACTTGATCGGCGGGCATGTGACGCGGAAGTGGATTTCCTTCGGCTCGGCTCCCTGAATCAGTTTGACGAGCTGCTTGGAGGTAGTGCCGCGGACAATGGAGTCATCGACGATGACAACCTTGCGTCCCTTGATCACGCCCTTGACCGTATTGAACTTGGTCTTGACCTTGAATTCCCGGCCATCCTGGTGCGGCATGATGAACGTCCTTCCGACGTAGTGACTCCGGATCAGGCCGATTTCCAGGCGGACATCCTCCCCCATCTTGTTCGATTCGGTCACAAACCCGAGCGTCGCGGTGTTGCTGGAATCGGGCACGCTGATCACAACAACCCTGTCATTATCGTCCTCGGGTTTCACGGGGGCCTGCTGCGCCAGAAGCTTTCCGAGCTTTCGACGCACTTTGTCGACATTTTCACCGAAGATCTTGCTGTCCGGACGGGAGAAGTAGATGTACTCGAAGATGCAATAGTGAGGTCGACGCGGCTTCGACACGTGGTACGACCTCAAGGTGCCTGTTTCGACTCCCTCCTGGTCAATCACCAGCATCTCTCCCGGCTCGACTTCTCCGATGTATTCAGCGCCGATGATGTCGAACGCACACGTTTCAGAAGCGACGACGTACGCATCACCGAGCTTGCCGAGGGCGAGCGGGCGGACGCCGTACGGATCCCTTGCGGCGATGAGGCTTTTGTCAGTGAGAATGACGAGCGAATAGGCACCCTCCACGGTCTCGAGCGCTTCCTTAATCTGATGTATCTGATCCTCGTGCTGGCTGCGGGCAGCAAGGTGCAGGATGATCTCACTGTCGGAGGTGGACTGAAAAATGGTACCCTCCGCTTGAAGTCTCTCGCGGAGCGTGTAGAAGTTCGTCAGGTTGCCGTTGTGGCCGAGCGCAAGGTTGCCCGCCTTATAGTTGACGACAAATGGCTGGATGTTAAGCTTGTTTTCGGCCGAGCCGGTTGTCGAGTACCGGTTGTGACCGATGGCTGACCGGCCCCTGAGCTGCTCCTTGAGGATCTTTTCATCTTTGAACACGTCCGCCACGAGACCGACACCCTTGTATGAGTTGAAATGCCACTTCCCCCTCTCTTCAACAAACTCACTCGTGACGATTCCCGTCGCTTCCTGTCCCCGATGCTGAAGGGCATGCAGGCCATAGTAAGTCATCACCGCAGCTTCAGGGTGGTTGAAGATCCCGAAGATACCGCAGTGGCAGCGAGGTTTTCCCTCAGTTCGATCGCGTTCGGTCACGTGTCAAAGGTAAGAAAAAAACGACGGCTAAACAAGGCGAGGTTCGCCGGAGGGAAGAACCAGCGGCTCGTTCGCACGCCGGGGCCGCTGCGCAAGTTCCCCTTTTGTATGGTCTCCCCATCGTCCAGAGTGAGCGGCTGAAGAGAGCCGAAAAGGAAAAGGCGGGGACGCACACCCGCCTCTCCTAGTCGATGCTGCTTTGTTCGCTCAGAACTTCCAGTCAAATCCGACTCCCTTCCGGGCATTGAAGGGCCATTCTCTGGAAGCAACTCCAGCCGCTTCCTGACCTCGAAGCTGGAGCGCGTGGAATCCGTAAAAACAGAACACGGCCGCCTTAGGATGACCGACCAGATACACCGCAGTGACAACGGCGTTTTCCTCGATGTAGGCAAATTCTCTCGCAACTCTTAGGTACGAAAAAAGCGGCCTTCCAAGATAAGGATGGGTACACTCTACAAAAAACAAAAGGGAGAAAAACCCTGTTGGATCTTCTCCCTCCGCTTTTAAAGCGTTCGAAAAAAATCATAGTTTGTAAGCAATGCCGATATTCAGATAGCTAAGACCATATCCGACTTCGAGCTGGACTGCTAAGTTTCGATTGAAGTAGTAACGACCGCCGGCAAAGACTCCGAACACCGCTCCACCAACCGATTCGGCTGAAGGTTGAATTCCAAGCAATCCTGCCCAGTTGCCTGTATATTCCGCTGAGGAAGAAGCAACATCGTATCCAAGCAGAACTCCGCCATACGTATCAATGTTTGCATTATGTAACAAATCGACGTGATATGCGCCGCGAGCGGCAATAATCAGATAACTATAAGTGAATTTATAACCATAACCAAAAGAGCTCGATTCGTATTTCTCCGATTCATATCCTATTATTCCACCAATAGAGATATTTTCATTGTAGCCATAATCAAATGCGGCGGACAGGGGTGGAACCGTTGTCGCTGTTCCTGATAACGAATGTGAAAAACCAAGACCAAACATAGCTGAGGCAGCCTGGTCGCCCTTCTTGTATGCCATCTGTCCGTAGGAAACAGAGGCGATGAGGATGGCTAGCACAGATAGAACGAGAATGCGTTTCATTGTGTAGCTCCTTAGTTATGATAGTGAATTGATGGATTCAAGAACAGCGAGCTCTCGAGGTTGAAGATTTTTCACAAGAAATCTTGGGGAAATATGCATCTACAAGGCATCAATGTCAAGGAATTTCCATTGAAGCGCCAGGTTAACCGGTGGTGGCGGAACAGACCGCCGATGCCCACTGTCCCGAGATCCATCTTCATTCCATGCTCAAAGTCGACACCAAGTTGATTAAAGAATCTCACTCGCGTGCTTTGTCATCCGGAAGCCCGTCGCCAATCTAACGAGCGAGCCCGGAAAGGCCAACTCACTTTCGTCCCGTCTTGTGCGCTTGCTCACGGTGTGAGCTCACCGACTCAGCCCGGCCAGCACCGCGTCCAAGGCCTGCACAACTTCATTGCACTGATCTCGGGTCACAATGAACGGAGGCAGAAACCGCAACACGGTGTTGTGCGTGCAATTGACCAGATAGCCGCGATTCTGAAGCTCATCGACGATCGGCTGCCCCTCTTGGGTCAGATCAACACCCAACATGCAACCGATTCCCCGGACTTCCCGGACAAGCTTCGGGAATTCTGATTGAAGCTTTAGGAACTCCGCTTTCAGATACTCGCCTATCTCGCCCGCTTTCTTCATAAGCCCATGCTGCAGGACCTCCTCCATGACTGCGGCACCCGCAGCGCACGCCACAGGATTTCCACCGAACGTCGTTCCATGCGCGCCGTACGTGAACACCTCGGCAACACGCTCGTTGCCTAGAAACGCGCCAAGCGGAAGCCCGCCTCCGATTGCCTTGGCGAGCACAACAATGTCGGGCCGCAGACCGAAGTGCTCGAACGCAAAAAACTTTCCCGTTCGCCCGATGCCCGATTGAATTTCGTCTGCAATGATCAGGAAGCCGAATTTGTCCCGAAGCTCCTTGAGCGCCGCTACAAAAGCCGGGCTCACCACGAAGATGCCCCCTTCACCCTGAATGAATTCCAGCACGACACCGAGCGTCCGCTCATTGACTGATGCTCTCAGTTGATCGACGTCGTTGTAGCCGAGATGACTCACATTCGGCAGGAACGGCTCGTAGCCCTCTCGGTACTTCTGTCGCTCCGTGAGCGATAACGCACCCATCGTTCGACCGTGGAAAGAGTTCGAGAGACCCAGCAAATGGGTCTTGCCGTTCTTCGTTCCCCATTTGCGGGCAAGCTTGATTGCCCCCTCGATGGCTTCGGTCCCACTGTTTGAGAAAAAAATTCGCTGGTAGCCTGCCGCCGAAAGCAGCTTCTGGGCGAGCTTTACCTGCGGCTCCTGAACATAGAAATTGGAGAGATGAGTGTACTTCTGGACTTGATCAAGGATTGCCTTGTTGACGCGAGGATGATTGTACCCGAGCGCGTTCACCGCAAGTCCTCCGAAGAAATCCAAGTAGCGCTTACCATCCCGTGCGTAGAGGTACGGCCCTTCGCCTCTCTCGATGTCTAAGGAGAGACGCTTGTAGGTTCGGAAGAAAAGCTTCTCATCAAGGTTGAAAATTGAATCGGCCACTACTCTCCTTCTTGTGTGATGTGAGTGAAGAGATTGTGGAGGAAACGAACATTCCTCTCAAGATCCTCTCTGGAGCCGTCGTTGCGGATGACGTAGTCGGCCTTGAGGAGTTTCCGCGCGACACTCCACTGCGATCTCATCCGCTTGCGCACCTCCGAGGGGGACGACTTGTCGCGCTCCACGACTCGGCGAACGCGCTCCCGCTGGTCGGCATCCACAACGATGACCGCGTCGAGCCTCCGATCATAGCCCGCTTCATAGATCAATGCAGCCTCAACGATCGCTACTTTCACGCCGTTCTTCTCAAACTCCGCAAGCTGCCGGTCAAGTTCCTTTTCGACTCGAGGATGAACGATCGCGTTGAGCTTCTTTTGGAGGGATCTGTTGGAAAAGATCATCGAGGCGATGTGTTCACGGTTCAGGGAGCCGTCGCGGTCGAATGCTTCTTCACCGAGAAGGTGAAGAACTTCTCGCTGTACCTCTTCGTCACATCCGATGATCTTTTTTGCGATGAGGTCCGCAGAAAGGACCGGGACCCCGAGTTGTGCAAAGAGTGCACAGACGAGTGATTTGCCGCTCCCAATGCCGCCCGTAATGCCGAGGCGCACCATAAGCCTTGATGGGGGACTTAACCTGCACTTGAACTTACACAGCTCAGAAGAGTCGAAACCTACTTCGCGAAACTGATGGAACGGACTTCTCGGATCACCGTCACCTTGATCTGCCCGGGATACTCCATCTCTTGCTGAATCCTATTGGCGATATCGTGCGAGAGCTGATCGGCGGCTGCGTCATCCAACAACTCATGGTTGCAAATGACGCGTATCTCTCTTCCTGCCTGGATCGCATATGAATTCACGACCCCATTGAACGACTTTGCCAATGACTCGAGCTTCTCGAGCCGCTTGACATATCCCTCAACCGACTCCCGACGGGCACCCGGGCGCGCCCCGCTGATTGCATCAGCGGCCTGGACAAGTGCGGCGATCGGGTGCTCCATGGGGATGTCCTCGTGGTGCGAGCCCACCGCATTCGCCACAATCGGGTGCTCGTTGAACTTCTTGCAGAGCTCGTAGCCCAGCAGCGCGTGCGGCCCTTCGACGCTCCGGTCAATTGTCTTGCCGATGTCGTGCATAAGACCGGCCCGCTTCGCGAGGTTCGGATCCAGGCCAAGTTCTGCCGCCATAATACCACAGAGAAAAGACACTTCGACGCTGTGTTGGAGCAGGTTTTGTCCGTAGCTGGATCTGTACTTCATCCGGCCGATGTGCTTCACGATCTCCGCATGTGCCCCGTGCAGGCCTACCTCGAGGAGAGCATTCTCGCCTGTCCGCACAACCTCTTCTTCAAGCTCCTTCTTGACCTTCTCGACAACCTCTTCGATCCTCGCAGGATGGATCCTGCCGTCGGCGATCAAGCGCTCGAGAGATACTCGAGCAACTTCTCGCCGGAAGGGATCAAATCCCGACAGGATAACGGCTTCGGGCGTGTCATCTACAATAACATCTACGCCTGTCGCAGCCTCAAATGCCCGGATGTTTCTTCCCTCACGGCCGATGATCCTGCCCTTCATCTCATCACTCTCAAGATTAAGAACGCTGACAGTGGTCTCAACGGTGTGGTCGGCGGCTGTTCTCTGAATGGCCTGGACGATCAGCTTCTGTGCCTCTTTGCGGGCCTCCTCTTTTGCCTTATCCCGAACCTCCTTCAACCGTTGAGCAGCCTCTGATTTGGCTGTCTCGATCAAGTTATCGGTGAGTTGCCTCTTGGCCTCTTCTCGCGTCACACCCGAAAGCCGCTCCAACCGAGCGTTCTCTTCCTCGACGAGTTTTCCAAGCTCTTTCGCGTGCTCGTCAATTCGTTTCCTCTTTTCCGCGAGCTCCCGGTCGAGACCTTGGAGACTAGATTCTTTCTTGCTCAGAAGATCCAGTTTTCTGTCGACGTTCTCCTCCCGCGAGATCAGCTGTTTTTCCAACGCCTGCAGCTTGTTTCGCTTCGACTGGGACTCAGCTTCGAACTCCTTCTTGCGCTTGTACCACTCATCTTTGGCCTCAAGCAGCTTCTCGCGCTTCAGCGTGTTGGCATCCTTTTCCGCTTCCTCGATGATCCGTTTCACACGCTCCTCTGCGCTGCTGATCTTGTTCTGGCCGGAGCGCGCGTTGAGATACCAGCCGGCAAAAAACGTCAGCCCAGCGATAAGCACTACCATTGGTAGCAATATATACATTTCCATGACAGCTCCTGCTTTCTGCTCCCTCTTCTTTGAACGACAGTTCACAAAAAAAACCGCACTCGTCAGCCGAAGATCAAGGTGTATTGTAGAACCTCTAGTCATACACGGTGGGTGCCTGCCTAGGCATTTCACGCTTCCACTACCCGCTCGTCTCGATGAATTGAGAGTCGTCGCTTGGCATCTCCGTAATCACGGAGAGGTGGCTTGTGCTCCACGCCTATGAGTCAGGCTCCCTATTAAAGTAACTTGTCAGGTTCTTTAATAAGTTTTGACCACGGCTGGCGGTGCGGACTATCGAAACGACGGAACCTCCGACCGTCTGATGGAAAAGAACGTTCCAGACAACCTCGATCAAGCTCTCTTTGTTTCCGAGGATACTTCGACGCAATTGTCCAAGTAATTTGAGAGCTTCACAATCTCTGTTTCAAGGTGCGTCAAGGCTTGTTGGTTTCGCTCTCGTTCTTTCATGAGGTCTTCGGTAATGTTCAGAGCAGATAGGACTGCCACGGTGAGCGGTGGCTGCTCAGGTATCTTCTCGTGAATGCTCGAAATCATTGTATCCACGTAGGATGCGATTCTCTTCGTGAAGTCCTCATTCTCGCCGCGGAGTGGATACTCTGAACCGAAGATCTTTACTTTGATGCTTTTGCCATTCATACCGTTCGGCAGCTTAATCAGTGAGTCACTCTCAGTGTCTGGAACTGCTACATTCAGCCACGACCAAAACGGCTCGTGTGTCGATTACAAATGGGAGTTAATTCTTGTAATCAGGTCTCTGATCCTCGATTTCAGTGCCTCCTTTTCTTCCTTCGTCAGAACATCGGATCCATTGGATTGAAGACGCAGTGCTTCCTGTCCGACTCGCTCTAACTCCTTTTCACGCCCCAGCAACTCTTGTTCCAGTCTCTGCTCGCTTCGCTCAAGTTCCTCCACCCTCCGCTGGAGAGTCACGTTCATCTCCTTGAGCTGGACAAGAGTCTCTGACACGCGACGCGCCTTTTCCCACAACGCCTGGAGCGCAGATTCAAGGCTTTTGATGTCTTTGCCGCTCATAACCTCGGGTTCCACCTGCTGCTCGGGCAAAGCTGGACTCCTTTAGGGTTTTTTCCGACAATCAGACATCACGTCGAGAGACTTCGCAGAACCGCTTGGCATTTTGCCCGAACATGCGCCACAATATCTTCGACGATTCCATCCACCTCGACGTCCGTCAACGTGCGATCGATTGGCTGAAATTCCAACGCATATGCCAAGCTCTTCTTACCGCCTCCAATCTGCTCGCCCACGTAGAGATCAAACAGCACGAGACTCGAGAGCAGGGTTCCACCAGCCTCCCTTATGGCTTGTTCCACGACTTCCTGAGGCAGGGCCAAATCAACGATGAACGCCAAGTCTCTTCTCACGCTTGGAAATCGTGGAAGCGCGCTGAACTTCTTCTCGGCAGACCAAACTGGTTGAATCGCAGCGGCGTTCAACTCGACGGCATACACGTCGCCATCAATATCAAACTCTTCCGCTATTGACTTGCTGATCTTTCCGAGGAACCCGGCATAACTGCCATTAATTTCAACTGCTAACGCACTCTCAATTAAAGCGCTGGCGTTATCATAAGAAATAAAACGGTATTTGTCAAGGCAAAACTTGGCAAGCAACGCCACAGCTTCTCCTTTAAGATCAAAGAAGTCAACCTCTCGACCGCCTGAACTGAAGTGCGTCGGCAGAACCGAGCCGGTCAGCAAGAGCAGCACGTGCTCCTCCTCTTGGTAGGCTTCAAGGCTCTCCCGCGAGAACCCATCTCGGAGCCTGAACACGTGCCCAATCTCAAAGAGACGGAGGTCCTTCTGGCCGTGAGATCGATTGTTCCGGACAACCTGTAATACTCCAGGAATTAGGCTCGTCCTGAGAACAGATGCTTCACTGCTGACCGGATTGAGGACTTCCACCGCTTTCTCACCAGCGAGGTGGCCGCTCGTTTGGTCCTGCAGGCTGTACGTGAGCATTTCACAGTAACCGGCTCCGATCAGGTAGCCACGCAATTCATCCTGCAATGCATCCAAGGCTAGCGGCTTCGAGAAATCGACAGTCGTTCTCGTTTTTGCTTCCACATTGTCGTATCCGAAAACTCGTGCCACCTCTTCAATAAGATCAATCTCCTCTGCCAGATCATATCGACAACTCGGGATAGCAAACGTGATGACATCCTCCGATTGCGCGACCGGACGCAACTCGAGCCGCTTAAGGAACGAGACGATCTCCTGCTTCGGAATTGAGGTGCCGAGGACCGCATTCGTTCTCGAGACCCGCAACCGGACGGTCTTCGGCCTCATCTTTCGTGGATACACGTCGATGATACCCTTCAACACTTCGGCTCCCGTGAGTTCCTGCAGAAGCTGAGCGGCCCGATCCGCGGCGTACACGGTCATCCCGACGTCAACACCGCGCTCAAATCGCTGCGATGCATCCGTGGAAAGCCCCAGGAACTTCGACGCACGGCGAATACTGCTTGGCTCGAAATTCGCACTTTCGAGCAACACGGCTGTGGTTCGATCGCTGATTTCCGTATTCGCGCCACCCATCACCCCGGCTACGGCGACGGGCTTCTCCCCATCGCAGATCATGAGGATGTCAGAATTCAGGGCGCGTTCCTTCCCGTCGAGCGTCATGAACGTCTCCCCTTCCCCAGCGCATTGGACAATGATGCTGTGCCCTGAGAGTGTCTCATAATCGAACGCGTGGAGAGGTTGTCCTGTTTCCATCAACACGTAGTTCGTCACGTCCACCACATTGTTGATCGGGCGGACGCCGACGCCGGACAGTCGATCCTGGAGCCACTTGGGCGAAGGGCCGACGACGACATTCCGGATAACACGGGAAGAGTACCGCCGGCACTTCCTGGGATCAAGAATCTTGATGGTTGCATGCTTCGCTGTCGGGGGCGTGCTCTCACGCAACCGAACCCTTGGCAGCGCGGCCTTCTTCCCTGTGATGGCCTGAATCTCCCTCGCAACTCCGATGTGGCTCAGCCAATCCCCGCGATTGGCCGTGATCTCCAGATCGTAGATAACATCGGATGCGCCGAGATGCTTGGCAAGCGGCGTTCCGACCTTTGATGACTCATCGAGAACCATGATGCCGTCGGCGTCCTCACCGAGTCCAAGCTCAAACTCTGAGCAGATCATCCCGTTTGATTCGACGCCGCGAATCTTCGCTCGTTCGAGAACGAACGGCTTGCCTTCCGGATCGTGCTGATCGTGAGGGATCGTCGCACCCACGAGCGCCACGGCTACTTTCTGGCCCGCGGCGACATTCGGAGCCCCGCAGACAATCTCCAACGTCTCCTTACCGATGTTCACCTTGCAGAGCGTGAGCTTGTCAGCATTGGGATGCTTGAGCTTCTCGAGGACCTCTCCCACAACGAATTTCTCGTACCTGCCCGCGAGATCCTCCAAGCCTTCGACTTCCAAACCGAGCATCGAGAGTCGTTCGGCGAGCTGGGCGGGCTTCAGCGGGATGGGAGTATATTCTTTGAGCCAGTTATGGGAAATCTTCATGACCGCTTGTGAGTTCTTTAGACCTCACCCTAACCCTCTCCTAAAAGGAGAGGGGACGTGTCACGGTAATTTCGCTGCTGCCAGAAGCCATCAGGAAGTAAACAAGCCCCTCCCCTATTAGGGGAGGTACGGTGGGGTCTCATACTTTGCTTCTCTTCTTTGATGCTGACCTCCATACTTGGACCGCTGTCTTTACCAACTCAGCAGAGAAAGCGCACTCTGAAGCTTACCCCCGCCACTCCCGCCAAAGAACGGCGGCACGCGAAGGACGCGAAAGCATGGGGGGCAAGCTAACCCTCTCCAAATCCCAATAAACAACGTCGGGACACAAAAAGCGTGTAGGAGAGGGGGCTCTGGGCCAATGATCGAGCGCCCGTCAGAACTGTCTCAAGAACCGAACGTCATTCTCATAAAACAACCGCAGATCATCGACCCCATACCGGAGTGAAGCGGTTCGCTCGATCCCCATGCCAAATGCAAAGCCCGTGTACTTCTCCGCGTCATACCCAACATTCCGCAGCACGTGCGGGTGGACCATACCCGACCCGAGTATTTCGAGCCAACCTGCAAACTTGCACATCCGGCAACCCTGACCGTTGCACAGGAAGCAGGAGATGTACATATCCGCACTCGGCTCCGTGAAGGGAAAGAAGGTGGGCCTGAACTTGTACTGCACATTCTTCCCGTAGAACTGCCGGGCGAACGCCACCAGCGTCCCCTTGAGATCGCTGAAGGTCACTCCTCGATCGACATAGAGCCCTTCGATCTGGTAGAAGCTCACCAGGCTGCGCGCACTGATCGCCTCGTTTCGGTAGACACGCCCGGGCATGATCTCCCGCACGGGCGGCTGCTGGCGCTTCATCGTGCGGATCTGGACCGGGGAGGTGTGCGTGCGCAAGAGGACTTCCTTCGAAAGGAAGAAGGTATCCTGCATATCCCGGGCGGGGTGATCCTTGGGGAAATTGAGCGCCTCAAAGTTATTGTAATCGCTCTCGATCTCGGGACCGACAGCGACGGAAAATCCCATGCTTGCGAAGATCCCCCTGATCTCGTCCATCGTCCGCGTGAGAGGATGCTTTGTCCCGAGCGGTCGGGGCCGGCCGGGGAGAGTCAGATCGAGTGAAGGCGCCTGCTGCTGTGTCGACTGTTCAAGCGTTTTCTTCTTCTTCTCATATAGCCGTTGAGCGTCCCCTTTCAGTGCGTTGAGCAGTCTGCCGATCGCCGGCCTTTCGGCCGGAGGAATGGACCTCATTTCATCGAACAACTCTGCAATGACCCCGCTGCGCGCCAGGAATCGAATCCGGACCTCTTCCAGCTCCGCCTGGCTCGATGTCCGCCCGAGCTCTTCGGTCAATTGATGTCGAACTCGTTCAATTCTATCAGTCATAGCTGTACATGTTCTGTCACGCGGATCGTCCGGCCGCCCCGCGTACCGCAGCATCGAACGCCGAGCCTTGCGGCGATGCCCTGAGTTTGCCCAGCCAGGTGAAATTCGCTTTCAGCGCGCCCTCAGAGCGTGCGGCGTGGACGTTTTCGTACTCAGGCATCATTTTTCTCAGCTCGGTCAGCGTTGTAAACAGGTCCTGTGCGCGCGCGTTTCCCTTCTCCGAGCGGAGGAAAAACGCCACGAACGTCGCCGGGCTGATAAACTCCCAATAGTCGGAAGCACAAGCGCTGAAGATTCCCCTCAAGATATTGAACTGCCTCTCATCGAGGGTACGCTCACCCCTTCCGCAAACGACCAGAAACTCGGCAGTCTTGGTACCGATTCGAAGCATGTGGAAACTCCGGTCATTCAGTATTGTGAACGTCGGGGCACACTAACTGGTGCAGATCCCAAGAACAAAAAAATCCTCTCGTCAATCCGAGGCCGCTTCTCGTCTCGAGCAGCGGCGCCACCCACTCGGTTGACAAGAAGATGAAGTTCAGGCCGCGGCAAACTTCACAACTTCCGCGAACGCCTGCGGGTTGTTGACTGCCAGATCCGCCAAAACCTTCCGGTTGACTGAGATCGATTTCTTGTCCAGACCGGCGACCAACTTCGAATAGGTGGTGCCGTTCGCGCGGGCCGCCGCGTTGATGCGTGCAATCCAGAGACCTCGGAAGAGCCTTTTCTTCTTCCGGCGGTCCCGGTAAGCGTGGGTGAGGGCTTTCTCAACGTGATGCTTCAGGATCGTGTGGACTTTGCTCCGAGCACCCCAGTACCCCTTGGCCTGCTGGCGGATCTTTTTTCTTCGTCTGTGTGCGGCAACCTTATTCTGTGAACGCGGCATCGAACATTCTCCTTCTCGGTTAAGCTAGTAGAAGTCTCTTCACCTTGTACGCTTCCGTCTTCGAGACGACCGTCGCCTTGCGCAGGTGACGTTTGCGTTTGCTGGATTTTGAAGTCAAGATATGACTCCGAAAGGCCTTGTGTCGCTTGATCTTGCCGGTTGCTGTAATCTTATACGTTTTCAACGCACGTCGATGACTCTTCATCTTAGGCATGCTCTCACTCCGTTATGATGTTTCCACTGGTTGTTTGCTACTCTCCGCTGGTTTCTTCTTCGCTTTATCCGCCACATAGTAGGCAATCATCTGCCGACCCTCCATCTTCGCGGGAGCATCGATCTTAGCGATGTCAGCGAGTCTTTCAGTAAACCGGTCGAGCATCGCCCTGCCCTGATCCTGGTACGTGATCTCCCGGCCTTTGAATACGACGGTCGCCTTCACCTTGTGTCCCTCCTCGATGAAGGCACGCGCGTGCCGCACTTTGAACTCAAAATCGTGCGTATCGGTGTTCGGGTGAAAACGTACCTCTTTGACCAGGGTGACGTGCTGATGTTTCTTTTGAAGCTTTTCCTTCTTCGCCAGCTCGTACCGGTATTTTCCAAAATCCATGATCTTGCAGACCGGCGGGTCGGCGGTAGGAACAATCTCGATCAGATCGAGACCTCGTTCCCCAGCCGCGCTGATCGCCTCCCTCACCCCCAGAACGCCAAGCTGGCGCCCCTCCTCGTCAATCACCCTCACGCTTGGTGCCCGGATTTCCGTATTGATGCGCGCACGAACTTGTCTAATGGCGTTGTCTCCTATAGAGTAAGTGATTTGAGTTGAATGGCATTGACGATCTTCGAAAGAAACGCCTCACGGCTCTCCGCTCCGAGGTCCCCCTTTTTGTGCTGACGAACGGAGACGGTGTTGTTCGCCTGCTCCTTCTCGCCAACGATGAGCATGTAAGGGACCTTCTTCAGCTCCCAATCGCGGATCTTGTATCCGACTTTCTCATTCCGATCATCAAGCTCAACACGAACCCCTGCCGCCTTGAATTGTTCGTAGACCTGCTTCGCATATTCCAGGTGCTGGTCCGTGATCGCCAAAACCGCAGCTTGAACCGGCGCCAGCCAGAGCGGGAACTCTGCCGCAAAGTGCTCGATCAACACGCCGATGAATCGCTCCATGGAACCGAACGGCGCGCGGTGGATGACAACGGGACGGTGCTTCTGCCCATCAGCACCCGTGTATTCGAGATTGAACCGTTCCGGCATGACGTAGTCCACTTGAACGGTCCCCAGCTGCCACGTCCGGGCAAGGACGTCGCGCACCATGAAGTCGATCTTCGGCCCGTAGAACGCCGCTTCGCCCATGCCGACGTAGTAGTTCAACCGCATCTCATCCGCAGCCTCCTGAATGTCCTTTTCCGCCTGGACCCACATTGCATCTTCACCGCCGTACTTGTCCTTGTTCTTCGGGTCTCTGAAGGAGAGCCGCGTCTTGAAATCGCTGAGCCCCAGCGTAGTGAATACCAGCTGGATCAAGTCAATCACTCCTTTCAGCTCCTCTTTGAGCTGATCCTGTCGGACAAACATGTGCGAGTCATCGACCGTGAAGGATCTCACGCGAATGAGCCCGTTCAGCTCGCCCGACTGCTCGTAGCGATAGCACGTGCCAAATTCCGCCAGTCGGATTGGAAGGTCTCGATAGCTTCTCGGCTTGGCAGCATAGATCTGGAAGTGATGAGGGCAATTCATCGGCTTCAGCAGGTACTCTTCATCCTCCACCTGGAGCGGCGTGAATTGACTGTCCTTGTAGTACGGATAGTGTCCGCTCGTCTTGTACAGATTGATGTTGCCGATGTGCGGCGTTATCACGGGAAGATAGCCGCGCTTCTTTTGCTCCGTTTTCAGAAAGTTCTCCAGCTCTTCGCGGATGACGGTTCCTTTCGGCAACCACAACGGCAACCCACCGCCCACTTTCGGTGTAAGGAGAAAGAGGTCCAATTCCGGACCGAGCTTGCGATGGTCTCGCCTCTTCGCCTCCTCGAGGCGAAAGAGATGCTGGTCCAGCTCCTGCTTCGTCGGAAACGTCACGCCATAGATGCGCTGGAGCATCTTATTCTTCTCGCTTCCGCGCCAGTACGCTCCCGCGACGCTCAAGAGCTTGATTGCTTTGATCCTCCCCGTCGAAGGGATATGCGGACCATAGCACAAGTCTGTGAACTTCCCGGAGTGATAGAATGAGATCGGCTGACCTTTCAAATCCTGCAGCAGCTCGAGCTTATAGGGATCCCCTTTCTCCCTGAAGTATGCGACTGCATCGTCCCAGCTCTTCTCCTCACGCACGTAGGGTTCGTCCTCAGCCGCCAGCTCATACATCCTTTTCTCGATCTTCTGAAGGTCCTCACTCGTAAGGGCGTGATCGGCGACGTCGATGTCATAGTAGAATCCCGCCTCTATCGGAGGTCCAATGCCGAACTTGGTCCCCGGAAACACTGACTCCACGGCCCCTGCCATCAGGTGAGCGGAACTGTGCCAGAAGGCATGCTTTCCGCCGTCATCCTCCCACTTCAGGATCTTGACGGTCGCGTCGGTCGTGATCCTGCGTTTGAGATCCCAGACCTCGCCGTTCACCTCGACGGCGAGAGCCTCCCTTGCCAGCCCCTTGCTGATGCTCTCAGCAATTTGCAGACCTGTGACGCCTTCCTCGAATTGCTTTTTCGTTCCGTCAGGAAATGTGATGTTGATCTTTGGCATCGCTTCTCGGATAAAAAAAATCGGAGAAATCCTCCGATTCGGCAACCTCCTCCTTCGTGTTACTGGCCCATCGTATGCAGTTATGCGTGCTGCTGTACGCAAATCTTGCCGCCTGAGACCTCAAAAAGGAATGGATGGCGGACAAGCTGGCGGAGAACCTATGACCTTCCCGTCGCGCAAGAGACCTGACGGTTCCGCTTTTCCCACCGCGACAATTCGAAATTGACAATTCTCAATTCGCCATTGCTCGTGGGCTCTATAGGACTCGAACCTATGACCTCTACCATGTCAAGGTAGCGCTCTAGCCAACTGAGCTAAGAGCCCGTGGGTGACGTATCGGAGTCAACTTCCCTCAAAATCGATTGAATGATAGGCAAATTTCGGCCTAAAATCAAGAAACTCCTTAAGTTGCAGATGACCGCCAGCAGAGGCGAGTTGGGGCTCAGGTTAGTAGAAGTTTCTATCCCAACGGTGTTTCTTGAGCTCGGCGAGCAGGCTCTCGCTCAAGCGTCGCCCATCGGAGACCCTGCAGTTAGCCTCCACATTCGGGACGCGCCGCATTCCGGGAATGACCGTTGACACTGCAGGATGGTTGAGAACGAACCGCAGGGCCAGCTCAGGCAGTGTTCCGGCCTCAGCATCGAGCAGTTCTTTGAGCCGGTTCACCCTCTCCTGCACTTGCTGCTTGCGATCCCCGCGGAAATACCTGTCTCTGAAGTCACTCGGCGGAAATATCGTCTCGGGGGTAACCGACCCGGTCAAAGACCCCTCATCGAACGGGACCCTCACGATGATGCCGATGTCGTTCTTCCGGCAAAAGGGAAGGAGTTTTTCTTCCGGGCTCTGGTCGAAAATGTTGTAGATGACCTGAAACGTGTCCGCCTTCCCGGATTCGCCGAGCCTCAGCGCGTTCTCAGGCTGGTGGTCGTTGATCGAAACGCCGAAGAAATGAATCTTACCCTGCTCCTTCAGTTTGCCGATGGCATCCGACCACTCCGCGTCGTCACTCCATTCGTCGTCCCAGACGTGGAACTGCTGAATATCGATGGTCTCCATCCGCAGGTTGCGCAGGCTTTTTTCCGTGCACTCGATAATATGATCGTAGGGGAACACGTCCCGCAGCCTGCTCCCTTTCTCTGCAGGCCACTGGCCATTCTTCGGAGGAATCTTTGTCGCAACGGATATCCGTTCCTTCCTTTCCCTCAGGAGGCTCGCGACAAGCCTCTCGCTGTGTCCCTGGCCGTAGGCCAGCGCTGTATCAATGAAATTGACTCCGAGATCGATCGCGCTGTGAAGGGCGCGCATTGACTCGTTATCCTGCGAGCCTTTCCACATGGCCCCACCGATCCCCCACGCACCAAAGCCGATCTCTGAAACAGTTATGCCAGTTCGGCCGAGCTTTCGGTAGTTCATGTCGATCCCTTATCCTTTTTCAGTTCTGCAGAATATTTCTTGAGGAGTTCTTCGATATCTTTCTTGGTCTTCTTCACGACGTATCGCTCGTGCATCTCTTCGAGTTTCTTGAAGGAGAGCGAGTCGAGCTCCTCATCATCCTTGTCACGCTTCACGAACATCTCAAAGTCATCCCGTTCCTTTCGATCCATTTTGGACGCGTAGTCCCTGAGATCTTCGATCATCTTCCGCTGATCAATAATCCGCATTTCTCTCACACCTCGGAAATAGATTCAAGCTTCGATATCCCACAATTCTGAGTGAGCTCCGCCACAAAGCATGGCGGACAGGTCGGCTGAGAACCCACCACCAGAGTTAGTGCCGAGGATGGGAGTCGAACCCATACGGGCCTTGCGGCCCACAGGATTTTAAGTCCTGAGCGTCTACCAGTTCCGCCACCCCGGCAAGAAAGACGGTTCCAAGTTTCAAGTCCCAAGTTAAGGAAGTTTGGCGGGGAAGGCAACACGACAATTGCCGATTGTCGATTGTCTATTGATGATCTGAGCGCGGCAAAGCCTCCGTGAGCTGACGGTCAACGATCGCTGCGATCTCGCGGAGGATTCACTGTCGGGCATGGTTAATGAGCAAGCCGGACTTTTCCAACGAGCAACAAACCCGGTGTGACCTATTAGAAGCTGGACACTGCCGGTACGGTCCGGTGAGCTCGCGTTCCTCTGGATCCATACGGGGCGGTCGCAAGGTATGGCATTTTCTGGAGGGAATTCAATCCTTCGGCGCACCTGGTCGATGAGAATCGCGGGTGTGTGAGGCAGGCGAGAAAAAAGGATCCTCCACGAAGCCACTCTTGCTTTTTTCAGCCAGAGGCTGATCCGCCTCCGGCGGAGATTTTTGATTTGGTTTTGAGGCGCGGGCCGGATT
>Ga0315282_10003866_pt1 | contig 26603 bp, 24 predicted proteins | sample YL17G07_20_MG_FD_203693 | JGI IMG/M metagenome (GOLD analysis project Ga0315282, IMG submission 203693) | Sediment microbial communities from Yellowstone Lake, YNP, Wyoming, USA - YL17G07_20 | ecosystem: Environmental > Aquatic > Freshwater > Lake > Sediment | place: USA: Wyoming | collected...
GCGCCGGGCTCTATTGGCCTCAACTAGGACAAAATCATTCCCTGACCCCTGCAGCTTGGTGAACTTCATAATTATTACCTATAAACTTAGCAACCATGGTTTTAATCTGGGCCTCTTTCCCGATACCAAACCATCTTATTCTATCATCTTTTAGCCGGAACCAGCTATACTGGTGGCGGACAAGGCGGTGGGTCTCAAATTTTATTTGCTCTATAGCCTTAGCTAAGGTCAACTCTCCCCGAAGGTACATCCCGACCTGCTTATAGCCAATGCCCGACATCGCCGGCAGATTAAAACTATAGCCCTTAGCCAGCAGCCCCTTGACCTCGTTAGGAAGCCCCAGCCTTATCATCTCGTCCACCCTCAGGTCAATCCGCCGGTATAATTCTGCCCTGTCTGCAGTCAAACCTATTATCAGGGTTTCATATAACGGTTTTGCCTTAAGCCGGAGCTGAGAAACTGGAATATCGGCGCCCTTATACACCTCAAGCGCCCTTATTATGCGGCGGACATTCCGGGGGTCAATCTTCTGCGCCGCCGCCGGGTCAATCCTCACCAGCTCGCGATAGAGCTCGGAACTCCCCCTCCCCTCCAGGTTTCGTCTCAGCTTGAGGTCAGGAGCTACTTTGGGTATTTGCAAACCCTCAAGCACCGCCCAGACGTAGAGCCCGCTGCCGCCGACAAGTATTGGCAGCTTACCGCGCTTTTGAACATCGGCGATAGCCTCATAGGCAAGCTTTTGATATTGGGCCAAACTGAAATCCTCGTCAGGATTAACGACATCAATCAGGTGGTGGGGAATGAGGGAAAGCTCTTCTCTGGTGGGTTTCGCCGTGCCGATATCCATATAGCGGTAAATTTGGCGGCTATCGGCGCTCACAATCTCCCCCCCGAAGTCCCGGGCGAGGCTAAGTGACAGCCGGCTCTTGCCGACACCAGTGGGACCAACCACAGCCAATAAACGGTTCATAAGTAGTTCTAAAATAGGTTAGTTATTTTAGGGAGGCTTCACGCCTCTTCGGTCAAGCGACTCTTGATTTCCGAGGTCTGCTTCACGATGCCTATAAACTCGTCCGCCTTTAGACTGGCGCCGCCGACAAGGGCACCGTCAATCTCGGGCTGTTTGATAAACTCGGCGATATTTTCCGCGGTGACACTGCCGCCATATAAGATACGGACCCCCTGAGCGACCTCCTGACCAGATTGTTTGGCGACGAACTGGCGGATGAAGCCGATGGTGTCATTTGCCTGCTTGCCGCTGGCCGCCCGCCCGGTGCCGATAGCCCAGACCGGCTCATAGGCTAAGGCCAGGCCAGGGGATATTTTAGCTGAACCCAGCTGCCTTTTTAAGACCTCTTCTGTCTTCCCCGCCTCGTTCTCATCAAGTGTTTCGCCGACGCATAAAATCGGCTTCAGCCCGAATTTATGCGCCGCCCTGAGCTTTTTATCTATAATCTCATCGGTCTCCTTGAAGTAGTGGCGGCGCTCGGAGTGCCCGATAATGACAAACTCGCACAGCTCGGCCAGCATCAGCGGCGAAATCTCGCCGGTATACGCCCCCTTCTCCTCAAAGTGCATATTCTGCGCCCCCAGCTTTATCGAGCTTTCTCTAAGCAGTCCTTTTAGCGGGGCGAGGGAGATAAAGGGGGGGCATATTACCTTTTCCACGCCCTCTACCCCCTCAATGCCGGGGCGAATTTTTTTCACCAGTGCTATCGCCTCGCTCAGGGTGGTATTCATCTTCCAGTTACCAGCAATTAAGGGCATGCGCATGAACCCTATCCCCTTTTAAATTTTATTAACCTCACCCCTTAATACCCCCTTCCCTTAGTAAGGGAAGGGGGTCAGGGGGATAGGTTATATTAGAGAGGCTTCGCCTCTCTTTGACTCTCCTATTTTTAAGCACCGAACTTAGTCAGCTTCAGGGCATGAGCCATGGCGAGGGGCATAACCTGTGTCGCCGGGAACCTACCCAGGCCGCCGGAAATACAGGCTGGCTCGGAAAACCTTTCAACCTTATCGGGGCGGCAATACCGGGAATAAAGAAGTATCGGCACCGGGTGCCAGCTATGCCCCTTGAGCACGGCGGGGGTGGAGTGGTCGCCGGTGACGACAATAACATCAGGTTCAAGACTGGTCAGGACCGGCAGTGCCCTGTCAATCTCTTCGATAACCCTCGCCTTGCGCTCAAAATCGCCGTCCTCACCGGCAGAATCGGTCGCCTTTATATGCAAGAAAAAGAAGTCGTAGCTATTGTAGTTCTGCTTCAGGGTGTTAAACTCCTTCTCAATGCTGGTGCCGGTCTCCAGGACCTGCATCCCCACCAACCTCGCCAGCCCCCGGTACATGGGATAGTAAGCGATAGCGGCTGGTTTCAATTTATAGACATCGGGCATGGTGGGGAGGTTGGGGTGGCGGGAGAAGCCGCGCAAAAGCACCATATTAGCCGGATGCTGCCGGGCTAGAATCTTTCCGGCCTGGGCGATAAATTCGTTGACAATCTTTGCCATTCTGCGGGCTTTGGCCTGTTGTGCCGTAACCACCTTCGGTGATACCCCTACCCGCTCGGGGTCGGAGTCGCTGACCTCAGGCGCAAGCTCCTTCCCCCGAAAAACGGCGACAAAGCGGTGCTCCCGTACCGGCTGGACAATAATTTTGACCCCCTCTACCGCCACCTCCCCAAACAAGCGGCAGAGCTCGGTACACTTCTCGGTGGAGATACGCCCCGCCCGTCGGTCAGTAATCACTCCGGCTTCGTCGACGGTACAAAAATTGCCCCGGGCGGCGATATCCCCCGGCTTCAGCTCAAAATCTATCCCCACCGCCTCTACCACCCCCCGCCCTATGTTAAACTTAACCGGGTCATAGCCAAAGATGGCGAGGTGACCGGGGGTACTGCCCGGGGTTATCCCTGGCCCCACCGGCTCAATAAGACCGCATATACCCTCAGTTGCCAGCCGGTCAAGGTTCGGGGTATCAGCTGTCTCCAGCTCCGTCTTACCCGTCCTGGGATGGGGCAACCCGCCCAGGCCGTCAATCACCAAAAATACAATTCTAGTCGGTGAGGTAACAGAAATTTCTTTTACTAGCTCCAGACTATCCGCCATTTTCAGTCCTTCCGCTCAAGCAGTACTTCCACCCCCGGTAGCTTCTCCCCACCCAGAAATCTTAGCGAGGCACCGCCACCGGTAGAGACAAAGCTCATCTTATCCCCAAGCTTCATCTCCGCCACTGCCTCGGCGGTAGAGCCCCCGCCGACGATTGTCGTCGCCTTGAGCCCCGCCAGGAGCTTTGCCATCGCCTGCGTCCCCTGGGCAAATTTTGGGTTCTCATATATGCCCATCGGCCCGTTCCAGAAGACTGTCTTGCAGCGGCGCAGCTCCTCAGAGAAATCGTTTATGGTCTGTGGACCGATATCAACAATCCCCCAGGCCGGTTCTATCTTTTCTACCGGCACCAGTTTAACCTTAGCTTCGGCGCTGACTTTATCGGCAATGAGCACATCAACCGGCAATAGCAGGTGCACCCCGCGCGCCGCGGCATCCCGCATCAGCTTGGCGGCAAAGTCCAGCTTATCATCCTCCACCAGTGATGAGCCCACCTCATATGATTTAGCCTTGAGGAAGGTGGCCGCCATGCCGCCGCCGATGAGAATAGAGTCCACCTTGTCCAGGGTGTTCTCCAGCAGCGAAATCTTGTCGCTCACCTTGGCCCCGCCGACAAGCTCGGTGAAGGGATGGGCGGGGTTAGCCAGCATGCCCTCCAGAACATTGATTTCCTTTTCCAGCAAAAGACCGGCCACCGCCGGCAGGTAGTTGGCCACCCCTATGATTGAGGCATGTGCCCGATGACTGGCGCCAAAGGCATCATTGACATAGACGTCAGCCAGCCGGGCTAGGGCCTGGGCAAAGGCGGGGGAGTTTTCCGTCTCTTCAGGCTGAAAGCGGAGGTTCTCCAAGAGCAAGACCTGCCCCCCTTTTAATTTTTCCACCCCTTTCTCTACCTCAGGGCCAATGCCGGATTGGTGGGCAACCTCCACCCTCTGCCCCAGGAGCTCGGAAAGGCGCTCGGCAACCGGCGCCAGGCGAAGCTTTTCCACCACCTTCCCCCCGGGACGGCCGAGATGGGAGCAGAGGATAATTCTTGCCTTCCGCTCAATAAGATACTTAATTGTCGGCAGGGTGGCCCGGATGCGGCTATCATCGGCAATCTTCCCGGTGGCTTCGTCCAGGGGGACATTAAAGTCAGCCCGGACCAGGACCCTCTTGCCGCTGACATCTATATCCCTGATGGTCAGCTTATTCATTTCTTCCTCTGAGAATTTTCTGCGGGGTAAAGAGCTTCATTACCTGCCTGGCTATCCCCTCAGCATCAAGACCGTAAATAGAGCGGAGAGTGGCCTGGCTGCCCTGCTCCACAAACTCATCGGGGATGCCAATGCTATTCACCTTAACATCATTCATGCCGGCCTCTTTGAGCAGGCTGACGACACTGCTGCCAAAGCCGCCGCTGAGGGCATTCTCCTCAACGGTAACTATGCATTTAACATCACTCGCCAGAGATAATATAAGCTCGGCGTCAAGCGGCTTGGCGAAGCGGGCATTAACCACCGTCGCCCCGATTCCGTTTGAAGCCAGCTTCTCGGCGGCTTCAAGGGCGGGAGCCACCATAGTCCCTATGGCCAGTATGACCACGTCCCTGCCCCCTCTTAGTATCTCCCCTTTACCGATGGGAATCTCGTGAAGCTCTGAGTCTAATTTTACCCCCAGTCCTGAGCCACGCGGGTAGCGTATCGCCATCGGGTGCTTTGCCCTCACCGCCGTATAGAGCAGGTGCTGGAGCTCGTTCTCATCCTTTGGTGCCGAGATTATCAAATTAGGGATTAAGGTCAGATAGGAGAGGTCAAAGGTCCCCTGGTGAGTCTTGCCGTCATCACCAACGATGCCACTGCGGTCAATGGCAAAGACAACGGGCAGGTCCTGGAGACAGACGTCATGAATAAGCTGGTCAAAGGCACGCTGCAAGAAAGTAGAATATATGGCGACAATAGGCCTGAAGCCCTGTGTCGCCAGACCGGCGGCAAAGGTAACCGCGTGCTGCTCGCAGATGCCGACATCAAAAACCCGCCCCGGAAACTCGGCGGCAACGATGCTCAAATAGTTTCCCTCGGGCATCGCCGGGGTAATTGCCACCAGCTTCGGGTCTTCCCGGGCCAAGCGGAGCACCGTCTGGGCAAAGACCTCACTGTAACTTGGCGCTTCCTCAGCGCTGGTGCCCCTAGCCGGCACACCGTGAAAGTAGACGGCATCACCCTCGGCGGGAAGATAGCCCTTACCCTTGGTGGTGATAACATGAACGAAGGCTGGCTTCGAGCAGTAGTTCCGGGCATGGTTCAGGGCGGTCTCAAGCCCGGAGATGTCATGCCCGTCAATCGGGCCGATGTAGGTAAAGCCAAGCTCCTCCCAGAGCACGGTGGGCATAATCAGCCCCTTGAAGACACTGCTAATCCGCCGCCCTACCCGCCTCAGCCACTTCCCCCCGGGGAAGGAGCCCAGTATCCGCTGGCCCTCCTCCTCCGCCCAGCGGTAGCGGTAGTCAAAGCGCACCCGGCTCAGGAGCTTGGCAAAGGCGCCAACGGTAGGTGAGATTGACATCCCATTATCATTCAGGATGACACAGAGCCTTGAGCCCAGATGCCCCGCCTGATTTAATGCCTCAAGTGCCATCCCGCCGGTGATTGCCCCGTCGCCGATAACCGCCACCACGTTATAATTTTCATGGGCAAGGTCACGGGCGATAGCCATACCGAGGGCCGCCGAGACCGAGGTGCTGGCATGGCCACTGCCAAAAGGGTCATGCTCGCTCTCGCTGCGGCAGGTAAAGCCGGACAAGCCTCCATACTGGCGAAGGGAGGCAAAACGCTTCTTCCGGCCGGTGAGCAGCTTGTGGACATAGCTCTGGTGCCCCACGTCCCAGATAATCTTATCCCGCGGGCTATCAAATACCCGATGCAGGGCTATTGTCAGCTCAACCACACCCAGATTAGAGGCCAGGTGACCGCCGTTAGCACTTACCCTGGTCACCAGCTCCTGCCTGAGCTCAGCCGCCAACCGCTCAAGCTTCGGCTCACTCAGTTTCTTCAAATCGGCGGGACTGTCAATTCTATCTAAAAGCCTTGGCATTAAACTTAACCTCATACTAACAACGTGGTAAAGCCATGTCAAGCTAGCTTGACCGATTATCAGGTCTCGTGATACATTTGGAATGATAACCGTCCCTGTAGCTCAGTTGGACAGAGCGGCTGCCTTCTAAGCAGCGGGTCGTGGGTTCGAATCCCTCCAGGGACGCTTTAAACTGCAATTTTTGGGGAGAAGACCATGGCACTAGAGAAGCAAAAGCTGATAGACATGTACCGGGTGATGGTGCGTATCCGGACCTTTGAGGAGAGGGTGGCGAAGGAATTCGCTGCCAGGAATATACTCGGTGCCGCCCACCTCTATGCCGGCGAGGAGGCGGTAGCTGTCGGTGCCTGCGCCAACCTGCGGACCGATGACTATATCATCAGCACCCACCGCGGGCACGGGCACCTGATTGCCAAGGGTGGTAAGACAGAGCGCATGATGGCTGAGCTATACGGCAAGAAGACCGGCTACAATAAGGGCAAGGGTGGCTCGATGCACATTGCTGATATCGAAATAGGCATACTGGGCGCCAACGCCATTGTCGGTGCCGGCATACCCATTGCCGGTGGGGCGGCCCTTTCCGCCAGGATGAGGGGGACAGACCAGGTTACTATCTGCTTCCTTGGTGACGGTGCCACCAATACCGGCCGCTTCCATGAAGGGGTAAACCTGGCGGCATGCTGGAACCTGCCCGTGGTCTACGTTATTGAGAATAACATATATGCCGAAAGCACCTCTATCTCTGACGCCTGCAAGCTAAAAAACCTCAGCGAGAGGGCAAGTGCCTATGGCATACCGGGCAAAACGGTTGACGGCAATGATGTCCTGGCGGTATACGAGGCGGTAGGCGAAGCCGTTGCCCGGGCGAGGAAGGGCAAGGGCCCTACCCTGGTTGAGTGTAAGACCTACCGGCAGCGAGGTCATTTTGAGGGGGACGAGCAGACCTATAGAACTAAAGAGGAGATTGGCGCTTGGCTGAAAAAGGACCCCATCCCCAGATTCAGGAAAAAGCTTATGGAAATGGGTGTCTTAACGGAAGGGGATGCCGATAAAATTGTCCAGGAAATGAAGGACGAGATAGAAAAAGCGGTTAAGTTTGCTGAGGAAAGCCCGTATCCAGCCCCTGAAGAGGCGCTGGAAGATGTTTTTGCCCCAGGAGGGAAACAATGAGAGAGATAACCTATGGCCAGGCAATAAACGAAGCCTACGACGAGGAGTTAAAGAGGGACCCAACGGTATTTATCATCGGGGAGGACATCGGGAAGCACTGGGGGGCTGCCTTCGGCGAGATGAAGGGGCTGTTTGATAAGCACGGGCCGGAGAGGATAATGGAAACGCCAATATCGGAGACGGCAATCCTGGGTGGTGCTATCGGTGCCGCCGCCACCGGGATGAGGCCGATTGCCTTTATGTATTTTGCCGACTTTCTGGGCGTCGCCATGGACGAGATAATAAATCAGCTCACGCCGATGAGGTATATGTTCGGCGGCAAGGCAAAACTGCCGGTGACCATCACCTGCTATAGCGGCGCCGGAATTTCCAACGCCGCGCAACATTCCAAGTCTTTTGAGGGATTTTTGATGAGCATCCCCGGGCTAAAGATTGCCTCACCCTCTACCCCCTATGATGCCAAGGGCTTACTCAAAGCGGCAATCAGGGATGATAACCCGGTGGTATATTTTATCCACAAGAAGATACTCCTCAGTGGCATAAAGGGCGAGGTGCCGGAAGGAGAGTATACCGTACCCCTGGGCAAGGCGGATGTGAAAAGGGAAGGCGGCGACGTTACCGTCGTGGCGATAGGGCTTATGGTGCACCGGGCGCTGGCGGCTGCCGAAAAACTGCAGAAGGAGAAGGGTATAAGCCTTGAGGTTATTGACCCCCGGACGGTGGTGCCTCTAGATAAACAGGCTATCTATGATTCCGTCAGGAAGACGGGGCGGCTGGTAATTATGGATGAGGAGCCGAAGACGGGAAGTGCCTCCGCCGAGATTGCCGCCCTGGTCGCCGAGGAGGCGTTTGACCTGCTTAAAGCCCCGATAAAAAGGGTCTGCGCCCCGGTGACACCGGTCCCCTTCAGTCTGCCTCTGGAGAAGTTCTGGATGCCGGATGAGGAGAACCTCATCAAGGCGATAAACGAGATTGTTTAGCGAAGAAGGAGGGCAAAATGGACCGTGTCGCGGGTAAGGTAGCCATCGTAACCGGTGGGGCGAGCGGAATCGGCAAAGCGACTGCCTCGCTATTGGCCAAAGAAGGGGCAAAGGTCGTCATTGCCGACCTCAACGAGGCCGATGGGAAGAAGGCTGTGGAAGAAATAAAGCGCGAGGGAGGGAAGGCCCTCTTTCTAAAGCTTGATGTCACCAGCGAAAAGGACTGGAGTGAGGTAATTGAAAAGACGCTGGCTGAGTTTGGCAGGCTGGACATCATGGTGAATAATGCCGGCGTCCTCTTTGCCAAAGCGATTGAAGATACCCCTCTAGAGCAGTGGCGCTGGCTGATGAGCGTTAATCTGGACGGCGTTTTTCTGGGCACGAAATACGCCATAAGGGCCATGAAGAAGAGCGGGGGCGGCTCAATTATTAACCTCTCCTCCCTCGCCGGTATTGTCGGCACCGTTGATGATACGGCGGCATACTGCGCGAGCAAGGGTGCGGTAAGGCTATTTAGCAAGGCGGCCGCCCTTGAGTGCTCCAAGGCGGGCCACAACTATAATATCCGCGTTAACTCGGTCCATCCCGGTCTTATTGAAACACCACTCTCCGAGCCTCTGCTCAAGGATGCGGCCATGAGGAAAAGCATAGAGAGCCGGCACCCCATCGGGCATGTGGGCAGACCGATTGATATTGCCTATGCCATTCTTTATCTCGCGTCCGACGAGTCCAGGTTTACCACCGGCGCCGAGATGGTAGTCGACGGGGGCTGGACGGCACAGTAAAGTAAATCTCCTCAGGCGGATGGGGGATAGGTTGCCTCCGGTGGCGGCATCTTAAAGTCAGCCGGCCTCTTGTAAATCTCAAGGGGGGTCCCCAGGACCTCTTCTGTGTCCATGTAGGCAAAGGAATCAACCGGCGTGTCACCACCGGTCAGGATGCCGATGCCATGCTTCTTCAGGACAGCCACCGTCTGGTCAAAGTCCTCCACATCGAAGGCCACGTGGTGCAGCCCTTCCCCTTTCTGGTCTAAGAACTCCTGGTAAACGCTCGGGCCGCTCAGCGGCTGGATGAGCTCCCACTGAATGTTCCCCACCTGGGTCAGGGCCAGCCTCATGGTGAACTGTGCCGGTTTGCCGCGGATGGTGGTGTTGGTCACCGCCGGGGGCTGGAAGGTATAGATATCCCAGGGCCCGATGCCAAAGATATTCCAGTAACGCTCCATCGCCTTCTGCAGGTCCCTGACCACCACCCCAATCTGCAGCACCCGCTTTATCTTTACCCCTTCTGGAGCCGCCATCGCTTTCTCCTTTCTCCTCGCTCAGCGTCTTTTCCCCTAATCATAACCATTAAAGAGCCCCAGCACAAGGGCAAGCCCCGGGATTTGGCCAGCTTTAGTCCGGGGTATTGACGGATTAGGCAGATAGGATTACAATGTCCCTATCTGCTGTCAGCTAGCTTTAGGAATTTAAGCGGTGGTGAAAAAGATGTTGATGAAACTAGGGCGCCGGAACCACTGAGCGAAAGGCAATGGTTCCGGTGCTTTTTAGTTTGCATAACACGCCCGCTACAAGATGTTCCGTGAAATCGCCTTCTCTATAATAAGTGAGGAAGGAGTTGAAAATGAGTTGACAAAGTTGAAGACAAAAGCGGAAAGACGAAATCATAAAAGGGAGGTCAATTAAGTGAAAAAAATCTTTTTCCCACTTTTTGCACTGGTCATGATAGTATCGTTAGTACTTGGTGCTTGTGCTGGCCCGGCAGCTCCACAAGAAGTAATAAGATTGGCGATGGCCAATTATCTGCCCATCAAACATGACTTCACCGCGCTTCAGGAACAATTCGGTAAAGATATAGAAGCGCGCAGCAACGGGCGGGTGGTGATTACCTATTATCCGGGCGGTTCTCTTTTGACGGCCCCTAACGTCCCTGATGGTCTGGTGAAAGGGATTGCCGATATTGCCTTCTCTCACATTGGTTATAACCGCGGTCGCTTCCCGGTCAGCGAGGCCCTGGACCTGCCGATGGGCTACCCCACCGGCTGGGTAGGCTCGCACGTCGCTACTGACTTCATGAATAAGTTCAAACCGGCGGAGTGGGATAGCTTTCACCTGCTGCTCGTCAACGCCGGTTGCACCGCGGGCCTAATGCTGCACAATACGAAGGTAACTAAGCTGGAGGACCTCAAGGGCAAGACCCTGAGGGGCGCTGGGGAGGTAGCCGATGCTATCGCCGCGCTGGGCGCGACCCCGCGTGACATCCCAATGGTCGAGATGTACGACTCCGTTTCCAAGGGCGTTGTCGATGGCACGCTGGTCGGCATTGAGACCCTCAAGACCTTCAAAATGGCCGACGTCTGCAAGTACACTGCCTTCGCCTGGCAGGTGGGCAACATGTATACCTTTTACCTGGCGATGAACAAGGACAAGTGGGAAGCTATGCCCAAGGATATCCAGGATATCTTCACCGAGGTCAGTGCAGAATATGCCGAGAAATATGCCGAAACCTGGAACAACATTGATGTCGCCGGCATTAACTACAGCCTGAGCATTCCGGGCAACGAGGTGTATAAGCTTACAGACGCCGAAGGCCAGCGCTGGCACGATACCGTGCAGCCAGTCATAGGCAAGTATGTTACCAACATGACGGCAAGTGGTTTTGAAGATGCCCAGTCCTACGTTAACTACATCAAGGACCGCATCGCTTACTGGACGCCTCAAGAAGGAAAGAAGGACATCCCGTCCCCATTTGACGTGAATTTACCCACAGCGACGCCTTAAGTTGGCCATCCGGATAGAGTGGACAAGCCCCCGGGGGGCGACCGGCTTTACCGGCCCTCCCCCGGGTAGGCTATCTGGTGGTGGGGAGAATTAAAATTTGAAAATGGGGGCTCTCTTTTGAATATAAGCAGCGGCATGAGCCGGTTAGACAAAATTACCTTTAAAATCAGCGCTTGGCTGGAGCGTATCGCCATCATCGGTGCACTGGGGATGATACTCGGAACGATGATTGACGTCATCGGCGCCAAGGTCTTTCACTGGCCGTTACCTGGCAGTACTGAGGTAGTCTACCTCTTCCAGATAATCTCCATCGCCGGCGCTCTCGCCATTTCCAAAATAGACGGTCGCCATGTCCGCATAGAGCTAATTGACCGACTTCACCAGCCGGGTAAAGGCATCGTTCACAGCCTGGTGGCGCTTTTAGGTCTGGCCCTTTTTATCATCCTTATCTGGCAAAGCTACACATACGCTCTAGCGCTTCACGCCAACCACGAGGTCACTGCCACTATCAAACTGCCGCTGTATCCCTTCGCGCTCTGGCTGGCGCTGTGCTGTATCCCCATGGTCTTACTATTGATTATAGAGCTATTCAATTCACTCATGGAGGCTATTAAAAGGTGAGCCCCATCCTCCTCGGCTTCATCGGTGTCGGTGTCCTGCTGTTTTGTTTTGCCATTGGCATGCCCATGGCTTTCAGCATGGCCCTCGTGGGGCTAGCCGGTTTTGCTTACATAGTCTCGCCGGACACAGCCTTCAATCTGCTGTCGCGGGATGTCTTCAGCCAGTTCACATCCTATCCGTTGAGCGTCATCCCAATGTTCGTGCTGATGGGCACCTACGCTTTCGCCTCGGGCATCGGAAGAAAGTTGTTTAATACCGCTTACGTGATAATGGGGCGACTATCCGGCGGGCTGGCTATCGCCGCCATCGCCGCTTCAGCTGCCTTCGGCGCCGTTTGCGGTTCGACGGCTGCCACCACCGCGACCATCGGCAAGGTGGCGATACCGGAAATGAAAAAACACCACTACGGGGACATGTTCGCACTGGGCACTGTAGCAACGGCCGGTGGCCTGGGCATTATGATTCCCCCCAGCACCTCATTCATCGTCTATGGCATCCTGACCGAGCAGTCCATCGGCAAGCTTTATATCAGCGGCATTATCCCGGGGATAATTCTGGCAATCCTCTTCATTAGTACTGTCCTTTTATGGTGCCGCTTCGACCCCGCCGCCGGACCTCCCGGACCCCCAACCACCTGGAAGCAGAAAGTGAAGTCATTAGGGGGAGTGTCGGATGCGCTAATACTGTTCCTTATCGCGATTGGAGGCCTGTTCGCCGGCTGGTTCACCCCTACCGAGGCAGGAGCCGTCGGCTGCATGGGTGCTATAATCATTGGCATTATTAACCGCGAGCTTACCTGGCAGAAGTTCCTGGATGCTACCCGGGACGGCGTGCGGATATCCTGCATGATTATGCTGCTCATCGCCGGGGCGAGTGTCTTCAGCCACTTTATCACCCGGACGACGATGCCCATGGTCATCACGGAATGGGTCGGCACGCTGGGGTTGTCGCGGCTGGCGGTCATGATACTGATTCTCGCCTTTTATTTCATCCTCGGCACCTTCCTGGATGCCATGGCTTGTATCGTCCTCGTTATTCCTATCCTTTTCCCGATAGTTATCAGCCTCGGTTACGACCCGATATGGTTCGGGGTGATGGTTACCCTAGAGAGCATGATGGCTGTGGTCTCGCCACCTGACGGCGTTAACGTCTACGTGGCCAAAGCCATTGCGAGGGATGTGCCAATAGAAACTATCTTTATCGGGACACTTCCCTATCTCGCACCCTTCTTCATAGGCATTGCCCTGCTGCTCGCCTTCCCCCAGCTTGCCACCTTCCTGCCCCGTTTAATTGCTTATTAGAAGAAGTAGCGCAGCCTTCTGCGGAAGAAAAACCCCATCGCCAGACCAAAAATTATGCCGCCAAGGTGGGACTGCCAGGCGACGCCGGGGATAAAAGACCAGAGAACAAAGAAGACTAAAATCACCACCCAGAGCGGCATGGGGACAACAAAGTAAAGCAGGACCCTCAGATTGGGTACCATCACCACCAGTGCCCCCGCCACGGCGTAAACAGCCCCCGAGGCGCCGATAACCACGGAAGTGGGCGTGCCGAGAAGGATGTATAAGATATTCCCCACTATCCCCCCGACGAAGTAGGTAATGAGGAAATTTTTCGTCCCGACTAACCGGCAGAGGAAGCCCCCGAAGAAGAACAGGGTTATCATGTTGGCCAGGATATGCCAGATATTGGCGTGGACAAAGAGATTAGTCACTATTGTCCACGGACTACTGAGAAAGCCCGCCGGCTGGAGCCCGAGAAACCAGATAAGGTCCTGGTTAATCGAAGTGGCGATAAACATGAGCAGGTTTATGCCGATTACAATCCAGACTGCGGTTAGAGAGGAACCCCTATATCTCATACCACCTCCTCAAGGACAGAGGCGTAAGCCTCATAGGTCCTGGAGTCAAAAAGGACAAACACCACCTCCTTCACCGGGGCGACCTCGCCTCTGAGAAAGGAAATTATCGCGGCGGTAGCCACCCTCGCCGCCTCAGCAAGGGGATAGCCGTAGGCGCCGGTGCTTACCGAAGGGAATGAAATACTGGCCAGATTATGTTCAGCGGCCAGCTTCAAGCTCTCCTTATAGGCACTCGCCAGCAGCTTGGCTTCACCTTTACTGCCGCCCTGCCAGATGGGACCGACGGTGTGAATCACATACCTTGCCGCTAAATTCCCGCCGGTGGTGATGACCGCCTGGCCTGTAGGCAGGCGTCCCTGCCTGGCCACAATCTGCTTACACTCCTCCAGAATAGCCGGACCCCCGGCGCGATGAATGGCGCCGTCAACACCACCCCCACCCATCAGCCCGGAGTTAGCCGCATTAACAATAGCATCGGTGACCTGCCTGGTGATATCCCCCTGGACTATGGATAACCGCGCCTGGTTAATTATGACTTCCCTGGCTTGCTTCCCCATTTGCCCCATTATATCGTGGTCAAAGAGAAGAGTCTAGCTTTGTTGAACTCGGGCTTCAGATTTGCTAAACTAACTCAAGCGGGCCGTTAGCTCAGTTGGTAGAGCACCTGACTTTTAATCAGGTGGTCGCAGGTTCGAGACCTGCACGGCCTACCAAAGCTGGAAGACCGCAGTGATGGGTGGCCATTCTACTTTCACTTTTAAAGCTTTTGTTGCACAATTGCCTCTTTTGTGATCCAAGCAACAAAACAAGCTTTTGTCATTGAGCTGAAACGCATAATCAAAAAGGCGGGATGCCACTTGCCCGATTTTAGTCAGGGCTCCCCTTACGGGAGGGGAAGGAGGCCATTTAAGCTGCTAGGCAGAAAAAAAGATAAAATCTCCTGCAGCACCCTGATTTCCCCTGGCAGAGCCCACCTTATCCGGGGGTAGCTCATTTAAATTACGCCTGCCTTCTTCAACCCCTTCAGCTTGGACGGTGAAAACCCCATGTATTTAGAATAGACCTGTTCGTTATCATAGCCTATTGGTCGGCACACCCATTTTGTCCTTATCGGTGTTTCGGTCATTTTATGCTGCGCCTGAGCGACAATAAGCTCTCCATAAACAGGGTCTTTGACCGGAGTAAAAATCCCCCTCTCCAACCAGTTGGCATCTTTCGTGGCTTCCTCAGGAGAACAAACCGGCGCCACCACCGCCGTAATTGGGGCTAAACGACCCTTCTTGGCATATTCTATAGACATGTTTACCAGTTCTTCGTTGGTATATTTGCCTGTCTCAGCAAAGACCAACGGTGCCCACTTGAGTTGCTCCTCTTCTCTCATAAAAGTCATCAGGTTTGTCCAGCTCCCAGCACCCCACTCATCCCACTTCCCCACCATGTCGGCAAATGCCTGCCACATCTCCAGCCTTAGGCCGCCCAGAAAAACGGCGCCGTCTTTAGTCGGCGCAAAACAGTAGAGCCAGCCGGCGGTATCCAGATTGCCAAAGCGCTCATTAATAATTCCGGCTCCCTGATACCATATCCAGGCATAGTCATCAAAGCGGGCGTAAGCCTCAGCCGTGGCCACATCCAGCGTCTGCCCTTCACCGCTTATTCCCCTCCAATATAGAGCTGCCAGAATACCAACTGCCATAAACGTCCCCGGCTGGCACCAGGCTATCCAGGGCCCAGCCTTGGTGGGGACTGCCCAGGGGCATTCATCGTAGCTCTTGCCCTCGGGCATAATCTCTCCCGTAGCATACTGTACTGCTGATCTGGCCTGGGCGATATTATCGTAGTCTGGTATCCGGCTCCGGCTCATTGGTCCGAACTGCCCGTAGGCAGTTATTGAAGCGAATATCAGCCTGGGATTAATCTCTTTTAGCCGTTCATAGCCTATGCCCCAGTCATCCATTACGCCGGGGCTATATGTCTCGATAAGGACATCAGCCTTACTCGCCAGAGCTTTGAGTATCTCCCTGCCCTCCGGCTGTTTTAAGTTGAGAGTAATATGAAACTTGTTTCTGCCCTCGGTCAGATAGTTAAGACCTTCACCCTTGTAGAGCATACCGTAGGGGGTGCAGGTTCTGATGAAATCACCCTCCGGGGGCTCTATCCGCAACACCTTAGCCCCGAATTCGGCCAGCATTGAAGAGCAACAGCACCCGGCGAAGCTCTTATTGCTTAAGTCCAGAACGGTTATATCATCCAGGGCCTCAGGTCTGGCGTGAGCAATCCTGGGGTCATCCCTCTCTTTTATCCAGTCCGTCCAGGCTGTTTGCTCCTCATTCGCTGTTTTCTCCTTCTTTCCCTGGCGTGAATTGGATAAAGGAGGCTCGTTCCCACGCTGTGACAAGTCCTTCAGCGCTCTCAGCCCTGCCTTGCCGTCCCAGCCCGGCGGGGGGCGGCGTGACGGCACATCCGCCCATTTACCCAGAGCGCCACACTCATACAACTGCCTGATTTCATCATCGCTCCTACCCAAAAAATGTTCCATGACATATTCATTGTCAAAGCCCACCGGCCTGACTGACCATTCAACTTTCGGTGGGGTCTTGGACATCATTACCGGGAATTCATGAGTGCGGTACTGACCGAGGAGAGGGTCATCAACCTCAGTTATAAAATCTCGCTCACGGAAGTGCTCATCCTCCATGACATCCTTGGTGGTGTAGATGCGAGAGGCGGCGAAGCCGTGCTTTTCCGCCAGTTCCTCAATCTCCTCGGGTGTCTCGGTCCTTGCCCAATCAGCAATAATCTTGAGGATTTCAATAGCATTCTCTCCCTTTAGCCGGGTTATGTGTTCCTTAAATCTGGGGTCATTGGCCAGCTCCGGCTTGCCCATAGCGGTGCAAAGCCCCCGGAACTCCTCCGGAGCCGGGGCGGCTATGGCGACGAAGCTGTCACCTTTGCAGAGGAAGGTATCGGCGGGACATATTGATACGTCCCTGTTGCCGGCGGGCATAGCTACCTTGCCCGCAATTTGCTGGTAGGGCCAGACCCAGGACATTGCCCGCATAATATTTTCCGTCTGTGACAGTTCAATGAACTGTCCCTTACCCGTCCGCTCCCTGTAGTGAAGGGCAGCCAGTATCGCCAGCTCCCCCGCTAATGCCCCATAATTATCGCAGACATAGAGTCGGCTCTTAAGGGGTTGCTGGCCAGGGAAGCTCGACATCCAGGCATATCCGGAAAATGCCTGAGAAGCACCGTCGTTGGAAGGCCTGTTCTCCCGGGCATATTGGCCCCACTGGCCAAAGCCGTTCTTGGCGAGGTAAATAATGCGGGGGTTAATTTCCTTGATTTGCTGGTAGCCAATATTCCAGCTTTCCATCACCCCCGGTCTCATATTATTTTCAATGACGTCAGACTTGGCGGCGAGTTCTCGAAATACTTCCTGAGCTTCGGTTTTGTGCAGATCCAGGCCCAGCCAGTATTTATTGATGTTCATATGCAGAAACGCCGGACCCTGCTCTTTGAACAGGTAGCCGAATGGATTCAGATTACGACAGGTATCACCCATCGGTGGGACTTCACACTTGATGACCTCAGCCCCCATCTCCGCCGCGAAACCGGGTCCCGCCGGACCAAGCAAGATAGTGCATACCTCAAGCACCCTGACGCCTTTTAGCGGTGATGGCTTGGAATGTTTCTTCTCTTTGTAGTTCTGCCAGGTCTCTTCTGCCATGATAGTCAGCTACCTTCCTCTCAAGCCTTCCCGCCACTTAGGGTCTATTTTAGTCGGAAGACCAGCCCCTCGGTGGCGTCTATCCGAATCTTTTCCCCTTCCTTGACAACCATGGTGCCATTACCCGTATTTGAGACTAAGGGAATATCGTACTCCCGGCAGTGAATACAGGCATGGCTTAAAGAACCGCCGCCGTTGGTGACTATCCCTTTGACCAGCGGCAGTATCGGCGTCCACCCCGAAGCCATTGCCGGGCAGACCACTATATCGCCCGGTTGCACTGTAAGAATATCCTCGCCGGCGACGAGAAGATGCGCCCTGCCTTCAGCAGTGCCCGCGGGACTGCCGCAGTTGCCAAAACAGATGGCGCCGGTTTCAGGTCTGGGAATGGCGTGCTCCCCGACAACAATCTTGGAGACGATGGCGTCGTGAACCGCCGCCATATGCTCGTTTATAAGCTCCGGCGTTAACGGCCTAGCGGAATAAATCGGCGAGCGCGTCCGGTATTCTCTCTGCGCTGTCCAGGTCTTGCGGCGTTCCTCAGCAAGGTCCTTGACCTCATATGAGTCGGGATAGGCGATGAATAGCTCCAGCTCGTCAGGGATGAAGAGGAACATGTCATCGGGATTTCCAATAGTGCCGAATTTCACCAACCTCTCGCCAATCTTCCTCACCAGGTAGCGGAAGGTAGTAAGGCACCCCTGTTCCCATTCTACGTCATGGCTCTCGCTGTAAGAGCTTGTCCTCTGGCTCACGCTCAGGGTTGCCAGGAACCAGTCCATGTCAGAGTATTTGGCCGCCTTCACCTTGCCAATGAGCTCACTGGTCAGCTCCTCCCGCTCCTTGACCAGTCTGGGTCTGATATTATCAAGGGGGAAGGGTGCCTTAGCATCGTTAGAGAGGTCAAGGTACTGCTGGATGTGAACAATGGCCGGTGTTGGGTCTTCCCACCAGGAAGGCACAATAAACTCCATCATCCGTGGCGAGCGCCAGCCATAGCCTTTAACCAGCATAAAATCATTAAGGTCCTGCTCCAGCCACTTCTTACCCGCCGGCGTCTTTTTCAGGGCGGAGATAACCTCAGGGGCGGGATTATTCTTAAAGATATCAGCAATCTTAAGCTCCAGAGCGCGGGCGCGCAGCCCCCACAGCAACTTATCCTGCACAAAGAGGTCGTTATCATAGCCGCGAATTATCTTATGCCAGGTGGGAGAAAACTCCTTCACCCCACCGTATTTATCAGCAATCTCGGTGCAACGCCAGTAAGCCTCATACATTGGGAACATCATGTAGAAGTGGGTCTCCCAGGAGCGGTAAAGATACCGGATAGCCTCTCTGAATATCTTATATAGCTCGTACTGGGTCGCCTTTTCGTAATCAAAGGTCCGGAATTTCCTGGACATCCCTTTCAGTTCGTTCTCAAAACCGGTATAAAGCTTGTCCCACTCCGGGGCATACTTTTCCAGGATGAACTTTCTGAAGTGCTTCTCCCTTTCTTTAATCTCAGCCTCGTCGCTAATCCTGAGGGCGCCAGCCAGGGCACACCCGTCTATATTGCGAGTCTCGCTACCCCTGATGGTGGGTATCCAGGTCTCGCCGGCAGCATATATCAGGCCGTGAGCCAAGGGGTAATGCCAGTGCCAGCCGAACAGCGGTGTCCATGCCGGGTAGCTGTGGGAAAAGTTCAGGAACCACATCGGGTACTTCTTCAGGTCCCTCTGCGGCATAAACTCTCTGGTATACAGGTTCCACATCCAGGCCATCTCTTCCCTCCTCAGTCTTTTACTTATACAATAAATTCCTAGCCTTGGCAATTAAGGGGGCAGGCTGCCTAAAAAGACCCCCGAGTGCTACCAGAGCCAATATCTCCCAGCAAGTAGGTCTTCCCAAACAGCCTGCTTTATAACACAAAACTCCTAAATTTTTAATGCCCTACTTTGGCCATGCTGGCTTGGGGTAGATAAAGTCTGCGGTGAGCTTAGTGGCCGGCCAGTTTCCACCGCCTACGACTTCAAATTTTCCGTTTATCCACTGCCCAATCTCGCCGGGATGGCATTCCTTGGCCAGAATTCCACCGCCATCACCGAACATTGTAAACCAGGTCGGTCCCAGAACGGTATCAAGCTTTGAGGTAGCCAGAACATCTCTTACTGCCTTCTGGTCAATTTTCCCAGCCTGCTCCACAGCCGCCTTCCAGAGGTCCAGTGTCGCCCAGTAGAGGCAATGCCCCCACCAATCCTGGATGTCTTCCGGCTTGCCGGTGTAGAGGATATCGGCTAACTCCTTGAGTGCGGGAGTTTGCTTGTCATTCCAGGTGGCAAAGCCGCATACTCCCTCCACCGCCGGGCCAAATGCGGTATGGTAGAAGCCAAACTGGGCACCGGGGCCGCCGATAAAGGCCTTGGGGTTATAGCCCAGCCCTATTGCCGTCCCGGTAACCGGCAGGACCTGGTCGGGATAGCCAAGAATGCAAAATACATCAGCGCCAGATGCCATAGCATCCAGTACTAACGGCGCAAAGTCCTTAAGGTCAGCGGGAACGCTCACGTTTCCAATGACTTTAATCCCCACCCTGCCGAATTCTGTACCAGCCACGCCGGAGTACTCTATGCCAAAGAGGTCAGCCATGTAGACGACATATGCCGTCTTGGCGCCCTTTGCCGCAAGCATGTCAGCAAAAACCGGCAGCTGGTACCAGTTAGAATAACTCAAGCCGATGAACAGGTAGGGTAAGCTATAAAGCGAGTCCGTGATAGTGGTGGCACCACCCTCGGCGGTAATTAGGACATAATTATACTTATTGGCGATGGGACCTTGTGCAAAGACAAAAGAGGTGCCACAGGCAGGCCAGAGAAAGTCAACCTTGTCCTCCAGAATCAGCTTCTCCGTCAGCCTCGTCATCGTGCCCACGTCAGACTTATCATCATAGATTATGGTCTGTATGGGCAGCTTCTTGCCGTACTCAGCCAGGTATACCCCGCCCTCGGCATTGACCCTGGGGACCCAGGTCTCGTAGATTGGCTTGAACGCCGAGTCGCCAATAATAGCCAGTGGGCCGGAGAGAGGCCTTGACATGCCAACAACTAATTTGTCTTTAGCTGGCGCAGTTGGGGCGGCGGGACAGGCGGTAACCAGGGGCACAACTAGTGCCACCAGTAATAGCGCCGTTACCCCAAAAAGTACCTTCTTTTTCATTGGTTTCTCCTTTCTAAGACTTCCATAAAGTGTCTCTGTCTTATTGACACGGGATCTCACATCACTTTTCACCTCCTTAGACATCGGTTAACCCAGCCCGGTTAACCATAATTAGGCTGAGTTAACGTATCAATAGCGGCAGTGGAAAAAGAGTTTAGCAATGATTATAGGTGAACTATAGCAGGGCAAGAGCGGAATTGCTAGGCAAACTTTTTTATGATATCATAAATATAAAGAGTACATTTGCTTGCACTGACCTGCCCCAGTCAGCTACTCAAGCTGAATCTGAGCAGCGGAGGCTAAAAACGGTGAAACCACCAAGATATAACCTTTACCATCTCGTCGTCTTTTATTTCGTTGCCAGCGAAAAGAGCATAACATCCGCTGCCGAGAAGTTATGCCTCACCCAACCGGCGGTAACCCACCACATTAAGTCCCTGGAACAGTCTGCATGCATAAAGCTCCTGGATATAAAAAAGAAAAAAGTGTGTCTCACTCACGCCGGGGAAGGTCTCTTCAAATACGCCGCGGAGGTCTACCAGCAACTCGTCAATGCAGAAAATTTCATTGAGGATTTTAAAGGGTCCAGCCTGCGTGTTGGTATCGCCATGAGTTTTAGCTCTACCATTGCCTCAGCCGCCTCCGCCTTTGAACAGCTTTACCCCCAAGTGAAGCTGATGGTGACACATGCACCCTCCTTTGAGATTGCCCAGGATGTTTTAAGTTCGCAGGTTGAACTGGGCGTCGTCGTCAGCACGGACTATGGAATCCCCATGCTACAGCCGATAACAATCTCGGAAAGGGAAAAAATAGTGTTTGTCGCTTCCCCGTCTAATCCCATTTTCCAAAAAGAGCATATAGAGTTGAGGGACCTCTGTGAATACCAGCTCGTCCTGGGGCCGGAGACATCAGCGACACGCCAGGTAGTTTTCAGCAACTTTGAAGCTGAAGGGTTGAAGGTGAACCATCTTATCGCGGTAGAGGTAAATAGCGTGGAATGGGGCAGGAGTCTGATTGAAACCGGAAAGAGCATAGGTTTTTACTATGTAAAGAATGTAGAAAAGGAAGTCTCTGAAGGACGGCTGAAAGTACTCCCCCTAAGCAATGATATCCGAATGGGGGTGGACGCTCTTATCCGTAAAGACGCCTTTCTTTCCCCAACTGCTGAGATATTCATTTCCTTGCTCCGGGAAGCGTTTCAAGGTCACAGCTAATGTTAACCAAACCGCTAGAATGTGCAATTGATTCACATACCAGAAGCCTCAACGCATTTGCTCTCCCTGGCTTCTATTATGTGCTCGCAGTAGGCATCTCCGGCGGGAACAGATTTACCTATCCGGTACGTCAAATCATGATTCAGTTCTTCCACAACAGTCTTCTCCATAGAAGTATGAGCGAGGCACATTTCTGGCTTGTCGAAGTGAAGCGGGCACTCGTCAACCCTTATTACTGCTCTGACCGCGCTTAGCTCTGTCAGCTGCGCTATGTTCTTCCCCCGGCCCACTGTCTCAAATATTCTTAGCAGGTACTGCGTCACTGAGATAATGTCGTTGCTTTCCAGTCTATTTTTAGCTCTGGCCGCAATGCTCAAGCCGTATTCACGGCTCATATCAGCGATAAGCTTTATTCCCTCGTCGCCGTATTTTCGATAAAGAAAATCGTAGTTGCTTCTCAGTCTGGCATACAGCCCGCTGACAGCGCTACGATAGGTCTGTTCAAGATTACGATTGTCTTTCATCTTTACCTTAAGAGACTCCGTTTGATATAGTTTTGTAAAGTGATTGCCCAAGCTGACCGATAACTTCTGAGTCGTAACGCTCAATGTTGCCTTCATCGCAGAGCTTGGCCAGAGCCGGGTCTATTGGCAGCTGCCCCAGAAGCGGCGCGTTAGCCGCCTGCGCCATTTCCTCTCCCCGGCTTTTACCGAAGAGCTCAATCCTCTTATCTATCTCGGGAACATACAAATAACTCATATTCTCCACCACCCCAAGAATAGGCTTGCCCATCTGCTGCGCCATCTTTACTGCCTTCCTGACAACCATGGTCGTCAGTTCCTGCGGGGTGAAAACGATGATTATTCCGGTTATGGGCAGTGTCTGCATCACGGTAAGGGGAGCATCAGCCGTGCCCGGCGGCAGGTCAACAATCAGGTAATCCAGCTTGCCCCAGAGCACCTCTTCCCAGAACTGGGTGATGGCTTTGCCAATAAGCGGTCCGCGCCAGATGACAGCGTCATCCTCACTGGGGAGGAGGAGGTTGATAGACATGACCTCAACGCCTGACCTTGAAGATACTGGCAGAATGCCACTGTCACTACCACCAGGTCTGTCGGTGATGCCGAACATCCTGGGAATGCTCGAGCCGGTGATGTCAGCATCCAGAATACCCACCTCAAAGCCCTGGCGTTTCAGGGCAATGGCGGTAAGGCTGGCGACCAGCGATTTGCCCACACCCCCTTTGCCACTCATGACGGCAATGATATGTCTTACCTCGTTTAAGTCCTTTGGCTTACTATCGACAAAGCTGGCGTTTATTTCCTCTATCCCTTTTATCTTGCTCATGGCATCTTTAATCTGGTCTTTGAGCCACTCCTGAGCCTCTGGAGCCAGGGCGGCTGAGGCAAGGGTGATGTCCACTTTATGGTCAGCAATCTTAATGTCCCTGACTAAATTCATCTTCACCAGACTGCGCATAACACCGGGAACCAGTATCGTGTCAAGATTTTTTATCACCTGCTCTTGTGTTGGCATATGACTTCCTCCAAAGGCTGTATTAAGTGAGTCTTCTTTCCGTAATTTCCTTGCCAGCGTAAAGCCACTTCAATCGCTTTTGTCATGTACTACTACCTAAATGGTTATGCCAAAGTAGAGGAGTATGTATTTCAGTGAGACGTATAGGAATATGACACCGAATACCGCTTTCAAAGTAGCCGGCTTGAATCGAGCGACTAGCCTAGCACCGACGATTGCTCCACCTGTTGCTCCCAGACCTAGAGCAATGGCCGCCGGAATATCACAGAAACCTTGAACTACCTTGATGACACCGCCAACGAGGGCAAACCAGACAAAGGATGCCATAGAGGAACCGATAGCGACCCGCATTGGTGACCTGAGCAAGTAAATAAAGCTCGGTACCAGAGCATAGCCTCCACCGAGACCGATTATGCCAGTTAGAAACCCGACTCCACCACCAACTCCTGCTTTGGCTGGTTTGCTACCCGCCAGCTCGTTTCCAGCCACTTCAGGCGTCTTTCTCCTGAGTATTCCCTCATAGGCCATTTTCAGGGCAACAGGGGCAAAAGCCAAGCCAACAATCAAATCAATGACCTTGCCATAACCATGAATGTAGTAGAAAAGTGCTGAGCCAGCTAGCACACCCACAACGCCTGCTGGTGCGATATATTTGACAGATTTCCAGTCAACATTGCCCAGCCGCCAGTGCTGGAGTGCACCTGCAGCAGCGGTGAAGATTACGGCGGTTAGTGTTGTGCCCACGGCCAGTGTTGGTGAGAAATTGAACCCAAAGCGAATGACCGGCATCATGATAGCGCAGCCACCAATTCCCAAGAGACCACCCACTCCGCCGGCCAGTATTCCAATGACAAAGAGTATCACCAATACTAAAATGCTCATACTGAAAAACTCCTTTTAAAATCTTAGGTTAGTGCAACCGCTCCATGAGGTTGGGTAACTTACCCTCAAGGTAAAGCCTTACCGCTTCCTCAATATTTTCAACATCGGTGACCACCGTTTCAATGCCACGGCTTTTCAGGCTTTCATAAGCACCCCAACCCATTCCTCCGGCAAGGAGAACCTGGCAGTCGGCGATGGTCTCGGCCATACTGGCGTGCCTTGACTGCGCACCGGCATCATAGCCGTGCCGCTCTCCAGGTGCGGTATCAGGGTGCTGGCCGGCGGCAAAGGTATGGTGCCCTGCCTTATCCCTCTTTTCTTTGCTTACCACCCTGCCATCTTCCACCGTTACCACCAGATAATACGGCGCCCTGCCGAAGTGCTGGCTGATGGTTATTCCATCCTCAGTTATAGCGGCAATCTTCATCACTTTACACCTCCATTTTTATCGCTTATCTTAGTTAATCTCCCAGCTTGCTTGCTAGGGTCTGCCACAGCAAATCTATTTGCCGGCTGACGGCGCCGTTGCTGTACTCCGCCACCGGCAGCCCCTGCACCATCGCTTCAGTAAACACATTATCAAATGGAATCTTGGCGGCCACCTCAGCCCCTTGGGTGTGGCAATAGGTCTCAATCTGCCGGGTGTTCTCCTCATTGATATCATACTTGTTGATACACACCAGGGCCGGGACGCCAAAATGGCGGCAGACGCCTAAAACCCGCTCCAGGTCATGGATACCGGATAGCGTCGGCTCGGTGACGAGGAGAGCCAGACTGGCTCCGGACAGCGATGAGATAACCGGACAACCGATGCCTGGCGGTCCGTCACTGATGATATAATCCAGCTTCCGCTCCTCGGCTACTGTCTTCGCCTGTTGCCGGACCACCGCCACTAGCTTCCCTGAGTTCTCCTGGGCGATTCCAAGTCTGGCGTTAACTAATGGACCGTATCTTGTGTCGGAGACAAGCCAGTGACCGGACAGGTTTTCCTCCATTCTGATAGCTTCAGTGGGACATATGTGTGAGCAGAAGCCACAGCCCTCGCAGGAGATACGCTCAACCTTAAAATCTCTTATCGCCTTAAAGCGGCAAAGCTCCTGGCATAAACCACACTGCGTGCATTTGCTCTCGTCAATAAAGGCAACCTGCCCGCTCCAGAACTCCTGCCTCTGCCCGACAACCGGCTCAAGCAGGAGGTGGAGGTCGGCGGCATCCACGTCACAGTCCGCCAGCACCGCACCCTTCGCCAGGGCGGCGAAGGAGCCGACGATGCTTGTCTTCCCGGTACCACCTTTACCGCTTAAGACTACGAGTTCTTTCACTTGCTCTCTCCCGAATACGCTCAAAAAGACTGATGAAACTCTCTCTCCACCGTGGCATGCCCTCGGCCAGAGTTACCCCTCTGGAATAGAGGCGGGCAATCTCAGTATCCAGAGGAATCGTGAGCAGGACAGGTATATTCTCTTTGCAGCAATATTCTTCTACTTTGTTATCCCCTACCCCAGCACGATTAAGCACAATACCGCACGGTATTTTAAGTTCCCTTACCGTTTCCACGGCCAGAACAAGGTCACTAAGACCGAAGGGGGTCGGCTCGGTTACCAGCAGGCAGAAATCGCTATCCTTGATTGATGCCACCACCGGGCAGGATGTCCCCGGCGGGACGTCAATGATAACTGTGCCATCCTGGTTTACCATCTCCTTAACCCTTCTAATAACCGGCGTTGGCATCGCCTCACCCACATTCAGCTTCCCGTGAGCAAACTCCACGCCGTCTGCGTCGCCTGACTCAACTACCCCGATTTCTCTAACTTCCTCGGAGATAGCCTTCTCGGGACAGAGATAGTTACAGGCGCCGCAGCCATGGCAGAGCTGGGAAAAGACCAGCACATGCTTAGATAAAATGGCAATGGCATTATAGGCACAGACCTCAGCGCACTTGCCGCAATAGCTGCACTTCTGCTCATCCACCTTCGGCGTCGGGATGCTTACCGCCTCACTGTGGGTAATAAGCGGCTTCAGTAAGACATGGGCATTCGGCTCCTCGACATCGCAGTCAAGGAGCTGCACCCGCCCTCTATCTTTGAGGGAAAGGGCGAGGCTGGTCGCCACCAGTGTCTTGCCGGTTCCGCCTTTGCCACTGGCAACCGAAACAATCATATTTATTCTCTTACCATTCCGGCACCACACTTAGGGCACTTGAGGTTATAGCACGGAACACCCCGCTGGTGCGGCACCTTTTCCCCGCAACTGGGGCAGACGCAGTTTCCACCTGGTCCAGCCCCAGGGCGGCTACCGCTCATCCTACCACCCCGTCCCTTAGACCCCTTGGGTGGCCCCATTCCATCTCCTTTAGGCATAATATCACCTCCAGAATGATGACTTATTTACCTTTCTTTTCCAATCGCTCAAGACGTTTTGCAATCTCAGTTAGCTGCTGCGCCAGCATCTGTGA
>Ga0315282_10003867_pt1 | contig 26597 bp, 18 predicted proteins | sample YL17G07_20_MG_FD_203693 | JGI IMG/M metagenome (GOLD analysis project Ga0315282, IMG submission 203693) | Sediment microbial communities from Yellowstone Lake, YNP, Wyoming, USA - YL17G07_20 | ecosystem: Environmental > Aquatic > Freshwater > Lake > Sediment | place: USA: Wyoming | collected...
GGTCGTGATCATAGCATTCGGTGCGATATCGAAGCCCAAGCAACGAATGACTCCTTCTGTCCCTCCCCCGCCTCCTCCGGTCTAGTCGCGAGGGGCTTGTCTCAGGGATGTTTGTGTGAGATGCGGGGATGGATAGCCACAGAGCCCTAGTTGCGGTTCTGGTCTGTGTAGTCCTCCTTCCACCGCAAGCCGCAGAGCTTGAGGCTTCCGACGTGCCAGGCCTGTATTCACTCGCAGGGCAGCTTGTCCAGGTGATCGACTACACGTACTCGGTCAATGCAACCCGGAAGAGCAACGGAACTGCGATCATCAACATGCTTGAGCTGCAGTCGCTGGACGAGTACAACTACCATCAGGAGATTCTGTCTCAGGAGATACTTGAGTCGCCATCCGCCTCGTCCAGGAAGCACTATGACGAATACCAGGGTTTCAATTGCGGGTATACCGAGCTGAGTTGGCAAAACGCACCGCCAACAGTAACAGCAAGCACAAGAGCGAGTGTAAGAAACACTGTGGACTATCGTCCTTTCAACACGACCGCGCCTTTTCCCGTGAATCAGCGGTCATTCTCTCAAAACATCTCGCCGTACGTGCGATCAGAAGACCTGATACAGGCGGACGATCCCGAGATAGTGGCTCGCGCTAAGCAGCTGACCGATGGGTCTTTGTGCCAGATGGACGCCGTAGTGAGGGTGTTGAACTGGGTAGCCTCCAATGTGCAGTACGGTTGCCCGGCTGGTGGGGCCTTCCAGTCGGACGCCTCCAGTACTCTGCGCGAGCGAATCGGGAATTGTGTCAACTTCGCCAACCTGGCAACGGCCCTGTTGAGGGCGGTCGGCATAGTCGCGCAAGACCGTCATCACCTTCTCCGACATTTCGTCATAGAAGGGGTGGTCAACGGGGAGAAAAACCGCATCCAAGCCCCTGAGTCTGCTCTTAGCGACTGAAATCGGAATGCCGGAATTGACGCCGTGCTCTCTGGCCAAGTAGTTGGCGGTGCTCACAACGCCGCTGTCCTCTGTGCGTCCAGAGTAAACACAAACGACTACGGGCTTTCCCTTGAACGACGGGTTTCTCCTCTCCTCGCATTTGGCATAGAAATAGTCTAGGTCAACAAGCATGACTATTCGGTCTGGCGCAGACCCAGTGTCAGGTTGGCTCAAAGGTTGAACGCGCTTGAAGCCCAGCTCAGCAGGCTGTAAAAGACGTAGGTCTGATACCAGTGACTCTCGTGATGGTTTCTCTCCTCGAACCTATAGCTGTCTTCGGAGGTCGTCTCCAGATCCGAACCTATGTAGACCACCCTTCTGTTCGGATCTTTGGACACGATCACAGCTGGGAGCGTGGAAGGTTTGTCACCCCCATCTTCCCGCTGTTTCAGCCACACCGCGAGGACTCTCCCCCAGTCCTTCACCTTCACTCCGTATCCTCTGAACCCAGTCTCGGACTCGAATTGGGCGCGTTTCCTTCGAGCAGGACCAAGCAGGCTGTCCTCATCCTCTCCGGGGACCTCAATGTACTTGACGAGCTTTGACTCCAACTTGCCGCCTTCTGGGGTGACGGGGCAGTTGGCTCCTTCGAATGGCTCGCCCATCCACACGACTCCTCCTCCCATTGACACGAATTCATCGACCACGGAACGGTACTGCCTGGGGTCTTGGTTGGCGAGCCAGAGCGCAACGCATTCTCCCTTCTTGAGCGCGGACTTCGCCTCGTCGATGCTTGCCACGAAGTCAAGGTTCGGGTACGAGTGCATGATCATCTTCTCCACTCCTTTCGCGTAGACGAGGAACCGCCTGGGAAACACTCTCACCTTGAGGGGTGTTGTCCCAACGAGCCCTTCAAGCTCCCAGTCTATCGGAATCGTCACGTCGAGCTGATCTAGGAACCTCAGGTGAAGGTCAGGAGGAACCAAGGTGATGCTCATCTTCCTGACTTCTCCTGCGTCCAAGTTCGTGTCGAACTCGGAGTTGTCCGCCCTCCATCCCTCCGGGAGTCTCAGCCTAAACTTCACAGCTTTGGCCTTGCCCCGATTCCTCACTTCCAGCTCGTGGTCCGACCCCGCGGAAGGAGACTCCAGAACAGGCCAGATGAGTCTGAAGCCTACTTCCCCGACAGCTTGCAGTACCAGTGGCCAAGAGGGAGCAGTCTGTCCGTCCTTCTTCACTACGGGGGTGATCGCATATGCTCTGCCCTCTCTAGCGAACACGGGCATGATCCTGAAGAGCCGTGCTGCACCATCCGTGCCGATCTCCTCGCACCTCCATCCCTCGGGAAGATGCAGCTCTAGGTGGCATTCGTCGGGACCATTCTTTTCCAGAGCAGCGGCTACTCGAATTTCATGGCCAGGGACGAAGGTGTTATCCAACGGGTCAGTGACAGTGACACCCTCCCTCGACACAAGACGCAACTCGACCCTAGGGAAAAGCGACTCGCCGACCACCACTACGCCCCACGTCTTGATTCCGGGAACCCTGAACTCGAGCTTACCAGCTGTGGCCTTCGCTTCGAGCACTCTCGGAGGAGCACCCGGTGCGATCAACGTGACGACTGGCGGGCTCTTGACCTGGCTGGCTGAGATGTCGACTCGGAGGTCTATGTTGTCGATGGAGGGCACCTCGGGTCTGACGTTGAGCAGGTGGATGATGAGTTCCTCCCTTTCGTTTGTCAGCACTCTCCTGTCCACTATGGTTCTCAGCGTCGGCGGGGTTCCGCTTGCTTTGACCATATCCTGAGGTAGGTAAGTGTCAATGTAAGGTCCGTACACGTAGTCGGAGAACCTCCTTGTGAACTCTATGCACTCGTCGGAGGGTTCGCTGTGGGCAACATCCGTCCCCCTGTTGGCTAGCGATGTAGCGAGCGTCAGGTCATGGTAGCCCTTCTCAAACGGCGTGTAGGTGTGCCATCCCCACCAAGGTATGTTCCGGGCCATCAGAGTCCTTTCCCTCATTTTCCTGTTGAATTCGTCCCAATCTGAAGGGTGACCCAGGGACTCTCCCATAGCTGTCCAGCCGAATCGCCAGCCCCTTTCGTCCACATACATGCGGGCCAGGTTGTTCGGGCACATCACGAAGTCGGGGTCCTTCTCTGACAGCTCGCGGGCGTACGGATAGGCTCCGAAGGCCTCGTCAAGGTGAACGAAGTCGAACCCGATTCTCTGAGCGAACTCCAGCTGCTTCATCATCCATCGCGAGAAGTCCGAGGGCTGGGGCGCCCCAGCCCTCCATTCTGATGATGTCCCCCTCGCCCCCCAGAATCGTTCCTTGGTGCCGTGCCAGTAGTTGCCGGCATACCAACGCATGAAATCATCGGTCCAATCCTCTTCGGAGTCGGGCAACAAAGCATACGTTATGGCCATCATGCCACCGCTCATGTATGTGCCCACTCTTTTGCCCTGTTCGTGGAACTTCTCAATGAGGTCAATGCCCTCCTTAGTGGGCCTGCAGTTGCACCTGTTCCAGAGATTTACTTGGCTTTCTGGGAAGCCTCCGAGCGCCCACTCGCCACCCGCCATGAACACCACTCCCCTTCTCGGGTCCAAGTTATCCACGCTCTCCTTTCCCCACGCGGGATCCGTGTAGTAGTACCGAAGCTCCTTTGCCCACCTGGGTAGCTTCAGCGAGATGAGAGCGCCCTTGGCCCTCAAGAGCGACTCCCTTGCTTGAAGCAGCATGTATTCCCCGTCGACCTCAAATCCCATCTCGTAGTTCAGCGAACGCCTCCAGTAACCACCGCTCCAATCCTTGGTTTCCCTGAACTTGAGGAGCAGGCTTTCAGCCTCGCGAAGGGAGTTGCCCACGTCAAGAGGAAAGTAGCCTTCATCCCTTGCCTTGTCAGCTTCGGTGCGAATGTCCTGTAGTAGGTCCCAGAGATCGGACTCGTCCACCATGGGAGCAAGAGACAGCACATCGGGATAATAAAACTGCCGTCACGATTATCCGTTCGCACAGCGGCTACTGGCCGCGGGCAGGCGCGACCGTTCCTCACTCGAAGTCATTCGGTTGGGGAACAACGACAGCCATAGTGCGAGTTCTGGGTGGTCCGAGGATGATCGTGACATCTCCTCGGCGCGGGTCACGTTGAGAGGAGTCGGCCGACGATCTTTAGACGATCCTAGCCCGGGCCTGAGCAGAGGTGGCAGGCAACCATGTGTCCCTTGCCGATGTCCCTGAGCTGTGGTTCGACCTCCTTGCACTTCCCAAACGTTGAAGGACATCTCGGATGAAAACGACACCCTGTCGGGACGGCAACCGCTGACGGCACCTCGCCCGTCAGCTCGATTTGCTGCCGTCTCCTCCGGGGATTAGGGACAGGGATTGCTGATAGCAGAGCCTGAGTGTACGGATGCATTGGATGGGAGAAGAGTTCGGACTTCTCTCCGGCTTCGACTATCCTCCCCATGTACATCACCGCTAGTTCGTCCGAGATATGCTTAGCAACCGCAAGGTCATGCGTTATGAATAGATACGTCAGCGAGAACCTCGACTTCAAATCCAGCATGAGGTGCAATATTGCGGTGCTCAATGAGACATCTAACATTGAAACAGGCTCATCCGCAATCACAAACTCCGGCCTGAGGACCATCGCCCTAGCAATGGCAACCCTCTGCCTCTGCCCTCCGCTGAGCTGATGCGGATAGAGATCAATGAACTGATCCGCAGGAACCAAATTCACCTCCTCCAACATCCTCAGCACTAGGGCTCTTTTCTCTTCGCCCTCGGCCAGACCGTGTATATCGATGGGATCTCCCACAGCATCACCGATCTTCATTCTTGGACTCAGCGAGGCTTGAGGGTCCTGGAATATTATCTGGATCTTTCTCCTGAGGGATCTGAGTTCCTCTCCGTCGACATCGGTGATGTCAATGCCCCTGAAGAATATCTTGCCCGATGTCGGCTGAACGAGCTTTGCCAAGATCCTGGCAGTCGTCGTTTTTCCGCAGCCGCTCTCGCCAGCGAGCGTGAACACCCTTCCCTCGCCAATCCTGAAACTAATTCCGTCGACAGCCTTGACTAATTCCTTTTTCTTCCGAAGGATCGAGTCAAAAGGGTTCGTTCTCGGCTCATAGTACTTCGTTAGGTCTTCGACATTGACTACCTCGCTCATGCTACCCTCCCTCCCTAAAGCACCTGACATCATGTCCTGAACCCTTCCTGATCAGGTCCGGGATCTCTGACTTGCATCTGTCGAATGCGACGGGGCAGCGCGGTTCAAACCTGCATCCACGAGGGAGATTTAGCAGGTCCGGAGGAGTTCCGGGTATTGCCTTGGGTTTCTGCTCATTTAGCTCTACATTGGGTGTCGTGTCCAGTAGGGCTCTCGTATATGGGTGCAGGGGGTCACCGTAGATGTCGGTGCTGCTTCCGGATTCAACAACCTGACCCGCATACATGACGGCTATGTTGTCGCATCTCTCAAGAACTATGCCAAGGTTGTGAGTTATGAGGACGACCGCCGCATCATAGGTCTTCTGCATGTCATTCAACAGGCCAAGTATCTTTGCTTGAACGATGACATCAAGCGCCGTCGTGGGCTCGTCTGCCACTATCAGATCCGGCCTAAGCGCCACAGCCAAACCGATCATTATCCTCTGTCGCATCCCGCCGCTGAACTGATGAGGGTACTCGTCCATCCTTTCGGGAGAAATGCCCACCTGGGCCAGCAGTTCTCGAGTTCTCTCGACCGCTTGTTCGACGGGAGTATCCGGTTCATGGTTTGTAATCAACTCCACGAAGTGATCCTTGATTTTTCCCACCGGGTTCAGCGAAGTTAGGGGATCCTGGAAAATGTATCCGATCTTCCTTCCCCTTATCTCCTCCATCTCTTCCTCGGACAGGCTCAACAGATCCTTTCCGTCCAATTTGATGCTCCCCTTGACTATTGAGCCCATGGGGGGCAACAAACGGATGATAGAGAGACCAAGGGTGGATTTGCCAGATCCTGACTCGCCCACTATCCCCAGCATGCTGGTTCTTTCCACTGATAGTGCGACATCATCTACTGCTCTGATCACTCCTGCTTCGGTCCTGTACTCGGTGGTCAAAGAGTTGACGTTCAACAGGACCAAGCCTACGAGACCTGCACCTCCAGCTTGGGATTCAGCAACTCGTTCAGGCCCTCGCCCACCAAGGTAAACCCAAGCGCAAGCAACACTATCATAATGCCCGGGAAGGCCATGACCCACCACGCGCCGCTTGGTAGGAGCTGTCTTCCGTTTGTGAGATCCCATCCCCAGTCTGGCGTGCTTACCGGGAGTCCGAGTCCGATGAAAGTCAGCCCCGCTGCCGTCAGGATCGCGTCAGCGAAATTCACGCTCGAGACGGCAATTACTGACGGAAGAACGCTTGGAAGTATGTAGCGAAAGACTATGGAGGGTCCGCTGGCCCCGATCGCTCTTGCCGCGTCCACATACGTAAGTTCCTTGATGCTGAGCACCTGGCTTCTCACGACTCTATAGTACGAGGGGATGTATACGACCACTATCGCAAGCGTCATGTTGAAGACCCCAGGCCCGAGTACCGCCGCAATCGCGATTGCTAGGATCAAACCAGGGAACGCGTAAACGCAGTCCATCACAAGTGATGTGACTTTCTCCGGTGTGCCGCCGATGTAAGCCGCGAGCAACCCGATCGGAACGCCTACAAACAGGCAAATCGGGACCGAGAGCAGGGCTACCTGCAACATTATCGAACCGCCGCTTATGACCCTGCTCAGCATATCGCGACCCAAGTGGTCGGTTCCCAGCGGGAAGTCGATGCTGGGCGAGGCAAGCACGGGGCCCACGTTTATTGCGGAGGGATCGCGCGGTGAGATCCAGGGGGCGGACACCGTCATGAGAGAAATGGATAGTACGATGATCGTCCCCACAAAGATCGCCAAACCGGCGACCCCTTTGTTCCTCAGCGCGACGAATCTCGAGATAGCGCTAACCGGGAACCACCGTTTGTCAGAGCGTGAAGTAATACCTTGCCTCATGTCAGACTCTTATCCTCGGATCCAAGTATGAGTACGCAACGTCCACGACCAGGCTGGTCAGCGAAACGACCAATGCGAAGTACACAACTGCGCCTTGTATCGCTGTGTAATCCCTGAAAGCAATCCTCTGAACCAGGTATCTTCCTAGTCCCGGCCACGAGAAAGTAGTCTCGGTGAGGACCGCCCCACCCAACAGGGCCGCAAATTCCAGTCCCATCATCGTGAATATGGGCAACAGGGCGTTCCTCAAAGCATACGAATACATCACGGTCTTGGCTTTGAGGCCCCTTGCCTTCGCTGCGATCGTGAATTCCGCGAACAGGGTATCCAGCATGTTGCTTCTCGTGAGCCTTAGGAATATTCCCGAAAGATAGAGACCGAGAGTGACCGAGGGAAGAAAGAGGTATTCCAAGGCCAGAATGAATTTGACTGGGTTCCCCTCGAGGATGCTGTCTATCGTGTAGAGGCCCGTTCTTATCGTGGTGCCCCCGAAGCTGAGGCCACAAGGTTCCATGCCAGGATACATCCTGCCTCCAGTAGGAAACAAGTGAAGTCCTATGCCGAAAAGCAATTGCAGCAGCATGCCTATGAAGAATATGGGCGTGGCGTACACTGCAACACCAAAAAACCTCAGAAAATGGTCAGCTGACGAGTTGTACGAGCGTGATGCAACAACTCCTAGCAGAACGCCGACTATGACCGCTATGATCATCGAGAAGATCGATAGCTCTAAGGTGGCCGGGAACGCTGAGAGAACCTGTTCAGAGACGGGCGAGAAATCCTCCATTGACTTCCCAAGATCTCCACGAATGACACCGAGCATGTAGTCGAGGTATTGGTCCAGTATCGGCCTATCGAAACCGAGCTGATGCCTGAGCGATTCGATGACTTCGGGCCTAGCCTGCTTTTCGAAGTGGAGTAGGACCGGGTCCCCAGGCAGCACTCTGACAAAGAAGAAGATGAAGGTCAGCAACAGTACAATGGTTGGTATAGTCATCAGAATTCTGGTTGCGATGTAGGATCCGGATCCCATCAGATCACGCCTTTTGAAAAAACTTGAGGTAGACCCGTCTCGGGTCTACCCTCCTGTCTTATACAGAAGCCAATGTCTCCAGTTCTGGGTTATGTCTAGCACCACTCCCTCGACGACGGGTCTGGTCACGGCCCAAGCTGATGACTGGAACAGGGGAACAAGTGGGGCGTCTGCTGCGAGCTTCGTCTGAATCTGAGCATACAGCTGATTCCTCATGACGGCGTCGGTCTCTGACCTCGACTCCTCTACTAGCTGGTCCATTGCCTGCGACGCATAGTTGTCATGTAGCCAAGACCCTCCGGAGGAATGAAGGAAGGGATACACGTAGTTGTCTGGATCGACGTAGTCGGGATACCAGCCCAAGATGTACACGGCCATGCTCTCAGCTCTCATGTTGCTTCTGTACGTTGGCCAGTCGGCTCCATGAAGGTTCACCGTTATCACCCCGCTGGCCTCAAGTGAGGATTTCAGAACAGCCGCTATGTCCGGGCTGGACGCGTAGTGACCAGAGGATTCATACCAGAGGTCCACCACGAGCTTATGGTTCTCGTCATAGCCGACATCCCTAAGGGTTCTCCTGACGAAGTCGTAGTTGGCGTCTCCGAGCTGCTTGAACGCGTCCTGATGGCCTGCCATGCCGTTCGGGACCATGCTGTACAAGGGTTGCGCGAGCCCGAGGAACACTGTGCTCGTTATTGCCGTCCTGTTGACGGCCGCAGCTATCGCTTGTCTCACCCTCGGATCATCGAACGGCTTTATCTTCTCCTGGAACACCAAGTATTGAATGAAGGCACCAACGCCTTGCCAGACCTTCACGTTGGTTTTCTTCTGAAGGTCCTTCACGTCCGTTGCGGTTATCTGTCTGAAGGCCACATCGATTTCGCCGGCATCTATAGCCATGCGAAGGGCCGTGGCATCACTATAGAACTTTATTATGATGTGTTTTGTCTTTGGGTATCCTCCGGTTGCGTTCCAGTGATCTGGGTTTGCATCTAACCTCATCTCGACGTCCTTCCCTGCAACCCTTGTCCACTTCGTGAGGATGTATGGTCCTAGATCCATGGGAGAGCTGGCGCGAGCATTACCTTCAGTGTAGTTTATCCTGAAATACTGCATCGGAGCGTAGTTCGGGTTAACGACGTAGGAAGCAGGACAGGCCATTAGCGACAAGAATGGGGCGAAGGGGAAATTGAGGTGAAAAACGACCGTGTAGTCATCCGGCGTCTCGATGCTGTTGATGATGTCCCCGTATCCTATGCCTAGGAAGGGCCCGTCAGGGTTGGCTATTTCTATTCCTCTCTGAATGCTGTACTTCACCGCATATGAAGTAAACCCAGTTCCATCGCTGAACTTGACGCCGCGTCTCAGCGTGAAGGTCCAAGTCAATCCATCTGGGCTGGAGGACCAGGAAGTTGCTAGGGCGGGGACAAAGTCGTTTGGGCCAGCCTGTGATCCCGGCCTGATGTCAACGAGCCCGCATCCAGTCGCCTGGATTATCTCCCAGCCGAAGAAGTCATAGGCGTCCGAGGGGTCCAACGAGGACTGCACGGAATCAGTGGTTCCCATGACTATCGTATCTATGGGGTGGGTTAGCATTTGGTACCCGAAATAGCTGCCTAGGATTAGGATTACGACGACGAGTGCAATGATGATCTTGGTGGTGTTAGATATGCCTTTGCTGGCTCTGGTGGTTTGCAAGTTCTTTTATCACCTATTTTAACCTGTCGGCTGGGGGCGGGGACCTATTTAATCTTTGTTGTTCTACTTAAATGGTCATACCTTGACCGTTCTAGCCTTCAACTTGGAGTAAAGGCAGGGAGTTCCCTCCACGAGCGAACCGGCAGAGCCGAAGCTTAGTGGTCCAGATATTGAGAGGGCGTTTCGTCCGAGAAACAGAGTGCCGGGTCCATCCGCCAATGTATTGTTGGCACATGGGACATGGAGCAGAACCTCGTTAATCCTCCAACTCTCTTATAGGGGCCCCACGGTGCGTTTCGGCCGGATTTGGGCCGCAGAGAGAGGCTCCTGGCGACGTTCAACTTCAAGGATGTAGATAGGCTGCCTGACTACGAGTTCGGCTACTGGGACGAGACCATCGACCGTTGGCAGGCGCAGGGACTCCCAGCTCATCTGAAGAGCCAAGGGGACGTAGAATTGTTCTTCGGCTTGGAGGGCTGGGAAAGCGAAGAGACCCTTCCGGTGGCGAAGGAACTTGGGGGGAAATGTTCTGGTCTGCGGTTGAGAGTGCCGCCTTCGTGATCAACGACCCTGAAGTTCTCATCGACATCGGATTGTCGATGATACCGATCTCATCTCACATTGCTAGAGTCATCAGGGAAGCGGTTCGTTGTTACAAGGACGGGCTCATATGGGACGAAGCAAGAGAGAGTATCGTGACGATCTTCGGTCATCACAACGCCTGCAACGCAATGCCCAATCATGGCTTCACTGTGATCGGCTGGCTCTACGGAAAAGATTACGGGGACAAGATCTGTAAGGCGGTCAACTGCGGATACGACACCGATTGTACTGGGGCTACGCTGGGATCTTTGCTAGGCATCTTACAGGGAGCATCGGGGATACCTCAGGAGTGGAAGAATCCCATAGGAGATGCGATCACGCCAGTTAAGTTCACGGTGACTGACGGGTTGCCTCTGACGGTCGGGGAGCTTGCTCGCAGGACCAGGATCATAGCCGAGAGATTCGTCTCGCAGAGATCCGAGATAGTGGAGTTCTCGGACCATACCGACGCCCCAGAGGAAGTGCTTTCTCTCCTATTCAGTAACGAGGAACTCAGAGGCCTGTGGGGTTTCGATGTTCAGTCCTCAGTAGAGAACGTTGGCGGCACTCAGATGGCATTTCACTACGGCGGAGAACCAGTGCTCCGGCCAGGTGTCAAGAGGGTTTTCGGAATCTCTCTATGGCACGACTGGAAACCCGTCGACATTGCGGAGGCAAGGGTAGAGGTCCGTGTCCCTCCAAGTTGGGAACTAGGATCGATCACTCAGGAGGCGAATCAATACAGATTCGGCGTTCTTACGAAGGATGTTGAGGGTCGAAACCTGATTGACGTGACCGCTAGCATCCGCGACATCGTCAAGAAGCTGAGTTTCGTGATCCTAGGGTCCGATGTCGTGAAGTCGGTTCCAGCGTCTACAAGCGCCCCTCGCGCCTAGTTAGAGTGAAGAACGTCGCGCCATGTCCCTGCTTTGACACCTCACACTGTGACGCATGCTTGCGCAGGACTAGCTTCTCATGATGTTGCTGGCGCTCCATGCGCCCGCGGATCTCTCTTCCTTTCCATCTCCCGGCAACAACTCATCATAGTGCTCAGCGACCTTTTTGAACGCCTCCGCGTATTCCTCCACTATTGCACGCCTGTTGTGCTTGAACCAAGGGACCTTGAACACCTTCCGGTTGATGGTATCGGAAACCGGTAGCGTTCCCGAACGCTCCCGTACATCCACTCCTTCTGGTAGGCTCGCGATCCTGGTAGGTTTGCCAACGTGATAGATGTCCAGTGTCTGGAAGACCGGATGGGTGTGCAACGGCAGGTTGCAGCCGGGCGTGCATGTGGGGATTCCTTCCGCTCTCACGGCCTCACAGAAGCGGCCGATGGACAGGCCTCCGAGCTCCTCGGGAAAATACAGTCCGAGCGGGAAGTACCAGCCTCCCATGGTCAGACCAGAGTCCTTCGGGGGTCGGTGCGCTCTCACCCCGGGTATCCCTTCCAGAAGGTCCCAGAAGCAGTTCATCGCTGCATCTATCTCGCGCATGCGCTCAGGGTAGTAGCGCAGCTGAACCCGAGCCACGGCTGACGTGAGCTGGTGCATCCTGTACTTGTAGCCCCCCCACGGCAATCCTGCGCCTGACTTCAGATCCTCGAAGGACAACTCAGAAGCGTGCCGTTCGTAGTGCCCAAAGGCCACAGCCCTCTCATAGATGCTCCTGTCATCTGTCGTCATTATCCCGCCTTCGCCGGTGGCCAGGGATTTCGCGGACATGATCGAGAAGGCAGCGACATCGCCGAACGTTCCGACCATCTTCCCCCTGTACTTGCTCCCGTGGGCGTGAGAACAATCCTCGAGGACCTTCAGGTTGTGTCTCTTGGCTATGTCCATTATGGAGTCCATATCGGCCGGGTAGCCTGAGTAGTGGACCACGACTATGACTCTGGTTCTGTCAGTGATTCTTCTCTCCAAGTCACCGGGATCCAGGCACAGAGTAGTGGGATCTATGTCAGCGAAGACGACGGTTCCGCCTAGCGAGTAAACGGGCAACGCCGATGCCCAGTACGTCACGCTCGGGCAGATGATCTCGTCCCCATGGCCCACTCCGAGAGCGAAGAGTGCACCGTGGATCGCTGCAGTGCCGTTATTGTGTGCGAGGGCGTATCTCGCACCGAGCCATTCTGCGAACTCTCTCTCGAACTTCTGAGTTACGTCAATGCCTGACATTCTGCCAGTTCGAAGGACTTCCAGAACGGCATCTTCGTCCTCTTTGGTGATCACTGGCCAATCGAAAATCCCTTTCGTGTCCGACCTGATCGCCTTGGGGCCGCCCAGAAGAGCAAGCTCGCTTGTCATGTCCGTAGATGGTGAGTCAAGGCATATTACTTTGACATTGCGGGTGCCGGTTCGAGAAAGGGGCTCCGAACACAGGGGATCTGAGAGTTCAGGGAGTCGGGTCGCCCTCTCACGCGATGCTCTGACGTAGCCGGCTTCTGAGGAAGGTGGGGTCAGACGCGACGGCGAAGGTGTCACTGTTTATAAGAGCTGAACGGCGCGTCCGCATTCGCTCCATGAACCGACGAGAAAGGTTCCTCAGAACTATGACCTTCAGGGATGTCGACAGGCTCCCGGACTACGAATTCGGATACTGGAACGAGACCATTGACAAGTGGCACGAGCAGGGGCTGCCGTCGCACATCAAGACCAACAGGGACACTGAACTCTTCTTCGACCTGGAGGGGTGGGAGAGCGAAGAGAGTCTGCCCGTAGCAACTGGCATGTGGCCCGGGCTGCCGGAGAGGATACTGAGTGAAGAAGGTGACACAGCGGTGGTGGACGACGGCATGGGTGGAACCTACGTCAGGAAGAGGTGGACATCCTCGGTCCCGCACTACATCCGCTACCCGATCAGGGACAGGAACGACTGGGAGAAGCTGAAGCCTTTCTTTGATCCTGAGATGCCCGGGAGGTTTCCGTTGAGCTGGGACGACATTGTCGCGAGGTACAAGGATAGGGACTATCCTGTCAGGCTCTCTGTGGGAAGCCTCTACGGCTGGCTTAGGAACTGGATGGGAGTGGAGAGGCTTTCAGTGGCCTTCTACAGAGAACCGGAGTGGGTGGAGGAGATGATGGAAACGCTCACGAACCTCTGGATGAGGGTCATATCGAAGGCGCTGAAGGATGTCAGGGTGGACTATGCCACATGGTGGGAGGACATGTGCTACAACAGAGGCCCTCTTCTATCGGTCAAGCTGTTCGAGGAGTTCATGGTTCCAAGGTACAAGAGAGTCACAGACCTGCTCAAAGACCACGGGGTGGAGGTCAATGTGCTCGACTGCGACGGTCGCATAAACGAGTTGGTTCCCGGGTGGCTGAAGGGTGGAATCAATTGCATGTTCCCCTTGGAGGCGGCCCACACTGACGCCTTCAAGCTCAGAGAGGAGTTCGGCAAGAAAGTATTGCTCATGGGAGGCGTGAACAAGCTTGCGCTGATGAAGTCAAGGGACGACATCGACGATGAAGTCAGAAGGCTCGTGCCGCTTATAGAGGAGGGCGGATTCATACCTACCGTGGATCACAGAGTTCCCCCTGAGGTTTCGCTCGACAACTACTCGCACTACCTCAACGAGAAGAGGAAGGCCATAGGTCTAATCGAGAAAATGACGGACACATACTGAAGCTCGAGTAGACCTTCAGGCGAGCCAGACTGGCGGAAAGGAAGCCAGCCTTATATCGGTCCGAGAGAACAGCCGGCCTGCATTTGGACAAGCACCTGCTGGAGTCTGCAGTCCGCAAGGGAATGGAACAAGGCGCGAGCTTCTGCGAGGCACGGTTCTTCGAGGAAAGGGGCAGCAACATCGTGGTAGAAAACGGGGCAGCAAAGACGCTCGGCTCCGGAATACTAAGCGGAATGGGGATCAGGGTCATTGTGGGCAAGAGGTGGGGGTTTGCTTCCACGAACGCGATCACTCCAACGGATGTTGAGAGGACCCTCTCTGACGCCATTGAGGGAGCGAGGTCGATCGCCGCCGAGGGAGTCGAGGAGGCTGAAGTAGTGGATCAGAAGCCCGCAACGGATTCCGTTGCTCACAAGGTGAAGACGAACCCCGAAGAGCTGGATCCTGAGTACAAGGTCAGGATACTGCTTGAGTCGGATGAGGCTGCAAGAACCTACAGCGACAGGGTGAAAGACACGTTCACTACCTATAGGGATGCCGTCACAACCGCAGTCGTACACAATTCATTTGGCACGTACGTCGAAGAGGTGACTCCGCGGACCTACGTCTACTGTCGCGTGATCTCCAAGGAAGGCTCCAACATGCAGACGGGTATTGAGTACGGAGGTGGCGTCGGTGGCTTCGAGATCGTCAGTCATCTTCAAGACGAGCAGTTCTCGAGGAAGGCGGCCGAGAAGGCAGTGAAGTTGCTGAGCGCTAGGTCGCCTCCATCAGGCACTTACACTGTCGTAGTGGATCAGAGGGTGGGCGGTCTCTTCATGCACGAGGCTTTCGGTCACAACTGCGAGGCCGACCATGTGTTAGGAGGGCAGTCCATTGTCGCCGACAAGATGGGCGACAAGGTCGCGAGCGACATCGTGACCATCATAGACGACCCGACAATGCCGAAGAACGGGCACTTCATCTATGACCACGAGGGCGTCAGGGCAGAACCGCACGTGATAGTCAAGGACGGCACGCTGGTCGGGTTCCTTCACTCACTGGAGTCCGCGGCGAAGTTGAAAGTGCGGCCAGGGGGCAGTGCGAGAGCAAGGTCGCATCAATTCCCTCCGATCATCCGCATGTCCAACACCTACTTGGCCCCGCGGGACATGACCTTCGAGGAAATACTGGAGGGCGTAAAGCTGGGCGTGTACCTGACTGGCATGAACTCCGGCTATGTCGAGACTCAGAAGGGCCAGTTCACGTGCCGAGTGGAGCAAGGCTGGATGATAGAAGGAGGGAAGCTGAAAGATCACCTGAGGGATGTCGGGATCAACGGGCTGACGCTCGATGCCCTCAAGAGCATCACCGCGGTCGGCAAGGACTTCAAGATGGAAGCGCCCGGCACGTGCGGCAAGATGGGCCAGGGAATCCCGACGGACGCGGGAGCGCCTCATTTCAGAATTGATGGAATTGTGGTAGGTGGCAGGCAATGACGGACAGTGAACGGGGGATAGACCTCACTGCGCCCGTGGAGAGGGCGGCGAGGCTCCTATCGAGAAGCGGTCTGGACTTCTTCGATGTGTACGCCTCGTACTCGCGTTCGATGAGGATAACGATAATGGGGAAGGGGATCAAGGACACCGGATCGTCGGTCGATGTGGGGCTCGGCGTTAGGGCGTACAAGAACAAGGGGCTTGGGACCGCCTACTCTCAGAGCTTGAATCCGTTAGACGTCGAGGAAACCGCGAACAGAGCCATTGCGTACGCCAGAGTGGCACAGCCCGACCCGTTCTTCAGGGAGATACCCGGACCATCCAAGGCTCCGGATGTGGGCGGCTTGTTCGACGAGAAAGTGGCTGGCCTTAACATGGAAGAAGTAGGGGAATTCGCCAAGGAGATGATAGGTGCCGTGGGAGATGTCCGCCCCGGCGCCATGCATGATGGAGGCGTCAGCGCAGGTTGCACGAGGAGCTTCTTTGTGGCGTCCACGGGCGTGTCCGTGAAGGACGAGCGCACGGTCTTGTCCGCGAGCATCGCCGCCACATACAAGCAGGGACAGGATACCGGCAGCAGCTCCGAGTTCGAATACGGCGTGTCCTTGCCCGAGGTTGACTTCGCCAAGGTCGGAAGGAGGGCCGCCGAGAAGGCGGTGGAGCAATTTGGGTCGAGGAAGGTGGAGAGCGCCACATTGCCTCTGGTTATCGTGCCTGAGCCCGCGAGCTCGATGTTCTTCGGCCTGATGGCAGCGATTTCGGGCGAGCAAGTGGTCAAAGGCAGGACGTTCGCCTCGAATCTACTTGGGAATCAGATAGGCCCTGAGTGGTTGGGGATCCACGACGACGGGACGCTGCCTGGCGCTGTAGGCAGTGCCACTTATGACGGTGAGGGAGTGCCGACGAGGAGGATGTCAGTTGTGGACCACGGCAGCCTGAAGGCCTTCCTGCACAACTCTTACTCGGCTGGGATTGCGGGAGTCGAGACCAATGGTCATGCACAGAGGGGAGGATATGGCGTATACGTCGGTGCAGGTCCGGCTAATGTCGTGGTGAAGCCGGGCGACAGCTCATTGGACGAGATGATAGCCGAGACCAAGAGAGGGATCCTCGTGACCGGCGCCGACTTCGCGCCCAGCATGGTCACGGGCGAGTTCTCCTCGACCATAGATGAAGGATTCCTGATCGAAAACGGAGAGAAGAAGAACTCAGTGAAGAACCTGATGGCAGGAGGTCACATCCTCGATCTCTACAGGAGCATGGACATGATATCAAGAGAAGGGCGCACTTTCGGCAAGGGACACTTCTTCCCTTCCGTCAGAATATCCGCGGTCAGGCTCTCGGGGTACTAAAGCTCGAATGCGCTTCAATATTGCCCCAGGGCGCCCTCGCGTCTGGTCGAATCGTAGGCCATCTTGAAGACCCAAAGCGAGATAGGCAGCATCACGAGGATGAACACAACGAGCTTCGCTGCGTCCCCGAGTATCGCCATCGAAGTGAGGTCCTCGCCGTTCATCAGACATCTCCTCAACCCATCAAGTGAATAGGTGAGCGGAAATGCAGCGCCGATCCATTGCAGGTACTCTGGAAGCAGACCCAGTGGGTAGAGCACGCCTGAGAATAGCTGAGTCAGCCAGGTGAAAGCCCAGACTATCGGGTCACCTTGCTTCAGTTTGAGTATCGCACCAGCCCCCAAGACTCCGACGACCATGTGACTCGCTATCAGGAGAGCCGTCAGAACGGCAGCCGAAAGAGCGGAGCCCAAGGTCAGATTGAACCTGGCGCCTATGATGAGCCCCATCACCAGCGAAGCGATCAGGAAGTATGACCCGACCAGGAACCTAAACACGGATTCTCCGAGGAGGAATACCCTGAAGTTCGTCCTTGATGACAAGATCGTCTCCATGGTGCCGTCATACTGCTCGTCCCTTATCGCCTCGGAAAGACTGGAGACGGATGACCAGACATAGTGCTGAAAAGATATGCCGATGACCGTGAAGGTAAGAAAGTCTGCGGTGTACCCGGCGTTGACCAGCGCAGTTGGCGTGACGATCCTTGACACGAAATAGTACGTCGCCACAGATGTGAGCGCGCCGGTGATGTCCAGCAGTACCCACAGTCTGTATGTCCACCAAGTCTTAAAGTCCCTGATGACGAAAGCCCTCACTTTCTCGAGGACGCCGACATCAGTCCGAGGAACGCGCTCGCTGAGGAATTTGATGATCTCCTCGAGTTTCATCCGCGTTCACCTAGTACGACGACGTCGACCCGTTCACGCGTATGGTCCTATAGCCCCAGTTCAGGACGACGAAACCTATCGGGGCCAGTAGCACACTGAAAGCGGAGAGCATCACTACGTCAGCTAGCACGCCGGCATCGGCCAGCGATGCACCGAGGATCAGAGCCCTTCTCATGCCATCAAGGGCATAAGTGTAGGGAAATATCATCGATATCATCTGGAGCAGGGGAAACACCTTCAGCATCTCAAGCGGATAGAGCACGCCTGCAAGGAACTCATTCATTGACGCGACCATGAACGCCACCGGGTCGCCTCGCTTGTGAACCATTATGATCCCGGCAGCCACAAGTCCCAATCCCTGATTGGAGATGAGCATGAGGATGAAAACTACCAGTGTTGCCATTAGCGATGAGGGAGTTGTCACGAACTGGACGCCCAGCCCGGCGATCCCCACGACGAAGACCCCGATCAGGAAGATGAGGCTGACAAGATAGCCGCGCACAGTCTGGCCTATGAAGAAGGTCAGCATGTTCACCGGCGTCACGGCGATCGTCTCTAGGGTTCCTCCCCGTATCTCATGCTGGATGGAATGACTTAGCCTAGTCAGACAGGACCAGAGGTAGTTCGATGTGGCCACTCCGATCAGCGAGAATGCCAGATAGCTCGTGCCCCAGCCGCTTTGAGACAGCGTGAGTGGGTCGACTTGTAGACCGACAAAGTAGTACATGACAACGGACGCGACCGTGCTGAGCAGATCCATTATCATCCAGGACTTGTAGGCGAACATGATCTTTATGTTGGCCCACACTACGCCGTAGAACTGTCTTAGGGTTGACTTCACTCGGGGCTTGTCTTTCTTGAATATCCCTACGATATCCGCTCGCTTCAACCCTTCTCTCCTCCTGTCAGGCTCATGAACACTTCCTCCAGGCTCGGGAGTGCTATCTGGACCCCAATGAGTCTTATTCCGTTTGCCCTGAGGGCCTCCGGTATCTTCGCCAGCGCTTCGTCCTCGTCAACAACCTCCAGTTGAATGACGGTGTGGTCTTCCTCCGGTCGGATATTCCTAACTCGCTTGACTCCTGCGACTCGTTCGAGTATCTTCAGCGCGTCATCCTGCGATCCTGAGACCTTCACTTCCACTCCCCGAAACTTCCTAGTCATCTCGCTCAACTTCAATGGAGTGTCAATCGCAACTACCTTGCCCTTGTCCATCACGGCTATCCTTTCGCAGAGCCTCTCCGCTTCTACAATGTTGTGGGTAGTGAAAACGATCGTCTTGCCGAGTTCCTTGCAGAGAGAGCGCAGGAGCTTGCGGGTCTCGATAGCGCCCAATGCGTCTAGGCCGACGGTGGGCTCGTCCATAAGCAGCACGGGGGCGTTCGGGAGAAAAGTCCTGGCGAGCATGACCCTCACCTTCATGCCAGTGGAGAAGTCCTTTACGAGTCTGTCCGCGTCCTTGGTCAGATCAAAGAAGTCAAGGAGCGCGTCTATCCTCTTCTTCGCCACGTCAGATGGTATGTTCTGGAGGTAGGCGTAGAATGTCAAGTTGTCCCTCGCGGACAGCCTCCAGTAGAGCGCTCTTCCACCAGTCTCACCGTGGAGCCAGCCTATGCTCTCCTTGACCCCATCGGGCTGCTTCATCACATCGTAGCCCGCCACCTTCGCCGTTCCCTCGTCAGGGATTATGAGGGTGCACAGTATCTTGATGAGAGTGGTCTTGCCCGCGCCGTTTGGCCCTAGCAGGCCGAAGAACTCGCCTTCCTCCACTCCGAAGCTCACATGATCAACAGCTACAATTCTAGCTGACTTCCCGCCTTCTTTCTTGAAGAACTTCGTGAGACCAATAGTTTCGACCGCGTACATAGCACATACCTTTAGCTGTTCCTAGCACAAACGTCGGAATACCCCGTATATTAGCATTCGAGTTTCCGGTCTGACATAACGAGGAATGTGGTTGTTGTCCGGGGCAGCATCCCTATCACCTGTGACATGGAGCTCGAAGATATTGGTGGATCTGAAAGGGATAGACCCCCTCTCGGCTGGAGCGACCATAGCCTACATTTTGAGAACCGATGGCGGTCATTGACTCTCTTCGTTGCTGACAGCGTTGCGCTGAGGGCAAGGTTCCCGCGTCATGGACAGTCGCATCAAGTACACCTTTCTCATACTCTGATGCTTTTTTACCGCAGACCATGATTCTCACACGGTTTCGCCTTGGGATCGGAGGCAGAGTCTCACTCGATTTGGTCCGTCGTCAGGCGTGCATGCAGGTTCTCACTGCTTCTCGCCCTTTCGCTTGTGCTCATAGCCCCCCTTGCGGCCCAACGATTCGACAGTTTGGCCACAGACAGCGATATCGCTGTTCGCGTCGAAGGAACTATAGAGAAGGTTTGCCAGCTCGTCGGCGACTCTGATAGGGAGACGAGTCAGCCAACGGCGGGCTTGACATACACGAAATATGGCGTAGCCGGAACAGACCTCGGGGTCTCATTCGAACACGGGGGAAAACTGATCTTCCTATTTGGTGATACGGTCGGAAAGAACAGCTGGCCCCTTTCGAAGAAGGATGACAGTTGGGCGTATACCACAGATGCCAATCCAGACGATGGCTTGGAGTTGGTGTTCTATACGGGAGCGCCGGGAAAGTTCTTGCCGCCAGCTGTTCCTGGGTTAAACCAGGGCCCGTTTGAAGTCCCCATAGAAGGGATCGACATCAACGGAGTGGTATACGTGTTCTTCACCACGAACCACACAGAACAGAGAACAATGGGGCGCTCTGTGCTGGCGAAGCTCGACGACACGACGTCATCGTTCATCTATATGTACAGCTTCTCAACTGACAAGTTTCTCAACGTGCAAGTCGTAGCCGTGAACAACTCAGAGATACCCGGCCTGCCGCGAAGCACTGGAAAAGGTCTCCTGATTTGGGGAAGCGGGGAATACAGGAAGAGCGACCCCTACCTTGCCTGGATGCCATATGAGTCGATCGAGAACAAGACCACGATCAGGTACTTCAAGGGCACTGACACTGCTAGCAGTCCGATCTGGAGCCAAGATGAGAATGACGCGGTCGCGCTCTTCCATGACCCGGTGATAGGTGAATTCTCAGTCCATTGGAACAAGTATCTCGATAGGTGGATCATGCTCTATGATGGTGTGATGATGAGATCCTCAACACTGCCCTGGGGACAGTGGTCGCAGAAGCAGACCCTCTTCAACGCACTGAGGGAAGGATATACGAAGTTCATACATTGGCCCAATAGGGACAACCTGTCGGACCGATTCGGGGAAGGGGATTTCGGTGGCCCCTATGGTCCTTACGTCGTCGAGAAATTCACCACGGGAACCACGGGAAGTTCTACGATTTACTTCACGCTTTCTACATGGAATCCATACACTACGGTCTTGATGAAGGTGGGCATCGAGCTCGCGTCCTCAGGTCAGCCGGCTGATGACACGGCTCAAGACTCTGGATGGGCAATGAATCAGACTGTCACCAGATTCAAGAATGAGTCCTCGGTGCCGCCTGCCGAGGTCACGCTGAATACTCCCGGATCAAGTGACACTGCCGCGACCTCGGTCGCACTTAGTTGGTCAGAGAATTCAAACAATGACTTCGCCAGATACGAGGTCTATCAGTCTGGATCGGCAGGCGACATGGGGGCAAGAATCGCCACTACAACTGACAGGGAGGAGACATCGCAGACGGTGGCAGGTTTGTCCCCCGATACGGCCTACTACTTCACCGTTCGCACAGTCAATACTGGGGGGCTATACTCTGACTCGAACACGGTCAGCGTCAGAACGGAGCCTCGGCCATTCCCGTTCCTGTTAGTGGCCGCAGGCGGGGTGGCAGTGGTCGCAGTGGTTGCCGTAGTGGTCGTGCTTGCGACGAGGAAGCCGTAGAGGCCGCAGCCTCCTCCACCCCCACTGTAGAACCAGATGTCTGGAGCTTAACAGGCTCTCTCCTTTGTGCTACCCGGGGTTATGGAATGCACAGCGCGCTTGAGGGCGGAAGTCATTTCCTAAGCGGCAGTTCAATGACCTCATAGTCGTTAAGAATTGGGATGACGAACGAAGTTACATCTTTGCGTGTCCGAGTCTTCAGCTTCTTGTGGGACCTCAGGGTTCTCGCTTGCTTGCACTTCGCGCCGGGTATGAGAACCTCGACATCGGTGAGGGTCTGAATGTGGGTCAACGGCCTCTTGAGCCCGGATGTCTGATTCACCAGGTGCACGAACATCGTGTCGTCGTTTCTCCTGACGCTCACCTCGACCCAAGGCGCCTTCTTCACAATGACTGCGGTACTGCTCAACTTGGCCGCCAGGTTGCTCGTCAACGTCAAGTACTCCGAGAAGCGGAAGTTGCTCAGGGAGATGCCGAAGGTTCCGGCCAAGTACACAGCCGTGCCTCTTCCGTAATGGTTCGCTACCGTGAACGGCAGCTGAGAGACCTCTGGAGTATGGTCGTAGCATCCCACGAGCTTGGTACAGAAGCGCGCCAGAACTTCACCAGTTGTAGCTTTGGTTTCGATCCCGTAGGTGGGTGCCGGGATGAATTCCTTGGTTATGTCCTTGAGCAATGGAGAGCGCGATCTCGTGTCAGGGGCAACGTAGTCCCAGTCCATCGGGCCGAACACCCTGCCCGTGAACTCAACGCCGAATAGTTCGGCCAACCCGAAGTCACCTTTCCTCCTCCCATTCTCGTCGTACAAGGAAGTCTCGAAACTCGCAACTAAGTTTCCCCCTTCTTGCACATAGTCCGCAACTGTTCGGCATGAATCAGCTGAGAGGCAGGCCGCGTTCGGCAGGACCAGCAGTTCATAACGAGGCAGGTCAGCGAGGTTCTGCTCATCAATGACATCGAATGGAACCTGCGACCTAGCCAGCCCCTCGTAGAACCCGAGAAACTCCTGTCCGATGTCGCCGACTTTCGAGGCCTTGATTTCCTTGGTGAAGTCGGTCAATGGCACCGACGAACCCTCGTAGGACTCAACTGACACTGCTGGCCAAAGCAGGGCGACCCTGGCCATCGACCTCGTGTTGCTGAAAGCCTTGGGGTTCCTCTTGACGAGGGTGTTGTACGACGCGACCACCCGCAGCTCGGGCTGAGAAAGATCGCTCGGGAAGAAGGGCACCCAGTAGTTGGCGCCGCCGGCCAGCGACTCGGCGAGCAGCAAGCTGATCTCGCTCTCAGGAAGCATGTACCACGACCATGATTTGTGGCCGGCACAGTCGAAGACGACGGCGGGCTTTCCACGGGATTGGCTTGAGAGCAGCTTCGCAGCTATTCCGGGCTTGTAGATTGAAGTCTGATTCAGGTCGCCGTAGATGAACCCGCCCTCGGCACCGAGGAGGTCGGTGTGCCCTATGATCCTGTGGTTGTCTCTTCCTGTCGGCCAGTACGGCCAATTGCTGTTTCCGTTCATGCAGAAGAGTATGTCTGGATCCATGCCTTTGATGATCGAGTTGGAGTCTGAGAGGAATCTCGCCAGTGAGTCGGCCTGGAACTCGATGAGTTCCTTCCAGCGAGGATGACTGCGGTCGGACTTGGGAGGTATTTCCTCGCCGGTCCGCTGCTTGAACAGCTTCCTGCAGGTTTCACAGTAGCATGTGGACGAGAAGAAGATGGGCCCATCGTAGAATACCCCATCGATATCATACCGACACAGGTCGCGCAGTACCTGGAAAACCCACTCCCTGTATGAACTGTTAATGCACATGGACGTACCTGTGGTGTAGACATCATCAATCGGCCTGCCATCCTCCTTGATCTGCATCCAATCGAGGTGTTCTCTCCCGAACTCTTTGGTGTACCAATGTACGTTGAAATACACTATCACCTTGATGCCGTTCTTGTGAGCGAGGGGCAGGTATTCCCCCAGCCTATCGGGGTTGCTTTTCTTGGAAACCTCCGTCCTGAAGTAGAACCGCTTGTCATCACACCCCCCAGTCGTATCCGTGCAGTGAAAGTGCTGCGCGTTGCCGGCCAGTCCCTTAACAGCTTCTGCTTCTTGCCGAAGCGGCATGGCATTCAGCTCAAACGCATTGCATATCTCGATTATCCTCAAAGGCTCCTTCTCCCACCAATGCGTCATTTCGTCTTCCCTCATGCGATCGATCTTCGCGCCCCCGGGCTAATACCCCTTTCATCTTCCCCACGAGTCCCGCTAAGACTCAACAGCGCATGTATTTGTGCGCGCTATTCCTTCTTGATGGAGTCCTGTTACCTTCTCTGGGCGAGCTTCGAGCTTTCCCCCTCTCTACTTGATTGAAACAGGGCTTCCTTGCCACTGTCCGTGATGGCCAGTATCAAGCGCTTTTTCACCTTCCTCTTGACCACCACGCCTTCCCTCCTGAGTTTCTCTATTCTGTTCCTAATCGTGTATTCTGGAAAGTCGATCATCTTGCGAACGTCCCTAATGGTCGTAGCACCGTTTGCTAGCGCTTGTAGAATGCCGACCTCGACGCAGTGTCTCAACAACGGTCCGTGTATCGGCACGGCTATGTCCTCCCTTTCTTTTATGAGTTCAATATTATCAAGCATTATGAAGCAGAGATGCCTTTTCATCTTCATCAGCTTCTCCTCTTCGAAATATGTCTCAAGTATCTCACTCCACCTGAGGCCTCCGCCATATTTGGCGATCGTCACCATATCCTCCAGATCTCCCTCGCGTTCAGTAATGGATTTCAGCAGGAATACATCTTCGAGGCTGAGAAGGTGCAAGACGAGTTTCCCAAATGCCATTGTTTTTGCACGCGCCTTCATCTCCTCCGTCAAGAGGAGGGCGTTGCAGATCACCTTAGTAAACAGGTCGAGCCTCGGGAAATCCTCTGAAACGTAAATCCCGGAGGGGTTGAGTCTCCTGTCGCTTGACGTAAAGGACTCCTTGGGAAGAGGCCTGAATTTCATCTCGAGTAATGCTGCCTTCAACCTCAGGAAGTCTTCCTTCCCTTCCACCACGATGTCCAGGTCCTTTGTAGCCTTCTTCAGCCCCCGCAAGAGCATATTTGCACCGCCAAAGAGGTAAGCGTGGACAACCGAATCAAGCTTGCCCCCCAAGAGCTTCAGTACCTCCATGATCTTTTCAGCTTCCGGAGGGGGTGAGACTCGTAGCCCATAGATAGCCGCCTTCTCAACTAATTCGTCCCATGGTAGGAACTTCTCGACATCATGTACTGGCAACCCTTTCGTATAGTTCTGAAGGTCTACCCACAGCGAAAGCACATCGAACTTCTTAGCAAGGGATTTGACTTTCCCCGCATTTATCTTATCGATGTTCCGAAGGTAGAAAACCGCACACATAGTGCCCTCTGCTCTGCTTTCAGCAGATCTCAGCGCGTGGATGAAGACTTCCTCTATTGAGACTTCGTGCCCCGGTTCGACGTAGTAATCATAAGGAGAGAGGTAATCGACCCCATACTTGGCGAATGCTGAAAACGCAGTTTTGCTCCCGCGCGCTGGCTTCCCAGTCGGAAGCTTCTTGAGTCTAAAATCATTCGAGTGAATCAAGATCGCGTGCGGCTCAGCTTTCTTGGCTTCGAATTCTCTTCTCAGCAGGTCGGATAAGGCTTTCAGGTCATGGTCATCGTTCAGGGCGTAAAGGTCGCCATGCTTGAGCGCAACCCCCATCGCCATTAGGTGCCTCAAGGCCTGGTAGACGGTGGACTGTGCGAGCCCGGTCCTCCTCTGAATTTCCTCTGCTCTGGAAGATTCTTCGAGGGCTACGAGCAAGAGTTCCCTGGGTCCTCTGAGGAGCTCCGCGAGGTCGTAGCGGGTTCCGAGGTTCTTCAGCACTCCCGTTTTCGCGTTTGTGCTCAGGGCTACGAGCCTCCCCGTCCTCTCGCAATATCCCTCCTCCACCAACTCCCTGAGTACTGCCGCGGTTCTAGAATAGCTCAACCCGAGCGCCGACGCGATCTCTCGGGCAGTGTTGGGACCTCTCATCAACAGCTTCAACGCTCTTATCATGCTTGGTTCCATTAATTACATTTTGGTAATACAAATATAAAAGGGTTGTCGCCTATATGTAATTGCTAGCGCCTCCCTTCGCACCGAGGCTCTTTTCCTTCCGGGCGCCACTTTACGGTGCTTCCTGAGAAGCGCACGATAGGCAACGGGAGCGCTTTCGGTACTCTCTGGTAGGATTCAACCAGAGCGGCATCTGGACTCCCGCGAGGCCCAGCATCTATCGGTTGATCTTTCACTCGTTCTCAGGCCCTCCCGTTTTCCTCGTCATGAATTTCGAGTCGCGCGTACGCATGAGTCTTGTTTCCTTAACAGATCTCCCATCAACGACAAAACAAGGCGGAAACGAGCTTGAATTTGATGTTCTCCCGCACTAGCATTCCCAAAGCGCTACGAAGCGCTTCCTTTGGACAGACGATGTCCTTGACTCCCTTCTCGCTCTTCTCGTACTCAAGTCCCCTTATGACCGCCATCGAAATTGCCTCGTCGGTCTGACCCTAGAGTAGATTCGCAGAGGCAGATTCCAGGTCCGTCATGTCGTCATTGGAACTAAGACAGAGTATGCTTCACGGTCGCTAGACCGCGCGAGAAAACGCCAATAATAACCGGCTTCATAACGACATATGAAAGCATGATAACGGAGTAAAGCGGCCCAGCAATCAAACCGGACGTGAATAACAAGTTCTCGCTGACAATGCTGGTACTGAACTTAGTGCACAAGCCGATCCCCAGGATGACTGATTGCTGACCACCGATGGCCTCCCGGAACACAAGGTAGGAAACAAGCATCCTAGAGAGCAAGGAAATCAAGACAATCGCGGCAACTACCCAGAGGTAAGCAAATGATGCGGTGAACGAAATTCCGCCGCCCACTTTGAGAAAGAAAAACGGTCCCAGGAAGATGTTGGCGACAAAGAAGATGGGCCTCTTGTATTGTTCGACGAATTTCTTCGGCATCACCTGCTTGACAGCAATTCCGCTGAAAATGGCAGC
>Ga0315282_10003868_pt1 | contig 26581 bp, 18 predicted proteins | sample YL17G07_20_MG_FD_203693 | JGI IMG/M metagenome (GOLD analysis project Ga0315282, IMG submission 203693) | Sediment microbial communities from Yellowstone Lake, YNP, Wyoming, USA - YL17G07_20 | ecosystem: Environmental > Aquatic > Freshwater > Lake > Sediment | place: USA: Wyoming | collected...
CCCACGTGAAGGGCGTGGTGCCGCCGGTGCGCGCGAGCGTCTGGTTGTAGGCCGCGCCAAGGGCGCCGTTAGGAAGACTCGACGTCGTTATCGAAAGCGCGGCGTTGATCGCGATGCTGAGCGCCTTGGTCCCCGTCGCCCCTACCGTATCCGTGGCCCTTGCCGTGAAGTTGGAAGTGCCCGACGCGGTCGGAGTTCCGGTGATGGCGCCCGTAGAGGAATTGAGCGACAGTCCCGTCGGCAGGCTGCCTGAGGATACTGCCCAAGTGAGTGCGCCCGTCCCGCCCGTCGCCGCCAACGTCTGATTGTACGCGACGCTGATCGTGTCTGCCGGCAGGCTTGAAGTGGTGATGCTCACTGCCGCGTTGATCGCGATGGATAGCGCCTTTGAGGCCGTCGCCGCGACGTTGTCGGTTACCTTCGCGGTGAAGCTTGACGTGCCTGCAGTCGTCGGCGTGCCGGTAATAGCGCCTGTCGAAGCGACAAGAGAAAGCCCCGCCGGCAGGCTGCCGGATTGGAGCGACCATGTGTAGGGCGTAGTGCCGCCGGTGGCAGTGAGCGTCTGGTTGTAGGCCACGCCGATCGTATCGGCCGGCAGACTCGATGTTGTGATGGACAGTGCCGAGCTGAGCGATTCGTAGCACCCTACGTCGTATGCCCCTCCCTGAGGCCGCGCGGTACCCGCGATGTCGTCGGTCACTTCCGTTACGGTCGTGCCGGCGTTTATGGCCGGCGAGCCGGCCTTGAGGTGGTAGTCATTATTCGTCGGGTCTACAAATAGCGCGGCCTTCGTCGTAATGAACGAATGCGTGTCGTAGCCGTAACCGCGCCATGTGGCGAGGGTTATGACGGTCTCATTGACCTGGTCCACGCTGAACCGGTCCAGAACCGCGTTGTAGTCGCTCTGGAAACCGGCTCCCATCGATGAGCTATACGTGATTATAGATCCGCGCGTGGCGTGGTCATTCATCAGGATGCAGTTCTTGATCTTGTTGTCCTGCGGGTTCGTGCCCTGGTCGGCCGTAGCGATGCTGATGCACCAGCTGCCGTCCGAAGGGTTCTGGATCGTGTCGTTGTAGATCAGGTTGCGAGCGGAGCCCGTCGCCGCGTCGATAGCGAAGAGCGTAAGGCCATTCTTGTGGTTGTTGTAGAGCAGGTTATTGAGGAACTTGGAATCGCACGCGCCGTCGAGGTTGATCGCCGCCCCGCCGCCTGCAGCGTTTCCGTAGAGCGTGTTCTTCTCTACGAGCCAGTAAGACATGATGCCGTCGCCGCCCATCGAGACGTCTGCGTTGAGCTGGATGCCGCAACCATTGTTGTTGTAGCAGGTATTGAGGCGCGCCGTGCCATAGTCTGCGCTGTTGGACGCGTAGAAGCCGTGCTGGGTAACTGCGTCGTGGCAGACGTTGCCTTCTATGAGCTCGTAGTCGCAGAACGCCGTGAAGAGCGTGCCCGTGCCCGAGCCGTATGTCTCGCAGTTTCTCACGGTGAGGTGGCTGCCCGTGCGCATATCGATTGAGTGAGTGAAGCCCGTGCCGTTGACCTTGAAGTCCTCGATGTCCCAGTAGTCGCTATCCTCGAGCTCGATTACCGAGTTGTGGGAGGCCGAACCGCTCTTGGCGTTGAGGATCGCTCCGAGATGGTGCTCGGCCTTGAGCGACTTGACCGCGCCGGACGTGCCGGACAGCGTGTCGATGCGGGCGCCGACGTAGGTGCCGTCCCTGACGATGATTGTGTCGCCGGAGGCTATTGCACCGACGGCGTGCTGGAGGGTCAGCCACGGCTGGCTTGAGGACCCCGGATACGAGTCGCTGCCGTTGGTGGCCACGTAGTAAGTCGTCCCAGAGGACGCTGCCACCGTTATGGAAAGCGCCTTCGTCGCCGTCGCCGATACGTTATCGGTCACCCTTGCCGTGAAATTGGACGTGCCCGAGGCCGTCGGGGTACCGCTGATTACGCCCGTCGAAGCGACAAGAGATAATCCCGCAGGCAGGCTGCCCGAGGAGATTGCCCACGTGAAGGGTGTCGTGCCGCCGCTTCGCGCAAGTGTCTGGTTGTACGCGGTGTTTACCGTGCCCGACGGCAGGCTGGACGTGGTGATTGTCAGAGCCGCGTTAACCACGATGGAAAGCGCCTTCGTGGCGGTCGCGGCGACGTTATCGGTCACGCGGGCGGTGAAGTTCGAGGTGCCCGCCGCACTGGGCGTACCGGTAATCGCGCCGGTCGAAGTATTGAGAGATAGCCCCGTCGGCAGCGTACCGGAGGAGATAGCCCAGGTGTATGGAGTCGTGCCGCCGCTGGCGGCAAGCGTCTGATTGTACGCTACGCCGACAGTGTCGGCCGGCAGACTCGATGTGGTGATAGTGAGTGCTGCGCCGGTGACGATGATAGAGAGCGCCTTGGTGCCGGTGGCGTTCAAAGTGTCAGTCGCCTTCGCGGTGAAGCTGGAAGTGCCTGACGTCGTTGGAGTTCCGGTTATCGCGCCGGTTCCGGCAACCAAAGAGAGGCCTGCGGGCAGGCTGCCGCTCTGCAAGGACCATGTGAGTGCTCCCGTTCCGCCTGTAGCAGCCATCGTCTGGTTGTACGCGGTTCCAACCGCGCCATTCGGGAGGCTCGACGTGGTTATTGTCACTGCGGCATTGACCACAATGGAAAGCGCCTGAGTCGCGGTTGCAGCGACGTTATCCGTCACTCTTGCCGTGAAATTGGACGTTCCCGACGCAGTCGGCGTGCCTGTAATCGCGCCAGTCGAAGTGACAAGAGAAAGCCCCGCAGGCAGGCTACCGGAGGAAATGGCCCAAGTGTAAGGCGCGGTGCCGCCTGTAGCCGTGAGCGTCTGGTTGTACGCTATGCCAAGCGTGTCGGCCGGCAGAGTCGTGGTCGTGATGGTGAGCGGCGAGGGGCCGTTCGTTATGTCGAAGCTGAGCGAGCCATTGGCTGTCGAGGTGTAACCGCTGCCTGTGGCTATAGTTACGGTCTTGGAAGTGGTGCCTGTTACCGTAACCGAGAAATTCGTCGATGCCTGCATGCCGGTGATGAGCGCCTTGGTGGGATAGGCAACGGGCGTAAAGGTAAACGAGCAGCTCGTCGCGTGCGGGCTCTGCCCCGTCGCAAAGAGCACAAGCCTGGGATTGGTCGCGTGCTTGATGCTGACGCCGAGGAAGCCCGTGGGCGTAAGCTTGTCGTAAGCAGTCATCGAGCCCTGAGTAGAATCGGCGGTCTCGAAAAGCGTGAGGATACTGTTGGAAGTCGTAGGTGACGAAGGACTTACGAGCACCTTGTAGACACCGGAGAAACCCTCATTGGGGTTATACCCCGGGGTCCTGCTTCCGCTGTTGGCGGCGCTCGTCACCGATACGGTCGGGTTTACCGTATTCGTGAAGAGTTTCGCGCTGCCGAGGGTGATGCTTGCGGTGCCGCTGTTAATGGTTGGCTGACCCGCCGTGTACCACTTCTCCGTGATGAGATTGGAGGTAGATACGGTGTTGATAGTGTCAAGTACCGCTACGAAGTCCGGCCGCATGAAGGCCACGTCGCGGCGCATATACGACACATCGGGGAGGGTGCCGTCGTTGTTGCCGTAGCAACCCTGCATATTGTCGACCTTGAAATACGCGTAGGCGCTGTCGACATTATCCATGTTGTACGTTACGGCATCGTGCCACCATCCCTGAAGCGGCGCATAGAGATGGCTGCCAGTGATGTCGGGGACGCTTGCCAGATCGGAGGTATATTCATAGGTACGGCCGTCGATAAGGAGAATATGGCCGCGGGAGCCGATCTTGACCTCGCCGGTGTGCAGGCCGCTTTCGCCCTGACCGTCGATTGGCTCGCCCTCGACGCCCGTCCATGTCGCGTTGAGGTTGGCCCAATCAGCAGAGCGCGCGACCCCGTGTCCGTACACGAGATAGCTCAAGCCACCCATATTGGCGGCCGTCGGAGCGACCTCGGTCACGGCGGGGTCGGTATACATCAGCCCCTCCCACTGCAGGGACGCCCCGCCCGGCGACCAGGTGAGATGATTCATGAACCATAGAGCCAAGCCCTTAGTGGTGGCGCTATTGGGGCTCATGACCGTGCACATCTGGCAGACGCCCTTTCTGGGGTCGCCCTTGTAGTTGCCCGACCAGCAGCCTGCGTCATCGATGAAGCCGCGGTAGGGGTAAAGCATGTGAATCTGATCCTTGACGAGGTCGGTTGCCCATGTGGTCTGGCTCCAGTGGTTATCGCGCGTGGTGCCGGTTTCCAGAGCAAAGGGGTACCCGAGATACTCGCGGGCTGACCAGGGGCCGTAGTTCCAGCCCTGGAGCCAGTTGCCGCCGGCGCCTGCGCCTGTCTGCATGAAGGGCAGAACCGCCGTTGACCACATGCTTTCAGCCTGGGTCTGCCAGGAAGACTGATATCCGCTATCGCCTTCGAGCGCTATCGAGGCGGTATATACCATTGTAAAGTAACCCGCATAGTAGTTGTCGGTTGGGTCGGTGCGGGCATAACCGTTTGAGTTGTACCAGGTGATCCAGCCGGTGAGGCGGGTCCCGCACTCATTGATGAGGGACGTCGTCATGCCGGAGGCACCATCGAGCCAGTCGCGGCCGACGGCGACGCCTGTGCCGAGGTCGCGGGCTACGTAACCGGAGTCAACGGTAATCGCGTTAGCGCCGCCTGCGCCGTCGCCGATGGTGTTGCGGTCGCGAAGGAGCGCGGTAAGGTATTTCACGCCTTCGCTGCCGTAGGAAGCGTTTCCACTAACGCGGTACGCCAGACCGTAATTCATCACGGCCGCGTACCAGTCGAGAAACTCATATCCCGATGGGATGTTATCACCCATCGTGTTGTCGCAGTAGCTTTGGAGCGCCTGCCATTCGGCGGTGTTATTGGTCCGCGCCGTCTGCATGCGCGTGAGGATCGCGGAGTTGATCCAGACCCTCGGATGCGGCAGGGGTGCCGCCTGGGCAGGGGCAAGAGCGGTGAGAAGCACTACAAGGGCCATCGCAGCTACAATCAGCTTTTTCATCATTTATCTCCCCAATAAAAAAACCCGACTGAAGGCTGAAGGCTGAAGACTGAAGGTAAAGAGAACGCCAGTCATGCAGCATCAGTCACACAACGTCCAGTGAGGACGATCTGGTGCAGGCTTGCGATCGACGCTGTTAGCGCCGACGGGAGGGCCGGCTTGAGGCGCCGGTTTCCATGGCATACTGACGCATGCCGCGCGACGTGCTGAACCCCTTCGATCGACGCATAGCGTGAAACGGGCCCGACCGGTAACCTACGTTCGACCCCCTTTCTGTGAACAGCCTCGCCCATGTCTCGCGCCGCGAGTGGGACGTCCGGGATGTGGCAAAATGGCCCAGGCGGCGCAGACCGGTATGGATGTCAATGCCGCTCAGGGTGCCTCGCTCAATGGGTGAAGACACCTTATACCATACCCGGGGGAAATGGCAAAGGGGAAAATCCTGCAGAAGAAGCTTTTTTTTCCACAGCGCACCGCGGTACCCGGCAACGCGAAAGGCGGGTAGTTGACGAGGTCTGCTTCTCTCGTGCGGGGGGCTCTTGGAACACTCCATGCGCCGCGGAGGTTCTCTATCCGGTTAAACGACGCAAGTCGCTTGGGGGCCAAAGGTTATGCCTTTGATTGAATGGGGGATGATTACAGGGCTCATCACCGCCTTCGCCATCGGGCTGTACATGGCGCCGTCTGCTGCTGGGAGGACGGCGGCTGTGTGCGGGAATTTACTGACTTGCCGCGGGCGCCGTCACCCGGGTGACGCCTGCGTATCCCCCAAGTATCCCACCAACCGGCCGAAGTGCAATCCAGCATCGCTGGTCACGCAGCGGCAGTCCGCGACCGGAACTTACACTTGACGCGCAGAGTCAAACCGGTTGGCAACGATGACCAGGCAATGGCCGAGCGCCAGCGCGTGTCTCAGGCGTCGGTGTGTAGATTGCCTATGGTCCCCACGCAAGCGCTTTGTGGTGTTAAGGCGCGCAGGAGGCCGGCATGACGGAGGTTAAGGAAGCAGGAGTTCTCAGCAGCTCCTTTCGGGGGCAGTTGATTCAGCAGGGCGACGAGGGCTACGCCGCCGCCTGCAAGGTATATAACGGAATGATCGAGAAGCGCCCGCTTATGATCGCGCGCTGCGCCGATGTGGCTGACGTGATGGCCTGCGTCAACTTCGCGCGACAGGAGGGGTTGCTTCTGGCCGTTCGCGGCGGCGGACACAACGGGGCCGGCCTCGGGACGTGCGACGGGGGCATCGTGCTGGACCTCTCGCTGATGAAGGGGATCCGCGTCGCGCCGGAGGCGCATACAGTCAGTGTGGAAGGGGGCGCCACGTGGGGCGCAGTGGATCACGCCACTTACGCGTTTGGGCAGGCGGTTCCATGCGGAATCGTATCGACGACAGGAGTCGGCGGCCTGACGCTGGGCGGCGGGCACGGATACCTGACGCGCAAGTTCGGCCTCACTATCGACAGCCTGCTGGAAGTGGACATGGTGCTGGCCGACGGCAGCTTTGTCAGAGCCAATGCCACGAGTGAGACCGACCTCTTCTGGGCGGTGAGGGGCGGAGGGGGGAACTTCGGCGTGGTGACCTCGTTTGTATTCCGAACGAGCCCCGTTGGAACCGTCGTCGCCGGGGCGGTGCTATGGAGTCTCGACAAGGCCGAGAGCGTCATGCGCTGGTACAGGGAGTTCATGCCGGCAGCGTCGAGGGATCTCTATGGTTTCTTCGGTTTTTTCAAGGTGCCGCCCGGGCCGCCTTTCCCGGAGAGGCTTCGCGCAAAGCCCACATGCGGGATTGTATGGTGCTATACGGGACCGCTGGAGAAGGCCGATGATTTCCTCAAGCCTGCCTTGAGCTTCGGTCCGCCCGAGTTTGCGCTCGTGGGCCAAATGCCCTATCCGGCGCTGCAGACCATGTTTGACGGCCTGTTTCCGCCCGGCTTGCAGTGGTATTGGAAGGGCGACTTCTTCAGGGAGTTGTCGGACGATGCCATCGCGGCACATCTGAAGCATGGTTCGCAGCCGCCCACCCAGCTTTCGCTAATGCACTTATACCCGGTGGATGGAGCGCCCAACGACGTGGGGGCTGATGACACCGCTTTCGGTTACCGCGATGCCATGTACTCGATGGTCATAGCCGGCGTCGATCCGGACCCGGCGCGCCGGGAGCTGATCACTTCCTGGGCAAAGGAATACTGGGCAGCGGTCCACCCGTATTCCGCCGGCGGCGCCTACGTAAACTTCATGATGGAGGAAGGACAGGAACGCGTCCAGGCAACGTATCGAGACAACTATGAACGCCTGGCGCGGATCAAAGCTCACTATGACCCTGCGAACCTCTTCCGCGTGAACCAGAACATCAAGCCGCGGTAATCTCTCAAGACGGCGCTGATTCAGGTGGCAGCGACAGCCAGATATGTAGCCGTCGTTCTGTTTGGCGTAAGCAAGAACCGCCGGTTCGCGCCGTTGCCAGCTTGTGTCTCATTGGCGGCTCACGCATAACCAGCGCATCATTCGATTCCGGATTACAGCGCGCTCCTGCGCGCTTACTTGTCCTCCCTGCCGAACGCCTTCAGTGTGAAAGCCCCGCCTCCGGGCGAATCGAAGCATAGCGGGCCGCCGTTAAGGGCCTGCGTCGACGCGGTTGCTCCGGTGACCTGACAGGAATCGCCGGAGAGGTCGGCGATGAGGTGATTGACGCGTGCCGGCCCCTGCAGCGGAAGCGGCACCTTGTAAGTCACTTCGCTCGCCCGTTTCCCATCGGCGCGGAATAGAACCGCCCACTTGCCGTTGGCGGGCGTCTCCACGAGAATCTCCGTAAAGCCATTCGACGCCTCGATGGTCGTCGCTTTCGGAGCGGCCTCGTCGAGGTCTGCGGCGTAGAGGAGATGCGCAAGGGTCTCACGGGCCGAAGTCTCTCGAGGGGAGACCGAGAGCAGGAAGCTGTGCTTAGCGCGAGAGGCGGTCATGGAAGCATCGGCGGGCAGCAGTGTCCTGACGAAGAGCTTGCCTTCGCCGTCCGTCCAGCTCGCCGTGTGCCCCGCATCATCCATCCGCGGCTGCGATGGCGCGTGCAGCCGGAAGCGCTTCTCCACGCCGCCCGGGGAATCGATGCAATCAATCACGAGGACCGTGCGCGGGGGAAGGAATATGAAGCGCCGCGCAACCCGGCTCGCCTGCGACGGCGCGTATGCGCGAGTCAGGTCGGAATCGATCCAGTGATAGCGCGAGAAAGCAGGGTCGTGATAGTAGCCTGTAATGCGCGCGTAATCGAAAGTCGTGCCGTCCATCTCGGCGAGGAAGTGCTGGGGGGTCGACCGCGCGAGAGGGCGCATCTCGCCGCCGATGTAGAGCGTGTTGTGTGCGTCAGGCGATTTCACCCCGTAGTAGCCATCCTCGACGAGGAGGTTGCCCTTGCGGTAGAGGAGGAAGTGGCCGGCGGAGTAGTGCCCGTGACCGCCGTACATGCGCCCGGCGCGATAGACCGCGAGCGTATCATCCTTGCCCCAGCCCGAACGCATGTTCACCTGCCCCAGCCCGCTGAACATGCGCCCCTTGTCGATTCCGGCGAAATCGAGCCGGGGCACATGAGGATCGTACCACAGCAGATAGGGGAAGTTCATCTCGCCGGACTGGGCGCTGAAAAGCGTCTCGGAGAAATACTGCGCGTAGGGATCGTGATAGCGCGCGGCCAGAAGCGGCGCGAGCGATCCTTCGGCGTCCACGCCGGCCGAGGGGCGCTCGCCCGGATCGACGTCGTCAAGAGGAAGCGCGTCGCCTGAGTAGGGGATGACGCTGTGAACCACCCATGCCGAGTTACCGGGAAGGAACCGTGACTGTGGGAACAGGTCCTCGCCTGTCCCCGTCCGCCAGACTTCCATCAGCCATGCGAGCGGAAAGGCGGTCATGTTATTGTAGCTCAGGCTCTCGAACCACCCGCCGCCGTCGCCGGCCTGGTTGGTTGCCGGCAGCATGTGGCGCTTGAGCCAGTCTTCGCTCATGCGCAGGTACTTGTCGGACGCGGCCTCGAAGCCGTCCTCGCCCGCGAGCGCGACAGCGGCGAAGGCCGTCCGGCCAAAGTGCCAGTAGAACTGGTTGTAGTAGTCGCTCACCTGGTTCATCTCGCCGTTATCCGGCAGATCGTGGGGCGCGTTGTGGATGGCGGACTCCGCGTAGCGGACGATCGCTTCGCCGTAGCGTTTGCGCTCCTCGGCCGTCAGGTCGCCGTACGTCCAGTCGTAAGCGATTGACATGGCCTGCGTGATGAGGCTATAGGTCCAGTAATCGCCGCGGTTGCCGTCGGCGAAGTAATCCATCCACTGCTTAGCCTTCGCGAGGGGCTCCTTCGCGCGGTTCTCGGCGAGATAGAAGAGCGCCATGTCCTGGAGCTCAGTGGTGGAGATATAGCCGTTTCTGCCGGGGGAGGGGACGGCCATAACCGTTTTGCGCGTGGCGTCATAGATAGTCTTGAGCTCAGCGGTGTTCTCAAACCGCTTGCGCCAGGGTCCGAGGTCTTCCGGCCTCAAGAATATCCTCGGCCGTTCGGGCCTGACTTTGACGTCCGGCGAAGCTGAGGGCTTCTCAATCGCCGCAGTCATCTGACACAGCGCAAAGCCGATAACGACGGCGATTATTGAGCTGAGTGCATAGATGCGGCGCACGTTGCTTTCTCCTCGTGAGAAGGCGCGGTCCGTGCAGGCGCCCCCGCGTCAGCGGGCCTCCGTCGACTCGGTTACCTTCTCACGTGCAGTCTCACGCACCTCGATAGTTGAGTTCGCCGCCGCGCCCGGGGCCGTCACCACCATGCCCGACGGGTAGAACTCCACAGCGACGTCGACTGCCTTTCTGTCGCCGAGGCCGAAGTGCCGCTCAGTCTTTGCGAGGCCGTAGTAGCTCTGGGAGGACTGGTGATTGAAGATCGCGACCTCCTCATACCAGAGGAGGTGCTTCGTGCCGGGCTCGTAGAGGCGAATCTTCGCCCCGGCGGCGCCGGCATTTCCGGGAAGGCCTACGGGACGGACGTTTGTCCAGTTGCGTGCGGGGAGATCATTTCGGTAGATGACAGGCAGCCGCGTATCGTCGGGAGTCGGATTGTCCTTCACGGTATAACCCGCGATATCGAGATCGCCGTCGCCGTCGATGTCGCCGAAGCAAAGGCCGTCGTCGACCGCAGCGGACGAGTAGTCCTCGATCCCCCAGGCTTTGTTCATATACTCGAAGCTGCCGCTGCCGGTGCCGCGAAGGAGCTTGAGAAAGTGCTTGCCGTTCACGAGGATGTCGGGAATGCCGTCGTTGTCGAAATCCGTCGTCGCTGCCATGCCCCACGAGGCATAGCGCGGCTTGCCCTCTATCCCTGCGATGGCGTTTTCCTTCTTCGTGAAGTGTCCCTTGCCGTCATTGAGGAAGATCGAAAACTCCTTCATGTGCTCCAGCGCAATGATATCGATATCGCCATCCTGGTCGAAGTCGCCCACCCCCTTGATCGAGAGGCCGTCTTCGTAGAGGCCGCACGCCGTCGTGACGTCGGTGGATTCCAGGTTGGCATTGAAGCGGAGAACACGGCACTTGCCGGCCTCGAAGTCGTAGCGCCCCCACTCGACCAGGAGCTCAATCCGACCGTCGCCGTCGATATCCGCCGGGATGACCGTGTGCTCGAATTTGTAGCCGGTGGTCATGGGGATTCTCACGGAGTTCTCTGTGAAGCCGCCCTTTCCGTCGCCGAGATCAATCGCGATAACGTCCCTCTGGCTGCGAGTCCAGTCGAGGCGGCCGTCGCGGTTGATATCGACGAGGACGCATACGCGGCCGGTGTTGACGCCGCGCTTGATGCCGGAACTCTCAAACGAAAGCGCGTCGGCTTTTGAATGGTTCATCCACCACTCTGCGCCGCCGTCGAGGTAGTTCATCGCGAGGTCAACCTTGCCGTCTTCGTTGAGGTCGTAAGGAAGGAGGATCTCCGTGAGCGGATAGTCGCCTTTAGCGGCGGTGAAATGCCCGTGCCCATCGTTAATCGACGCAAGCGCGGCGCTCATCCCGCGCTCGGGGTCAAACCGCCCGTGCGAGCTCATGTAGAAATCGAGCGCGCCATCGCCGTTGAGGTCGACGAAATGAATGCCGCTGAGCCACCACTTGGGGAATGCCTTGTAGTTCTGCGCCACGATCTCCGAAACGCCGCACTCGCGCGTGACTATTGTGAAGGCAGGCTTGGCCGGCGCGGGGGCGGGGCTTTCCGCGGCCCATAGCGCTACGGCTGACAAGGCTAATACAGCAAAACAGACTCCTGCAAAGAGGTTTCGTGGCATAGTGGCTCCTTTCATATGAATGCTGCTTTGCCCGCAACCGCATACGTCTCGTCCAGAGCGGTACCCCTGCATAATGCTGGGCGCGTTCAGGGCGTCAAGAGAATAGTTTCCGAGCTGCCCCTGGTGTGGAATTGTGGGGCCAAACACGCCTATGAAGACGTTCCCGCTTGACACTGCCATCTATTTTCGTATCTTTCTATCGACTATAGTTGTCTTTCAATGATTTTGCCGCGCGGTTCTTGCGCGGGAGGCTGGTCCGATGAGCACTGAAGAACGCTGGGTCGGGATCGAGGACGTGGCCGCGCACCTGGCCGTAAATAAGGAGTCAATATACAGGTGGATCACAACGAGGGGCTTTCCCGTCCACAAGGCCGGAAGACTGTTCCGTTTTCAGCTATCCGAGGTGGATGACTGGATGAAAAAGGAGGGGCGATTTGCCCCTGGTTCTGAGGAAAGCGGTTCGGAGAAAAAAGAATGATTTTTGGATAAGGCGCGTGCTTTCGGCGAAAAGACGCCTGCGTATATAGATTCATGTACAGGGACACATGCCGGCGAGGAGACATGAAATGGCGGTTGACGTAAAGCAGATCGGGGCGAGGGTCGAGAAGGAAGGGGCGCTTCTCGCGCGTGTGCGCGGCGAGATAGGCAAGGTGATCATCGGCCAGGAGTACCTTGTTGACAGGCTTCTGGCGGCGCTGTTGTGCAACCACCACGTGCTGATTGAAGGTGTGCCGGGGCTTGCCAAGACGCTTTCGGTGACGTGCCTTGCGCGGACCATTCAGGCGTCGTTTCGACGCATTCAATTCACGCCGGACCTGCTGCCTGCGGACCTTATCGGCACCCTCATATACAATCCGAAGACCGGCGACTTCACGACGAAGAAGGGGCCGATCTTCGCCAACGTAATCCTTGCCGACGAGATCAACCGCGCGCCCGCGAAGGTGCAGAGCGCGCTTCTGGAGGCGATGCAGGAGCGCCAAGTCACCATTGGCGACACAAGCTACAAGCTCGACGAGCCATTCATGGTGCTCGCCACCCAGAACCCTATCGAGCAGGAAGGCACCTATCCGCTGCCCGAGGCGCAGGTGGACCGGTTCATGCTCAAGCTCAAGATCACATACCCCAAGAAGACCGAAGAGCACCAGATCCTCAAGCGCATGGCGAGATCATCTCCCAGGATCGAGGTCGAGCCTGTAGTCGCGCCGCAGGATGTCCTGCGGCTCCGCGAGCTGACCGACGAGATATACATGGACGAGAAGATCGAGGAGTACATCGTCAACATCGTAGAGGCCACGCGCGACCCGGAGAAGTACAAGCTGGACATTCGCGACATGATCCGCTACGGGGCCTCCCCGCGCGCAACGATATACCTTGCGATGGCGTCGCGCGCGCATGCGCTCCTGCAGGGCCGCGGCTACGTAACGCCGCAGGACGTCAAGGACATCGGGATGGACGTGCTTCGCCACCGCGTGATCGTGACCTATGAGGCCGAAGCCGAAGAGAAGACCTCCGAAGACATCGTCAAGCGGATATTCGATACGGTGGAAGTGCCGTGATTCCCAAGGAGCTTGCCGCCAAGATCCGGTACCTCGAGATATTCACCAGCAAGGCCGTTAACGACGTTCTTGCGGGGGAGTACGAGAGCGTCTTTAAGGGCCGGGGGATGGAATTCGACGAAGTCAGGGAGTACGCCCCCGGCGATGAGATCCGGACAATCGACTGGAACGTGACCGCGCGCATGGGTCACCCCTACGTCAAGCGTTTCGTTGAGGAGCGCGAGCTCACGGTCATGCTTCTCGTGGACCTCTCGGCCAGCGGCGCGTTTGGGAGCGTGGAGAAGACGAAGAACGAAGTGGCGGCGGAACTGTGCGCGCTTCTCGCGTTTTCGGCGATCAAGAACAACGACAAAGTGGGGCTCATCGTGTTCACCGACGCGGTTGAGCTCTACGTACCGCCGAAAAAGGGGACGTCACACGTTCTGAGGCTCATCAGGGATCTCTTGAACTTCAAACCGCGCAAAGCGCGCACGGACATCGCCTGCGCTCTGGACTATCTGGGCCGCGTAACCCACAAGCGATGCGTGGTCTTTCTCATCTCGGACTTCCAGGGAGAGGATTTCGAGAGGCCGATGCGCGTTCTGGGGAAGCGGCACGACCTCATCGCGATGTCGATCACGGACCCGCGGGAGAGGTCCATGCCAAATGTGGGCCTCCTGGAGCTTGAGGACGCCGAAACGGGGGAACTGGTACTCATCGACACGGGAAGCCTGAGCGTGCGCGGCCAATATGAGGCGCTCGGGCTCGAGCGCGCGAAGCATCTCGCGCAGACGTTTCGCTCGATGGACGTAGACCATACTGAGATCACTACGGGGCGCGACCACGTGCGCGACCTGGTGGCGTTTCTGAGGAGTCGCGAGCGCAGGTAGCAGCTTAAGACTTCAGGGAGGATGTGAACATGGGGGAGGGACTCAACCTCACGTTACCGGATCGGGGCAAAAGGAGCGAGAAGCGTTCGAAAGCGGTTGTGCTGCTTCTTTCCCTCGTACTTATCGTCGCGGCGGCGAATCTCGTCGTCGTGACGATGCTCTTTGGCATCTCGAAGGGCAAAGCCGGCACGGTCGGCAAAGACATGCCCGCAGAGGCGGTCAGGGGTCTCGCTCTCAAACTCGAAGAGCAGGGCCTTCGTGAACACGCCGCCGACGCGTGGAAGGAATACTTGGCCGCCGCGGACGCCGGCAACGAGGAACGGGCGAAGGTGTGGTACCGCCTCGGAAAGCTCTACCAGGACGGCAACTCCTATGAGCAGGCTCTCGACGCGTACTACCGCTCCGAGAGCTACGCGAAACTGCCCGACATCGAGCAGGAGATCAACAGCCGCGTGCAGGAATGCCTTGAGGCTGCGGGGAAGTTCGCGGCGCTGCGCTACGAACTGGCCGGGCGGGTGGGACTGGCGGAGAGTACCGATACCGCAGGCGGCGAGGTCCTGGCGGAGATTGGCGATCACAAGATAACCAAGGCCGAGCTCGACCGGCGCATAGACGAGATGGTCGATCGGCAGCTGCAGATGATGGGCGCTTACATGCCCGAACAGGAGCGTGTGCGCCAGAAGGACGAAATGGTCAAGCAGTTCGCCTCCGGTCAGGAGCGAACGCATATCCTGGATCAGATGCTTTTCGAAGAGCTACTTTACCGCAAGGCCAGAGAGGAGAAGCTGGCTGACGCTCCGGAAGTGAAGGCGCTTCTCCAGGACGCCGAGCGCGGACTCCTCGCGCAGCGCGCGCTTCAGAAGGAAATCTCCGAGCAGGTCAAGATCACGCCGGGCGACCTCCAGACCTGGTACGACGCCCACAAGAAGGATTACGTGGAGCCCGAACAGGCCAAGATCAGCCACATCCTCGTGAAGGACGAATCTACCGCGAAGGAGATCATCGCCAAGCTGAAGGACGGCGGCAACTTCGAGGAGCTCGCGAAGGAGCGCTCCCTTGACGAGGAGACGAAGACCAAGGGAGGGGCGATCGATACGTGGGTCCAGAAAGGCGGCTATGTCCCCTCGATCGGAAGCTCCGACGAAGTCGCGCGAACCATCCTGGGCGCCGACGCCGGCAAGGTCATCGAAGAGCCTGTCGCATCGGACAACGGATTCCATGTGGTGAAGGTGACCGAGAAGAAGCCCGAGCGGCAGAAGACCCTCGACGAAGCCCGCGACGATATATACCAGGCGCTGCGCTCTCAGAAGGAGACTGAAGTGCGCGAGGCGCTCATGAACCAACTCAAGGAGCAGTACAAAGTGGTTGTTCACACTTCGCGCCTCGACATGGGAACTGATACCCATGCGGCGCCCAGGGGGGACGATTCGAAGTGAGCCGAGCGAACTCGCTTACCAATCGTCTTGTTCGTGGCGTCCATAGCCGGAAAGCCATGCTGGCGATCTCGCTATGCCTCTTGGCTGCGATGGTTGTCTTCGGATGCGGCCGGAAGGCAAGGAGCGCCCCTGCCGCGCAATTCGAGATCAGCAAGGAGTACAAGCGCGGACCGGTCACCTTCACGATAAAGATCGACAAGAAGGAGATTACGGTGGCCGACCGCCTCCGGCTGGAGCTCGAGGCACAGTCCGGCGAGGATTACGAGGTCAGGCTGCCCGAGTTCGGAGACAAGCTTGAGCAGTTCGGCATTGTGGACTACAACACGTCGCCCGCGACGCTTGCGGGCAAGGACGTCCTTGTCCAGCGGAAGTCCTACGTCCTGGAACCTTTCCTGTCGGGAGACTACAAGATCCCGGCGATGAAGGTCACGTTCCGCAAGAAAGGGGAGACCGAAGAACACGAGCTGGAGAGCGAGGAGTTGGCGATCAAGGTCAAGTCGCTGTTGCCGGAGAAGATGGCGACACTGGCTATAAAGGACATCGAGCCGCCGGTGGAACTCCCTCGTAAGGGCGCGTGGCTTTACTGGATACTGGGCGCGGGACTCCTGGGACTGTGCGTTGCAGCGGGCTTCGTGAAGTGGCGCCGCAAGACTCAAGACGCAAAAGCCGTGAGGCGGTCCGCGCACGAGATAGCCTATGCCGAGCTCGAAAGCCTGCTCGCCGCGCAACTCGTGCAGAAGGGCGAACTGAAGGCGTTCTACACGGGGCTCTCGGACATCCTGCGACGCTACATCGAAAACCGTTTCGGCCTGCGCGCCCCCGAGCGAACCACTGATGAGTTTCTTGTAGAGCTGCGCAACGCCGATGTCTTGGCCGCGCCGCACAAGGATCTGCTCAAGGAATTCCTGCGGCACTGCGACCTGGTGAAATTCGCCGAGCACCAGCCCACGACGGCGGAGATACAGAAAACCTTCGACGCCTGCAAGAGATTCATCTTCGAAACCGAAGAGAAGCCCGGCGTGCCGGAGACGCCTGCGGAACAGACCGCGGAGGTAACGAGCCATGCGGTTTGAGTCGCCGTGGGCGTTTCTCATACTCCTCGCGATACCGCTTTCGCTCTTCCTGCGCGAACGGTTCGCCGGACGGCGGGGAAGCCTTCGGTTTTCATCCACGCAGCATGCCCGCCAGCTCGCCCTTTCGTGGCGGCAGCGGCTTGCGTGGGTGCCCCAGGCGCTTCGGATCTTAGCGCTCGCGGCGCTGGTAACGGCCCTGGCGCGCCCGCAGGAAGGCAAGGAGCAGGTGCGCGACATCGGCAAAGGCGTCGCGATTGAGATGGTTGTGGACCGCTCGGGGAGCATGGGCGCGCAGATGAAATTCGGCGACCAGCGCGTCAGCAGGCTCGACGTGGTGAAAAAGGTCTTCGAGGAGTTCGTCACCGGCAAAGGCGGAGGGCTTCCCGGCAGGCCCAACGACCTTGTGGGGATGGTGACCTTCGCCAGGTATTCCGATACGGTCTGCCCGCTGACGCTCGCGCACGGGGCGCTCTCGGAGTTCCTCAAGGGCGTGCAGGTGGCCACGCGCCCGCAGGAAGACGGTACCGCGATCGGCGATGCGATTGCCCTCGCGGCCGCGCGCCTCAAGACCGCTGAGGAAACGCTCTCCAGGCAGACTGGTAAGGATCAGAAGGATTTCGAGATCAAGAGCAAGATCATCGTGCTCCTCACGGACGGGCAGAACAACGCCGGCCGCCGCGCGCCCGAAGAGGCCGCGGCTCTGGCCAAAGAGTGGGGGATCAAGGTCTACACAATCGGCGTCGGCGGCGAAGAGGGGCTCGTTCAGCAGGATGGAATCTTCGGCCAGTTCCTCATGCGCATGGGCGAAGGGGTGGACAAGGAAACGCTCAAAGGCGTGGCCGAATCAACCGGAGGGGCCTTCTACATGGCCGAAGACGCGGACGGCCTGCGCAAGGTCTGCCGCGAGATCGACAGATTGGAGCGCAGCGAGATCGAATCGCTTCGGTACCTTGACTACCGCGAGCTCTTCGTACCCGTGGCTTGTCTCGCGCTTGCCCTGATGCTTTTCGAAATCGGCTTGACCTGTACGGTCTTCAGGAAGATACCATGAACGCGGTTCGCTTCCAGAACACTGTGATGCTGCTCGCGCTGTGGGCGATTCCGCTCCTGGCGGCTGCCTTCATCTACGCGTCTACGCAGCGGCGCAAAGCGCTCTTGGCGTTTGCCGAGGCGGATCTGTTGCCATGGCTCAACGCGTCGATCAGCGTCGCGCGGCGGCGATGGAAAGCCGTACTTCTCTTGGCCGCCTTTGCGACAATCACGGTGGCCGCGGCCCGTCCCGCGTGGAACCCTGTTCCTGAGAAGATCGAGCGGCGTGGTAGGGACGTGATATTCGTTGTGGACGTGTCCAACAGTATGCTGGCTGAGGACCTTGCTCCCAACCGGCTGGAGCGCGCCAAGCTCGCGATACGCGATTGTATCGAACGCCTGCAGGGGGACCGCGTGGGCCTCATAGTGTTTGCCGGCAGCGCGGTTGTGAAATGCCCGCTCACGCTCGACTACGGCTTCTTCCGCCTGATGCTCGACGACGTGTCGACGACGAGCGTTTCCCGCGGCGGGACGATGATAGGCGACGCGATCCGCAAATGCCTCGACGAGGTCTTCGACAACCGTCAAAAGGAGTTCAAGGACATTATTCTAATCACCGACGGCGAAGATCACGACAGCTTCCCGGTTGAGGCGGCCAAGGAAGCCGGCGAGCGCGGCGTCCGCATAATAGCCATAGGGATCGGCGACGAGGACCAGGGCAAGCGCATTCCGATAACCGACGAAAACGGCAATCGCACGTTTCTCAAACACGAGGGGCAGGAGGTCTGGTCGAAGCTCGACGCGGATACGCTTCGCAAGATGGTCAACGCCACCCCCGGGGGCCGCTACCTCAACGTGGCGACCGGCACCATCGACCTCGGCGCGGTCTATACCCAGCTCGTCGCCGGCGCCGAGAAGAAGGCCCTGGAATCGAGCACCGTCAAGAGATATGAAGAGAAGTTCCAGGTATTCATCGCCTTTGCCCTCGCGCTCCTTTGCGTCGAGATGGTGATGAGCGAGAGAAAGAGGGGTATCTGAGCATGAGAAGGGGCGGCTTCAGAGCGTATTGGATCGCGGCACTGTGCGCGGCGCTCTGCATTACCGGCCGCGCTTGGGCCGAATCCGCCGGAGCGCTCATCAAGAAGGGTAACGACGCTTTCAAGAGCGGGAAATACGACGACGCCATGGCCGCCTACGATAAGGCTTCGGTAGACGCGCCCGAATCGCCGTACGTCTACTTCGACAAGGGCACGGCGCAATATGCAAAGGGCAATTTCACGGAGGCGGCGACGCTCTTCGAGCAGGCGGGCATCAAGGCAAAGGATGAGCGTCTCGAAGCGATGAGCGCGTACAACAAGGGCAACTGCCTCTTTCGCGAGAGCGAGCGGCAGCGCGACAGCGATCTGCGCAAGAGCCTTGAAGCGCTCAAGGACGCAATCACGCAGTACCAGCAGGCGCTCAAGCTCGATCCCGGCTACCAGAACGCCGCGCACAACGTCGAAGTGTCTCGTCTTGTTATGAAGCAGATTCTCGACGAGCTCAAGAAGAAGGAAGACGAGCAAAAGAAGGGGCAGCAGAAACAGCAGGAGCAGGCCGACAAACTCAAGGACCTTATCAAGAGACAGGAGGACCTCGGCACCAAGACTAAGGACCTCCAGCGCCAATCGCCTCCTGACAAGGGCGCGCGCGCGCGGGATCTGGCCAAGGAGCAGGACAAGCTCAAGTCCGAAACACAGAAGCTGGCCGACGAACAGCAGCAGAGTCAGCAGCAAAGCGCCCCCAACCAGCATTCACCCAAACCCTCCGAGCATTTGAAATCCGCCGCTGACGAACAGTCGTCTGCGTCGAAGGATATGAACAACGCCAGCCTCGACAGTGCCGGCCAGCACGAGGACAAGGCCGCCGAAGAGATGAAAGAAGCCTTGAAGCAAATGGGCGACTCCTCAGGGGCTGGACAGAAGGAAGAGAAGAAGGAAAACCCCAAAGAGGAGAAGAAGCCTCAGGCAGCCAAGGGACAGCCCAAGGATAAGCAGCCTGCTCCTCGCGACGAAACCGCCCAGAACATCCTCCAGCAGGAAAAGGAAGATCGCGAGGAGAATCAGCCCTCGACGCCCGGTGGGTACGCCCCCGTGGACAAGGATTGGTAGTCATGAGGCCGAGTCTCAAAATAGCAGCCGCGCTTGCCTTCGTTGCCGCTCTGGCAGCGGTTGCGGTCGACCGTGCGAGCGCTGACCAGCTTACAGTCAGACCAGCCGTCGAGCGAGCCGATGTCTTCGTCGGCGAGCCATTCATGTTCCTGTTACAGATCGACGGCAGCGATGCCCCCGAGAAACCGGACGTATCACAGATCAGCGACTTCACTGTGGAGTCCCTTGGCGGCCAGCAGAATAGCAGCTCATCCGTGACCATCATCAACGGCCAAGTGACGCAGGATGTGAGACGCGGCTACGTATTCAGCTACAGGCTCACCCCCAAGCGCCCCGGCCAGCTCACTATCCCCGCCATCACGGTCAAGTCCGGGGGCCAGACCGCAGCGACAATGCCTGTATCCATAACCGCTTCGACGCCGACCGAGACGAGCGACTTCAAGCTGCGCCTGACGCTCTCAAGCGACAAGTGCTACGTCGGCCAACCCGTTACGCTTACGGTTACGTGGTACATCGGCAGGGACGTGGAGGGCTTCCAGTTCTCGGCGCCCGTCCTGTCGGACGATCGGTTCAGCGTCGCGGATGCGCCGCTCAACATCGATCCCAACCAGCAGGACCGATACGTCCGCGTTCCCGTGAACGACGGCGAGGTCATCGGTGAGAAGGGGCGCGAGAAGCTGGACGACAAGGAGTACCTCATCGTCCGGTTCCGCAAGGTTCTGATCCCCAAGGCGGCGGGGACTGTTCCCATTCCGCAGCTAACCGTGGCCTGTAACGCCCTTGTGAGCGGCCGGAGGCGCGCAAGCAGCCCGTTCGACGACTTCTTCGGCGATCAGGGATCGCACCGGAAGTTCGTCACGCCCTCAGACCAGCCGACGCTCACGGTACAGGACGTGCCGGCCCAGGGGAGGCCCGCCGGCTTCAACGGACTTATCGGCAAGTACGAGATCAGCGCCACCGCGGCGCCCACCGAGGTCAGGGTGGGGGATCCGATCACGCTGACCGTGCGCGTGAGCGGCCCGGACTACCTGGATAACGTCAACCTTCCGGCCCTCGACGCCCAGCCCAACCTGGCTAAGGATTTCAAGATCCCCTCCGAAATGGCGCCTGCCAAAATCGAGGGCAAGGCGAAGGTTTTCACTCAGACCGTCCGCGCGAAGAGCGCCGACGTCAAGGCCATTGGGCCGATTGAGCTTCCCTACTTCGATGTCGACCAGGGGACTTACGCTGTCGCTCGGACACAGCCAATCCCCCTGACCGTGAGCCCCACCCGCGAAGTCACGGCGCACGATGCCGAGGGTCGCGCGGTTGAAGCGCCGTCGAACGAGTTGGAAACCTGGACAAGCGGAATAGCGCACAACTACGAGGGCCCGTCCGTGCTCAGGAGTGAGGCCGCCGCGGACGACGGCTGGGACCATTCTCCCGTGGCGCTAACGATTCTGGGCCTGCCGCCGCTCATCTACCTTACGCTTCTGAGCGCCGTAGCCGTCGTGCGCCGCCGGCAGGCCGACCCCGGCTCGCGAATCGCTCGCCAGGCTCACGGAGCGTTTATCCGGACCCTGCGCGAATTGCAGAACGCGGGCGACGCGTGTGAAGCATCGGCTCTTGCCCTTGAGGCCCTGAGACAGTACCTGGGCGCCAAGCTGCGCTTGCCGCCGGGGGCCCTGACCTACGGCGACATCCGTGAGCGCCTGCGGAAAAGCGGCGTGAGCGAAGAAGAATTGGGCGCCCTGAAATCCATCTTCGAAAGATGCGAAGCGACGAGGTACGCCGGCGCGGCGGCAAAGTCGGACGTCGCGCCCCTTGTCGACGAAGCGCTTGAGACAGTCGCCCGGCTGGAAAAGAGGCTGAGATGAAGTCCATTGCCGCCATAGTAGCCGTTGCGTTGCTCCAGGCGTGCCTGTGGCTCATTCCCTCCGGTGCGACGGCCGCCACAATGAGTGCTTCGGACATACAGCAGACCTACAACGAGGCTACGGACCTCTTCCGCAAAGCGAACGAGGCGGCGTCCACCAGTCCTCAGGAGGCCAAGGACCTCTACGGCAAAGCGGCCATGCGGTTCGAGCGTCTTGCAACCGACGGGGGCATTCATGGCGGCGAGCTTTACTACAACATCGGCAATGCCTACTTCCGCATGAACGACCTCGGGCGCGCGATCCTCAACTATCGCCTCGCAGAGCAGTATACCCCCGGCGATCCCAATCTGATCCAGAACCTGGAATATGCGCGCAGCCGCAGGATGGACAAGATCGAGACGCGCCAGCAGACGAAGATGCTGGAAACGGTGTTCTTCTGGCACTATGACCTGCCGCGCGGGACTCGCCGGCTCATATTCGCATGCTGCTTCGCTGCGTTCTGGATTGGCATGTCCGTGAGGCTCTTCCTTCGCAAGGCCGCTCCCCGCTGGGCGCTCGTATGCTTAGCCATACTGGCGGTGTCCTTTCTTACATCGCTCGCCGTGGACGCAGTTACCCTTTCGAGAAGCGCCCCCGGCGTGATCCTGGCCGACGAAGTGGTCGCGCGCAAAGGCGACGGCGAGAGCTACGAGCCTGCATTCAAGGAATCGCTTCACGCGGGTACGGAGTTCGCGCTTGTCGAGAATCGAAGCGACTGGCTCCAAGTCGAGCTGGCCGACGGGCGCCAGTGCTGGTTGCCCAGGACAACGGCGGCGCTCGTAAAGCCGTAAACCAGCGCGGCGTGCGATCGCAGTTGCCAGGGTGCCGCAAGCGGGATTGTCAAGACGTAGGGGCGCACGGCTGTGCGCCCCAACCGCCTCGAATACCATGAAGCCGTCGCTTTCCCGCAAGCTTCGCTGGCTGGGGTTCAGAGCACAATGTGGAAGTTCTGTCTCAATAGTCTCTTGCGAGAATACGGCTGGCAGTTCTTTGCCAACGTTGGCTTGCCTCATCCCGTGAGAACGGCACGAGCCGTCATCCACTCGGGTGCCCTCGACTTCGCGGGCAGCCTGACCATCGTTCCGCACGGGCGTCCGGCAAGTGGCCTTCAAGGCTCTCGGTCGATTGTCGGCGTCGGCTTCTGCCTCAAGCCAATCACACCTGGGTGCCCGTCAGGCAGGCCGAACCACGATTGCCGTTACTTCGAATGCTCACATCCGTCAGCGCAGTCGGAGATACCCGTTCCATGCCGGCAATGCGCGATCAGGGAGGTCGGCGAATTGGCCCTGCGCGCAGGGGCGACCTTCTATATAATGACTTCGGCACGGGACATCCTGATGGACGTATTCGTGCCAGCCCTGAACAAGGGGCGATACACCTCGGGGCTTTTCGCGCTCTGCCGTTACTCCCTGCAGCCCTTCGCGGTCGGACTCCTCGCGTCGGGCGTGGAAGGGCGGCTGATTCCATTCGAGAAGGGCGATTGCAGGGATTACCGCACGTGGCTACTGGCCGATAAGGGCATCAAGGACGAACGGACGGAGCTCGACAGGCCGAGCCATGCGAGGATTGTGGCGATCCTCGAAGACGCGGCAAAGGGCGCCTCGCAGGCGAACCGTTTCGAGAAACAGGGCAACATACTTGTGCCGATCCGATAGCCGCGCTGGAAAGAACGCAAAGTGACCTGGTTGTTCGATAGAACCTTCGACTTCTTCCTTCAGAACTTCCCGTCGTGGAAGACAATCGCCGTCCAGGGACCGCCGGGGCTCGCGTGGTCGTTCGCCGCGCTCCTGCTTGCGGGAATGCTTAAGCGCAAAGGCACCAGGACCGGCTACACCCGAAAGGTATTTCACTTCCTGATCTTCAGCACGGTTGCCGTGCTCCAGTGGCGCCTCGGGACGCCGGCCGTGTGCCTCTTCGGCGGCATGTGTACGCTCGCCGTCTTCTTTGCCGTCTGGCGGGGCAAAGGCAATATCCTGTACGAGGCATTGGCGCGGGAGAAAGACGAGCCGCACAGGACGTTCTTCATCCTCGTGCCGTACTTCACGACGCTTATCGGCGGACTCGTCAGTAATGTTATCTTCGGACCAATTGCGCTCGCCGGCTATCTCGTGACCGGCCTCGGCGACGCAATAGGGGAGCCGGCGGGGACGATGTTCGGCAGGCATCAGTACCGCGTTCGGTCGTTGTCGTCCGTCCCGGCGACAAGGAGCATCGAGGGGTCTGTGGCCGTGTTCGCGATGTCCGCAGTGGCGCTGTGGCTCGCCGCAACGCTGTCGCTTCATGCAGCGCTTACCGGACTTGCGGCGCCAAAGATCGTTGTCATCGCCGCAGTGTGTATGTTGGTGGAAGCGTTCTCGCCTCATGGGTGGGACAACGCTACAATGCAAATAGTCCCAACCGCGCTTGTGTGGGGGTGGATGAGTTGACGGGGATATATCTCTCAAGCATCTCCGGGCAAGCCTCTTGTCCGTCGCGACTTCAAACGCTATCATCGGGCAACTGTAGCGGCGCACGGCCTGCCGGCAGACAGAGGCGCTTTCGGACATTACGACTGCAGGGCGGACAATGCCTGAACTCTCGCAAAGAAGACTTAGGACCGCAATCCTGATCGTGCTCTATTTCTGCATGGCGCTTATGGGTATCAGAGTTGGATTGCTGGAGACAGAATCGAATACCGGCGCGGTAGCCGTAATAGGCCTTGGGGTGCTGTTCACGTTCCTCGCGGTAGTCGATGCGAGAGTGATGGGAAAGCCACTGCCGCTCTCCGCGAAGTGGATCATTTTCATGACATGGCCCGTTGCGGTTCCGGTTGTGGCGGTGAGAAACAGAGGCATCAATGGTGTGCCTATAGTCCTTCTTCACGTAGCTCTCTTTCTCTTGATATCCTTTGCATTCTTTGTAGCTACCGACATCTTGGCATCTGAGTGATACATGGTCCGCGGTGGCGAGGAGCAGAAGAGATGGCAGGTAGAGCGGTAGGCGGTGAAAACTTCATGTGGCCCGCGCCTTTCCGCGCGGCGCTCAGTCTCACTTTCGACGACGCGCGCGCTTCGCAGCTGGACGTGGCCCTGCCTATCCTCGATGCCAACGGCGTCAAGGCGACATTCTACGTCTCCATCGATCCCATGGAGAAGCGGCTCGCCGATTGGCGCGCCGTCGTTGCCGCCGGCCACGAGATCGGCAACCATACGATGACCCACCCCTGCTCGGTGAACTTCGCATGGTCGCGTGGCAACGCGCTTGAGGACTACACGCTCGCGCGCATAGAGAAAGAGATCACCGACGCGGATGCAGCGATTGAATCACTCCTCGGCGTGCGCCCCCGCACCTTCGCGTACCCCTGCGGCCAGAAGTTCGTCGGCCGCGGCGAGGACACGGTGAGCTATGTGCCGTTTGTGGCTAAACGGTTCGTGGCAGGGAGGGGCGCATACGATGAGCAGCCCAATGCTCCGGACGCGTTCGACCTTGCTCAGGCGTTTGGCCACGACGCCGACCACCCGACGCTCTCCGAGCAGAAGGCGCGCCTCGACCGCGCGCTCGACTGCGGCGGCTGGATCATCCTCTTCGCGCACGACGTCGCAGCACCCAACACGCCGCACGCGTTTGCGACCGACGTGCTCGAAGGTGTGATAGACTACGCGAGAGATAGCGGCTTCTGGATCGGCACGGTCGCCGCGATCGGTGAATACATCAGAAATACTCGCAGCGGGACCGCTTGAAAGGCGGGAAACCGGTAGGACCTACACACTTTCCGCCACAGCCTCAATCATCTCAACCGCCTTCGCGACCCCATCCTCACCAGCCATTGCGCGGCCCGCCTCCTGGGCGCATCGGCCGTATTCCGGATTCGCCAGAACGCTGCGGATGCGCCGTGCAAGCTTGGCGGGGGTGATGCCGTTGATCGAAAGCGGCTCGCCCGCCACGCCTGTGCGCTTGAGCTCATGCCCCCAGAACGCCTGCTCCACCATGAACGGCACCACTACCGACGGCCGCCCCGCGCGCGTCGCCGAATGCGTTGTGCCCGCCCCTCCGTGATGGACGATTGCCGCGCAGCGCGGGAACACCGCGTGATGCGGCGTGGGGCCGATTGAATAGACGCCGTCGCGCACCGTGTCCGGCGGATACTCCGGCGATGACGTCTGGACAATCGCCCTCACGCCCGCAAGCCGCGCTGCCTCAAACATAATCTCGGCGCTTCGCTCCGCGATAAGCTGCCCCGAACTGCCGAAGCTCATATACACCGGCGGCTCGCCAGACGACAAGAACTCTTCCAGTGCCGCGGGCACTGCAAACGGCTCCGCCCGCTCCGGCACATTGAGAAACCCCGACACGCGATGCGCTCTCCAGTCGGGCGGCTCGCTGCAGAAGACCGGGCTCACCGCGACGAGGTTGAGCGTATCTGAAAACATAATGTCCGGCAGGACATGACTGACGCTCCCAAGCCCCTCCCTTCGCCACATCTCGTTTACAGCGGCCTTGAGCCCCATGTTGAAGAACCCTTGCACGAGTTTCCACTCTAGGAAATTGAGCCGCCTTCCGAGATCCGGGAGTCCCATGACTGGCCTGTAAGCCGTAGGAACCATCCCGTGGCAGAGCGTGACCGTGAGGAACGGTACCCCGCGCCTGGCGGCCGCCGCGCGCATAGGGTACATGAGAAAGTGGCCGATAGCCACGTCGCATCTGGCGCACTGCGCCTTCGCGACCTCGAGCATCTCGTACTGCCAGGGGAAAAGCGTCGTCGAGAAGAAGAGATACGGCAGCCTGAGGCGGGTGCCCAGATGTGCGACCTTGTCGACGAACGCGCCGTAGTCGATATCAAGGCGGTCAACGACTTTGATGAGCTCCACGTCCAGCGCGGCGGCGAGTGCGCTGTAGTCCTTGTCGTCCACGCTCGTGACCGAGACGCTGATCTCGTGCCCCGCGGCGCGCAGCCCCCCGGCAAGCGCGAGAAACGGCCTTATGTCCCCGTCCGACCCCCACGTCTGTATCCCTATCCGCAAGACGTCTCCTTAATTATCCCCTCGCCCACTGGGAGAGGGGCAGGGGTGAGGGAACGCTCCATGAGGCATTCTACATACAGGTCTCGGCCTCGCTGCCGGACAGCGCTTCTGGTTGATGCTTTACTGTTTCACTCTTCTGTTGCTCTACAAGGTGCCCGTAGAGCCCCGCCCCTTGGGGCGGGGGTATAAGGGCCCTGCAAGCCCGTCGGAGGCAGGATGCCGACGGCGAGGCTTGACAGCCGACTGCGGTACGGCAGAATGCCGGTATG
>Ga0315282_10003870_pt1 | contig 26565 bp, 27 predicted proteins | sample YL17G07_20_MG_FD_203693 | JGI IMG/M metagenome (GOLD analysis project Ga0315282, IMG submission 203693) | Sediment microbial communities from Yellowstone Lake, YNP, Wyoming, USA - YL17G07_20 | ecosystem: Environmental > Aquatic > Freshwater > Lake > Sediment | place: USA: Wyoming | collected...
CAACTGCGATCTACCCGAATGCGGATGCTGGTGGTCGACGGATGATTCAAGTGATGAAAAAGTACGCCAGCAAGCACACATTCATACAACTGTACAAGAACATCCCGCGTGACGAGTATCTGGCTCTCATGGGCGCCTCAAGCGTAATCGTTGGCAACTCAAGCAGCGGCATAGTGGAAGCCGTATCATTCGGTCTTCCCGCAGTGAACGTCGGAATTCGCCAGCTAGGTAGAATTCACCCCAGAAACGTTCTGAATGTTGACTACGATACGCGAGAGATAGCCAAGGCCCTCAAGTCGGCCCTATCAACGGGTTTCAGATCGAAGTTGAGAGGGTTGGAGAACCCATACGGAGATGGCCGCACTGGCCGGCGAGTCGCTAAGATTCTGGCGAACGTACGAATCACCCGGAATCTCCTCCAGAAGAAGCTTGATGTAGCATGACACACCAAGCGGATCGAGACCACGCGCATCAACGAGTTGGTCATCGTGCTCGATCGGTGCAGAACTGGATTGGGATGATAGGAGGATCACTGGTAACTTGATTAAGAAACCCTCGCAACGAAAGAGGTCGAGTCTGCGACGTGGCCTCGTATACGAAAGTGCAAGAATCTCGCCGAAGACAGTAGTCGACCTGGGTGAGGACGCTTGGATAGGTGACTTTGTCTTCGTCAACCTAGAGAAGCTGACTCTCGGGAGAGGCAGCCAGGTGAACCCGTTTGCCAGCCTGACCGGTGGAGGCAAGGTGGAGATCGGTGACTATAGCGTCATCGGATACGGGGTACGCGTGATCTCGGGAACCGACACCCCTGAAGGCAGGTACATGGCTGATAGGGCGCCCTTACAGGACCGTAAGATAGTGCGGGGAACAGTGAGGATCGGCAACAACTGTTTCATAGGCGCGAATTCCGTCATCACCGTCTCGATGAAAAACCCAAACATCAACATCGAAGAGAACGTCGTAGTTGGGGCTTTGAGTTACGTAGACGATGGCGTGCCCGCTCGCGCTGTCGGATGGGGAGCACCGTTCAGAGCAAAAAAGAAGCGCAGAACAGTCATCTAGCTGAACGGACCAGTTGATCCTGCAGGTGTTACCACATGAAGGTGCTGTATCTGATCACGGGAAGGGGAGGCTCGAAAAGTGTCCCAGGAAAGAATCTGCGGAAGATCGGCGGAATCTCGTTGGTCGGTTTCAAGGCAATTGCGGCTCGGAAGTCGAAGTATTGCACACGTTTGATGATCTCCACTGATAGCCCGGAGATCCAGGAAGAGGCGCGGAGATATGGTGTTGATGTGCCGTTCACTCGACCTGCAGAATTGGCAACGGACACAGCGCCAAGTGCTGACGTGATTATGCATGCAATAGTGTGGCTCGAAGAGGTGGCCGGCGAACGATATGATGCTATCATGTTGCTAGAGCCGTCCTCACCATTCGCTCGCTATGTAGATCTCGATAACGCCGTTGGAATGATGATTCAGAAAGACGCCAACCTGGTCGTAGGTGTGCGTGAGGTGGAGGTGAGTTCTGCGCTCACAGGGCCGTTGGACCAGCAAGGGCGTATCACACAGATCATTGATCAGATAGAGAGGAGAAGCGCTCTCGGTCGCCAAGACGCGCCGAGAGAGTACACAATGAATGGTGCGTTGTACCTTTTCAGGTGGAGTTTTTTCAAGGAGTATAAAGCGCTTTACAAGGACCGTGAGAAGAGCTACGGGTATGTCATGGATCGCTACTACTCTGTCGAGATTGACAATATGATAGATCTGCAATGGGCTGAGTTCCTCGCCAGCAAAGGATACGTTGACATGTCCTACTGGAGGTAAGTGGATCGTTCGGGGAGAGTGGCTGGCGTTGGCAGAGATAGGATGGTCACAGGAACGAAGTAATGGCATTCAGGAATGGCCTCAGAAGCATAGCGTTCGAAAAGTAGAAACAAGGAACCCGCCAAAAGCAGCCTGATGAATGTGCCCCAGTTGAAGGAGGAGACACGCCATGAGATTCCTGATAGTAGGACTTGGCTCAATGGGTAAGAGGCGAATACGGAACTTGCGGGCACTGAAACTAGATGACGTAGTCGGCTTTGACACACAGGGTGAGAGGCGCTCAGAAGCCCAACGACAACTTGGCGTAGATGTGGCAACTAGTTTCGAGGAAGGCCTTTCGAAACGACCAGATGCCCTGATTATTTCAACGCCTCCAGATCGCCACCTCCCTTATGCGATGGAGGCTGCTCGGAGAGACATACACTTCTTCATGGAGGCGAGTGTTCTGCTCGACGGCATGGACACACTGATCTCAGAATGTAAGGGCAGGAGGATAGTCGCTGCTCCATCATCTACAATGAGGTTTCATCCTTCCATACAGACGATGAAGCGCCTTGTGGACGAGAATGCGATCGGCAAGATACTATCGATCAACTATCATTCTGGTCAGTACCTACCGGACTGGCACCCTTGGGAAGACTACCGGAAGTACTATGTTTCGAGGAAGGAGACTGGCGGATGCAGAGAGATCGTAGCGTTTGAATTGTCATGGATCACTTGGTTACTAGGTTCCGTAAGACGCGTCTCTTGCATGAAGGGAAAGCTGTCGAGGCTCGAGGCTGACATCGATGACATATACCAGATGCTGCTCGAGTTCCACGAAGGCGCCATCGGAAGCGTGCAGGTTGACGTTATCTCCCGTGTCCCATATAGATCACTCAAGATGATAGGTGAGGAAGGAGTGATAGTCTGGGACTGGAGCAAGAGAGTAGTGAGTGTATACAATACGTCCTCAAAAGAGTGGAAAAACTATCCGCAGGAGAAAGGCAGAGTGGTCGAGGGGTACGTTATGGAGGACGACATGTACGTCGAGGAGATGCGACATTTCGTGGGAGCGATAGAAGGAAAGTATCAATACATGTACTCACTGGAGGATGACCACAGGATCTTGGAGCTACTATACGCAGCCGAGAGAAGCTCCACCAATCAAATGCATGTCGAGATGAAGTGAGGAGAGAATGACGACTTGCAGATTCACAAGAACTATGGGACTTGCTGGCGGGAGCGTGCGAGTTCATGATTCCGACAGCTACTATGCATTTAGCGCAATGGTGTGATTGATCTTGTCAACAGCCTACACTGACAAACGAATCTTAGTCGTCGGCGGAACAGGCTCCATAGGTTCGGGTCTAACTCGAGCACTGCTGGGACTGAGACCTGCAGTGGTCCGCGTCCTCAGTAACGACGAGAACGGTCTCTTTGAGATGCAGAGAGAACTTGGCGATAGGCCCGATCTCAGGTTCCTTATGGGGGACGTACGGGACAAGGGAAGACTCGAGTTAGCTCTGAGAGACATCGATATCGTCTTCCACGCGGCTGCGCTCAAGCACGTGCCGATTTCCGAGTACAACCCTTTCGACGTCGTTCAGACGAACGTGGTTGGTACACAGAACCTTCTCGAGGCCGCAATCCTGAGAGGGGTCGAGAAGTTCATTTTCATCAGCACAGACAAGGCGGTGAACCCAGCAAGTACGCTCGGCGCCTCAAAGCTCCTCTGTGAGAAACTTGTCCTCGATGCAGCTTCCTATAGAGGACCGAAGCTGACGGCTTTCAGCTGCGCGAGATTCGGGAACGTGCTTGCCACAAGAGGCTCTGTGATGAATGTGTTCCTCTCACAGATCGCGAAAGGAGGACCTGTGACCGTGACTGACAAGGCCATGACGAGATTCGTCATGCTGTTGGAAGAAGCCATCGCGCTTCTCCTGGAGTCTGCTGAGATTTCTCGCGGCGGCGAGATCTTCGTTCTCAAGATGGACGGATTACGAATCATCGACCTTGCCAAAGCGATGATAGAAGAGTTCGCGCCCACGTACGGGTTCAAACCGGAGAGCATCAAGATACAGGGAATTGGCGTGCGCCCGGGCGAGAAGATGTACGAGGAATTGATGACTGAAGATGAAGCGAGCAGAAGCCTCGAGTCAGAAGACCTCTATGTCATCCTACCGTCCTACGACGCCGCGAAAAGCTACAAAGGCTTCAAGCCAGCGAAGCTAACCAGGTATACCTCGAAGGACGTCAAACTTCTGAGCCCTGAAGCGCTCAGGGAACTCTGCAGGAAGGCCATGGCACCTCACGATCTCTAGGGATGCTTTGAGAGCGAAAGTGTTAGATCAGATTTGCACCAGGCGGATTCCAAGATGAAAGAGGTCAAGAAGGGGCTGGAAATGCAGGGTAGAGCCCGCAAGAGGATTCCAGGTGGTACCCAGCTCCTGTCGAAGCGCCCAGAGATGTTTGCGCCAGGACAATGGCCGGGTTACTATTCGCGGGCAAAAGGGATCGAGGTCTGGGACCTCGACGGCAACAAGTACGTTGACATGAGCATAAACGCGGCTGGGGCATGTGTTCTCGGCTACGCTGATCCTGATGTGGACTCGGCAGTTCTACGAGCAATCAAGGCCGGCACCAATTGCTTGCTGAACTGTCCTGAGGAAGTGGAGCTAGGCGACCTGCTATGCGAGCTGCATCCATGGGCGAAGATGGTTCGCTACGCACGCACTGGAGGAGAATCGATGGCGATAGCCGTGCGTATCGCGAGGGCCCATACGAGAAAGGACAAGGTGGCATTTTGCGGATATCACGGCTGGAGCGATTGGTATCTCGCAGCCAACCTTGCGCGGGGAAATAACCTCGACGGGCACCTGCTCCCAGGGTTGGATCCCGCCGGAGTCCCTCGCGTCCTTGCAGGTACTTCGTTCCCGTTTCGGTACAATCACCTGGAAGAACTGGAGGCACTCGTCGAAGAGAACAGGAACGAGCTGGCGGCGATCGTTTTGGAGCCAGTTCGGGAAAGCTATCCTCGAAATGGTTTCTTGGAGCGTGTGCGTGAGATCGCCGACGAGATTGATGCTGTTCTAGTCTTCGATGAAGTGACTTCAGCGCTGCGTATGAACACGGGAGGCATTCACCTTAAGCTTGGTGTAAACCCCGATATCGCAGTATTCTCTAAGGCAATCGGCAATGGATATCCGATGGGCGCTGTGCTGGGTAGGGAAGATGTGATGCAAGCGGCTCAATCGACATTTATCAGCAGCACAAATTGGACGGAGAAGATTGGCCCAGCTGCTGCGCTCGCCACAATCCGCAAGCACAAAGCTGTGAAAGCGGCTGAGCATTTGATCGCTCTTGGAAAGCGGATTCAGGAAGGCTGGGCAAAGGCTGCAGAGGAAGCAGGACTACCTATCACCATAAGCGGCATACCACCCCTCAGCCACTTCACATTTGAGAACGAAAAAAGCCAGGCCATGATGACTCTCTTCACCCAGATGATGCTGAGGAAAGAATACCTAGCCTCTGGCAAGTTCTATCCTATGTATGTCCACAAGTTCTCAGACGTGGACTCCTATCTCACAGCCACGACCGGCGTCTTCCAAGCCATCGCGAACGCGGTACGAAAGGGCGAAGTGGAGAAACAGCTGAAAGGCCCAGTAGCCCACGCGGGATTCTACCGCCTAGCGTGAGCCAGGTTGGATGAGCCGCGCTAGTGCTGTGCGAAACGGAAAGAGCAGAGATCAGACCAACCTTTCTACGGTGCAGGTCGCAGCGATACCCCTGATCGGGTGTGTTCACGCCCGAAAGCCGATCACATGGTTTGATTCAGTTGTCCCGTACTTTGAAATATGCCATGTCGCAGATGTGCCTCGAACGGAACCATGGACCGACTCAAGTTCGCAATTATCGGCGCGGGATCAATGGCACGCCGACACTTGCAGGTTCTTCAATCACTACCCGACGTGGAAGTCGTCGCAGCAAGCAGCCGCGGGGCTGAGAAACTGGAAAAGTTTGCAAAAGAGTTCGGCATTTTGCAAACGTTCCGCAACAACGGGCAAATGCTCACGAGCGTCAAACCAGACGCTGTTGTTGTGGCAGTCAGCGTTACAAATGTGCACAATGTCGCAATATCATGCATTGAGCGCGGCGTACCCACCCTTCTGGAAAAGCCCCCGGGACTGACGTCAGAACAGACAGAGAACCTGCTGAAGGCCTCGCAGCGCGTGCGAGGACAATACATGGTAGGGCTAAATCGAAGGTTCTACGGCGTTGTGCAGAACGCCAAGAAGATGGTTCATGATTCGGGCGGTCTCGTATCAGTACTGGTTCATTATACGCAAGACATGGCTGCGGTTCGTGCTTCGGATCTTCATCCGCCGGAGGTTCTGGAACACTGGATGGCTGCCGATGCCATGCATTGTGTCGATCTGCTGAGAGTATTTGGAGGAGAAGTTGCCTCGGTTCACGCCCTCTCGTCCGCATGGAGGGGCACAATGCCGAACAGCTACGGCGCCCTCATTCGGTTTGAGAACGGGGCAATCGGGCACTTTGTTTCTAACTGGACCTCGCCTGGACGCTGGGAGGTCACAGCATACGGTTTCGATATGCGAGTGGACCTCTCCCCTCTTGAGGAAGGGAGAGTGACTCGAAGAGGCGGCTCCGTTGAGCAACTGCCCAAAGACGACACAGATCTCAAATTCAAGCCGGGTTTCTACCTCCAAGACAAGTACTTCGTCGATCACGTAAAGCAAGACGAACCGATCGAGCCACCGGCAGCCAACCTTGAAGACGCATATCACACGATGCAGCTTGTAGACGCCATCGCATATTCCCACGCGAACAACGTAACAAGCCGGTAGTGGAATCTTGACGAAGAAAGCCTATGCCGGAATTGTGGGCCTCGGCCGAATGGGCAGACGCCACCTTGAAGCGTACTCCAAGAATAGCGAAGTCGTCATTGGCGCATGCTGTGACGCGAACCCTGAAGCGCTCAGGTTCCTTGACTCGCGGGGATTCAGTGGCAGACGATATGATGATTGGCATAAGATGCTGAAGGAGGAGTCCCTCGATATGCTGAGCGTCGTCACAAACGGCCCAAGTCATGCCGAGATAACGATCGAGGCAGCACTGTCAAAGGTTCCCAGAATTGCGTGCGAGAAGCCTATGGCAACTTCGATCAAGGACGCGAAGCGAATGATCCAAACGGCGCAGGCAAGCGGGACGAGACTGGCTATCAATTATTCAAGGCGCTGGTCTGAAGCCTATCGCGGCCTGAAGGATACCATCCGAGAAGGGGCGATAGGGAACCTATGCCAGGTATACTGTGTCTGTGGAGGCGGACTGCTCGCGTGCAATGGATCACATTTCTTCGACCTCATGCGCTTCATCTCTGACTCAGAAGCAGATACTGTTGTGGGCTTTGTAGACAGAAGAGGCACACCCAACCCGAGGGGAGCCCAATTCATCGACCCAGGCGCTTTCGGGTTAGTGAGATTCAGAAACGGAATGCGCGGGTTCATCGATATGTACGAAGATCTCGGCCTTCCTCCAAGGGTCGAAATCATCGGCAGCATAGGCCGGGTCGTGATCGACGAGAGCAGAGACAGTTGGTTGATTGAATCGCGGGAAGGAAAAGACCGCGTAGAACGCTTAGGCAGATATGACCTTCCACTTGTCGGGCATCAATTTCCAGCTGAACCGTTGGATCCGATCAAGTTGCTTGAGCGAACAATCAAGGAGATGCTGGACGAAGAACCGATCTCTTGCACAGGCACGGACGGGCTGGCTGCTCTTCAGATGATAATGGGCTTCCATGTTTCAGATCAAGAAGATCATATTCCGGTCTCGCTGCCGCTTTCGCCCAAGCACCACGATATGGTGGTGAACTTCACCTAGGTTCATCTCTTTTTTCGGCACTCGCGATTTCGTGCAGAAAACGTCGACTGACGGAATTGGGCGTCAAGCAATGAGGAGGGTGTGTTGGCGGGTCTCGACGCGATAACAAGTCGATCGAAGGTGCGCTCACTTCTATCCCAACCTCTAAGGCTCAATCTGGATTGCTCGGAAGGTTAAAGGAGCCATTCCAAACGCATGGTACTTTTGCGACAACGGTCTCCTAGGATACACATACACACATTCTAACGCTTGGTTGCCGTTCTTTCGGACTGTACGAAAAGTCTTCCTTAGCCCGGTGAAATCTGGGTTAGCCTTCAAACTCTCCGTCGCATTAGCCTCAAGGTGACGTTCAAACCAATAGAAAAGCTTCCGGAAAGGCGAGGCGCAAGAAGCCCCAAGCTTCCGGCTTCTTTGATATTCCGGATGTCTATCGACCACCACTTTCATCCGCAATGGTTTATCTATTGGATCATGTCTCACGAGGGATAGAGACTTTGAGAAATGAAGCTAAGAAGCTTTGTTAGTTTCCGAAAGGTCTATCGTGCGTGGTACTACTTCAGGCTGGGATACTCGACCTATCTCACATTCCTTCTTGGGTACGTTTCGACTCTGATAACCGTCTACTACCTTGCGATAAAGAATATGTCACCCTTGCTTGACGTATTCCCTCATTTCGAGTCCTTCGCTATCCTCGCCACCTTCGTTGGAGTACCGTTGGGTGTCGTAATAGGGTGGGTGCACTTGAAGCGCAGCAGCCTATTCAGTAGCGAGCTGGACATATCGGTCGAGGCCAGCCCCTATTATTACAAGCTGGCGCCCGGCGTGGCGAAGGAGGTCGAAAAGCCCGCACTCCTCATCGAATTGAAGATCCTACAGAGGCTAGCAGAGGCCAGCGGACTGATAACCGACTCGGAAAAGGCTCAGATCGACGAATTGGAAAGGAAAGTGCTGACTCTGGTAGAAGGCGGATACGTGGGGTCCCCGAGGAGAACAGTCAACTTCTGATGTGGCACCGCACCTCGCGTTCCACAGGTCTGCTGGCAGAGCTTCTTAGAACACAGGCTAGGTACGTTTTTATGCCAAAGTAGCCCTACACGAAAATCACGTGTCAGGAATGAGCAAGTTTCTTAGGAAGAGCTGGACCAAGAGTCCAAGGAGGGAAACCGCAGAGACAGAGTCACTTTCGGACAGGTTTGAGAAGGAGGTAATGCGGAACGCGAGGGGATCGATTGCAACGGTTTTACGAAATCCGCAACCTGCCGCCCGAAATCCTGCGCGGCATCAACCAAGTGGCGGAGAACACGCTTCAACACATGAAGAGTCTCACGCCTCTGAAAGTGAAGCTGCCTAGCATTGAGGAGCTTACGAAGCGTAGCTGGCCCAGCGATGCAGTAGTTCTAGCTCGAGGCCCGAGTTTCTTTCGCCAAGGGCATATTGAGAGACTGAAGAAGGCACGGGCGCTCGGTCGTCAATTCCTCTTGCTATGCGCAGATGGCACAGTGGCACATTGCTTGGACAGAGGACTGATACCAGACATAGTTGTGACAGCGGACCCGAGCATTCGGATCTTGCACTGGTTTGGCGATCCTGAGGGCCTTACTGCGAAAGATGACTACTTCCTGAAAGATAGAGATTCGCCGAAGCAGAGCAAAGCTCTGATCGACCCAGCGTGCACTGTTGCTCTGCTCGACAAGCACGGACCGCGATTAACCGTGGCTGTTGATGTCTACACGCACGAGAGAGTCGTTGACCGGCTACTCGCCATAGGTGCCCAGATTTTCCTGTACTTTCCAATGAGCGACGATGAGGAATATATGAGTGAGATGTGGAAACGGTATCCAGAGCTGGTAAGCCTTTCGTGCGGAGGGAACGTCGGAGCTGCTGCCTACAACTTATCTCGTTTTCTAGGTGCGTCTCGTGTGTGCCTTTGCGGTTTCGACTTCGCCTATCCGCCGGGGACACCTCTTGAGCAAACTCAATACTTCGACCTCATTGCGCAGAATCCCAAGCTCGCGAATCAGCTGTTCGTGACCGTGAGGAATCCCCACCTGAAGCGCCCATGGTTCACAGATAGGGTCTATCTGGGATACGCTCACACGTTGCTTAACATGGTTGACGACGCGGCAAAACAGGGCGTCCACACGGTTAACGCAACAAATGGTGGAATCTTATTCGGCCCCAAGCTAGAATGGGGTAGCCTGGTCGACTTCTTGAAGAGGACTCCTTTGGCACGGAAGAGGTGTTAGATAAGTCTGAGATTCTGGAACCTATCAGATCATGGTGTGAGGGATTGGCTCAGAAAATACTCTTCATAAACCCGGCCATAAGAGAAAGCTCCGAACCCAAGCATGTGCCGTATGGGGAGCTTCTGGTCGCTACTTGCGCTCAGGAATGGTTCGGCGCCAAGACTGCCCTCTTCGACATAAATGCCTTGCGCAGTATTCTGAGGCAAGACGAGCTTGGCAAGGAACTTGTCGCGGCTGTTGAGGATGAGCAGTGGGACATCGTTGGCATCGGAGGCATCACGACAACTTACAGCAGCATAAAATCTTTGATGAAGATTATACGACCGCTCACCGATGCGTTGATAGTCCTGGGGGGCGGGGGGTTCACCGCTCAACCCTACGAGTGGATGTCATGGCTCCCTGGAGTCGACGTTGGCATCTTCGGCGAGGCCGTGCGAACTATCGGCGATGTGATGTCGCACTGCCACGACATGGACTTCAGAGATGTGCGGGGCGTCATGTGGCGAAGTACCGAAGGCAAACTGGTCATGAACCCTGAACGCCCCATGATAGCTGATTTAGATATTCTACCATTGCCGAAGTATGATTTGGCACCGTTGGACATTTACTTCAAGAACAGCTCGATTCTACTCTCCGAAGAGGCGATGACAGCCAAGCGCCGGCTCGACTATGTGGCGAGCATCGGTTGTTCATTGTCTTGCAACTTCTGCTTCGACCTAGGTTTGACAGGGTTCAAGATCGTGGACCAAGAACCGCGATTTCCCCGCTCCCACCCAACAGAAGTTCCACGTTTGAACCGTTGGAGATCCCCTGAGCTCTGTGTGAGAGACTGGAAGTTCATGCGCGACAAGTACGGCTGCGATTTCATTGCGCTGCTGGACGAGAACCTGATGACGATGAACGCTGTCTCGCCGTCACGGAATTGGATTGAGCAAATCAGCGAGCTGTGCATCAAAGAGGGTCTGCAGCCTCAATGCGTAAGGGACGGAGTGGTGCATGACCCCGAACAGTGTAGTGGCCTTCATTTCGGGGGCACGGGGCACGCTGCGTTCGCTACTCCTCGATCTCTCAAGGCAATGAGAAAGATGGGATTCACTTATCTAGATTATGGGTATGAGCACTGGGACGATCGGATGCTCAGGTACGTCCGCAAAGGTGCGACCTTGAAGACGAACGTCAGGTCCCTGATAATGACCATGCGGCACAGGATACGGCCCGTTCCCAACAACATAACTGGCATGGAACCCGAAGACTTCGACAGTATTCGCAGAATGATGGCCGCTTGGGAGGTGCTGAGAATAGTCGTCATGCCATTCCTCTTCACCCCTTATCCGGGCAGCGATATTTGGTATCGGAACAAGGACAAGATTCTCGAGGAATACGGTGGCGATCTCGAGCTCTTCGTAAGTACATTGAATGACGCAACGGAGCCGGTGGTGTCAATCAGCAAGAACTTCACTCTGCAAGACATCCTGATCTATCGCTTCCACATGATACGCGGAGACAAGGACGCGATCGACCAATTCGAAAACGCTTGGCGCAGAAGACGTGGAATACCACCTCGCGCCAAGGAAGATCAGAAGACAGACTGGGAACGATTCACGCGAGAAGTTCAGAAACATGCAGACCGCGCATGGGCCGAGCGATATGAAGACGCAATAGGAGAGACTTCCGTCGGCCATTGAACTCATGGCGATGCCCACCGCCGGATAGACTCTGAAACTTGGTGACTCAACAGGGCGCGGAGAGCTAGCAAGTGGTTTATAGCGCAGCGAATCCACTGGCAGGTCCGCCGTCTCTTCTCCTTGGGTACCATCCTTGGGAGGTCGAGGTTGCCTAATGTCCACACGTTTCGACTCCTTCCTTGCAGGTTCGTGCCGCGTCGTGCCAGGCTCTTCCACGAGTTAATGAAACATGAGAGCCATGGTTATCGGCCTCGGCAGGGTCGGTTGGAGTTACTCGAAGGAAAAGGGGCGCGGTTTTGCTTCTTCGCATCTGGGCGCATACTACGTGCACAATGAGATTGACAGTGTTGTAGCTGTGGATTCTAATGAGAAACGGCTCAGTGAATGCGCCCAATGGTTTCGGTATAGCGACTTGAAGGGACTTAAGAAGGACGTTGTCTTTCTATCCAACTACGTTGAGGCCGTGGGAAAATGGAATCCAGACATCGTAAGCATCTGCGTCCCGACGCCGATGCATCATGACATCATGCGGAACATCTGCCAGAGGTACGGTCCGAAAGTCATCTGTCTCGAAAAGCCCGTTGCACCAAACCTGATGGAGGCCAACCAGATTGCGAACCAAGTCGCCCACACATACGCCGATCACAAGAAACCGAGGGTGGCTGTCAACTTCACTCGGAGGTGGGACGAGCGCTACCAAGCGGTCAAATCTCAAATCAATCTAGGGCGGATAGGTAAGCCTCTGTTGGCCGTTGGGCATCACCCAGGTCCATTGCTTCGCACCGGAATCCACATGTTGGATTTGTTCAATTGGTATTTGGGCGAGCCCGGTTGTCTCGTAGGGGTCATCGAGCCCAAAGACAACTGGATGACGGAGAAGTTCCCTGAAACGAATGATCGGTCGGGAAGTGGCATTATTCACTACAAGGGCGATTCGTACGGCCTATTGGCTAACATGGGACTCGATATTCCCGGGTTCACGCTCTTTGAACTACTCCTCTACGGGAACAAAGGGGCCATCAAGATCGAGGACAACGCACGTAGTGTCCGCATTCAGCAAATCGAGGACAGCCAGCGTTACGCAGGTCTAAGGGAGCTCACAACACGAGACGATTTGGCACCACTCCAAACTAGCATGGAGAGCCCTATGACTAGGATGGTCGATGACCTAGTTGAGTGCATCAAAGACCCAGACCGCATTCCTCAATGCACGATCGAGGATGGGATCAGAGCGCAACGGTTGGTCCACATGATTCGCCAATGCAAACTGAATCCCGACATGACCAGCGTCCAAATCATGTACCCCGAAAACGTTGATGTGAGTGAGACGGTTCGGTCGCATTGACTAGCAAATGTGTTCAGTTAGGATCCTGAAAGCCTTAAAGAGAGGCAGACAGGAACTCTACGAAATTTGTCAGGGAAGAGATCCAGATATTGACTCATGACGAACTGATGGAGGACATCTCGCAGCTTCTCAAATCAGGGGAGCTGAGTCCTTTCTTCAAGGATTTTGATGGTGGTCCATACGTTCAGAGGTTCGAGAAGGAATTTGCCCGATATGTTGGAGCGAAATACGCAGTATCTATGGCGAATGGAACGTTGGGGCTGAGCGGGGCCTACACGGCGACCCAACTGCCCCGCGGCTCGGAGTTCATAACCACTCCCTGGACCTTTGTTGCGACCGTTGGAGAGATCATTCGCGCGGGGTATACGCCGGTGTTCGCTGACGTGGACTTGGATACAGGAGCATTGGATCCTCAGAGCGTGGCTAGCAAAGTGACACCGAAGACGGGCTGTGTCGTCCCTGTGCACCTTCTCGGAGTGCCCTGTGACATGGATAGGCTCTTGGAATTGAAAACACAATATGATGGGCTGGTTGTGTGCGAGGATTCCTGTCAGGCTCTCGGAAGCACTTTCCAGGATAAGATGTGCGGGACCATCGGCGATATGGGGTGCTTTTCCCTTCAACAGACGAAGAGTTTGAGCTCAGGGGAGGGAGGCGTCGTGGTGACTAACGACGAGAGTCTACACGACTCCCTTAGGCATATTCGCAATCACGGCAACAAGTACGGAAAGTTGCAGGAGAAGTATACTGAAATCATCGCAAGCAATTACCGATTGACAGAAATTCAAGCCGCGATCGCCCTTCATGCCCTCAGGAACTACCCTAGCGTACTCAAGGACCAGCTGGAACGCTTCCATGTGCTATCCGACAGCCTTGCCGTCTCTGAGGTTCTTGTCCCGCAAGGACAGTATCCGAAGTCGTCAAGGAACGGCTACATCATCGGCAGCACAATCAGGACGGCCCTCAGAAATCCTGAAGCAACGCGCAAACAGTTCCTGGAGGAAAATCACAGATTCAGTAGAAGCTTACCTGGCTATGTTGTCGGGCCAGGGTACAGTGAGGTCGTCTACAACTTGCCAGCCTTTCGCAGGTTGAAGCTCACTGAGCATCCCTGCCCCAATGCGGAGGAACTTGTCAAGCGGTCCGTGTGGTTTGATGTGCGCAAAATGCCGATGGAAATAGTGAAGGAGCTTGGTCGGCAAATTGAGAAGTTTAGACTCTGACATATGGTGGTTAAGCAAGCTAACGAAATTAGCCTCAAGCGACCTTCGAACATGAGAGGCGGTGTTATTGATTCGGGCCGTCGAGGATGCTATCTCAGTGATCTTGGCTCGCTCGGGTTCGAGCCGTTTCCCAGATAAGAATATCGCCTATCTTGGCTCGAAGCGATTGCTCGAATGGGCTGTCTCGGCCGCTATGGCCTCAAAGGCCGTCTCAAAGGTATACGTGAGCACGAATAGCGATCGTTATGCAGAGATTGCGAGGAACGCAGGTGCAGTCCCGATTATGCGACCAGCGGAGTTGGCTACCGAAACAGCTACTTCCGAGGCTACGATGACGCATGCCCTCGACTACCTGAGCGCGATTGGCGTGAGGCCTAAGATTGTGGCCATGCAACAGGCGACCACCCCTCTTTCCAAAGCCGAGACGATAAGGAAAGCGGTTTTGGCGGTTCAGAATGATTTCGACACGGCGCTATCGATTGTTCTAGCCGACAAGAAACCTTGGTGGGCGTTCAAGATGCACCCTGACGGAAGCCTCGAGCCCTTCATGGTCTTGCCGGAGGATTCACCCTACAACGTCGAAGTTCCGCCGCCCCTCTACTATCCAACAGGCGGCGTGTACGCGTTCAATACAGTGTTCTTCCGTCGGACGAAAAGGGTATACGGGGGCAGGACCTACGGGGTGCCAGTAGAATGGTACGAGGCGATCGACATTGACTACGAAAATGATTTGGAGTTCGCTAGATTTGCCCTCAGGCACCTGGAATCCGTTCGGGAAGCATCTGCTGACCTATGAATAGCAGTATCCTTACGATTTTCTTCCCCCATTTGCCCAATTCCGACCTGCGGCAGCCTCAAGGTTACTGTGCAGTCACTTTTTTGATGGCGTTGACAAATCGGTCGCTTGATCGTCCGTCGAGCCCTAAAGCGTAGAGTCGCTGCACGCGTTTTCTCGCCGTTTGGAGCTCACAGATGACTTTCTTGTCATGAAGGACTTTGTCGATCGTCGCCAAGATCTCTTCCTCCCTATCCACGAGAAGCGCAACGCCCTCCTCATCGTACCGCACAGCATATTGCGTGTTGGTAAGATTGATACATATCAACGGCTTGTTGAACAAGATGGCCTCAGAACCCACGGTTGACGAGCCAGTGAAAACGATGTCGCTGGCATCAAGCAACGCATACAGCGGGGCATCCTTAACAATTGATGCCCCGGTGAACTGCTCTTCCTCCAGTATGCGCCGGTATTCTTCCGGACCCTCGTCAGGGTGAGGTTTGATCACTAGCTTGAATACCTCAGGTTCGAGTTTCTTCAGCTGACGGGCAAGGGCGCGAATCCACTCCCTGCTGTCGGGCGTCAAGAGGTAAGTCGCAACAAGGAAGATATGCCCGCTCTTCTTGACTCCGCATCGAGCACGCAGGTAGTTCCTATTTTTGGCTGCGCTTCTGTGCGGTATCGCATCGAACTTTGGATTACCGACTGGAATTATCTTGTCAGGACTGAGTCCGCTTGCTGCCAGCATACGATTGAATTCGCCACCATAGCCAGCAACAAAATCTGTCGCATCGTAGAGTCTGAACTCCGGATGTGGTTTCGTTCCGTGCGGCCACGTTCCGACCCAACTGAGAGTAGGCACGTGATGAATCCTAGCGATTCTGGAAGCAACCATGCCGATATCTGAAATCAAGGCGAAGATCACTACACCGTCAGGACGTAGCCTTCCGAGAATGTTGTCAAGCCAGAGTACGCGTGAGTATACTCCGGACAGCAGACGTCTGTCAAGATAGCGTTGCAGAAATGTTGAAACCATCAGTCCTTCTATGGTTCCGCCATATTCTTGGACCAATTCGAGAGTTCTTCTTCTGAACGCTGGCTCTGACTTCGACCAGTGGGACTTGGCTTCCCGGCCAATGAACTGGGCGTATTTGGTGCATTGAAACCGTCTTTCCTCGAGGTAGTGAGCAGTGAACGAATCGTCCACTACCACGAAAGGCACGATGTCCTCGTGATCCTTGATCTTCTCGAGAACGAAGACAAGCGGTTCTGCCCAGTTCGTCGATCCATTATCTGTCGCCACGAAAAGGATCCGTTTTCTTTGGCTGCCCGTGTCTGGAAATCTGATCGGTGCATTCCGAATGGCATCGGATGCCCTGCGTGTCAGATAGGACCTAAAGGGGGCTTTGACAATTCTCCCTACACAAATGCTAATCTTTCGATTACCAATCTGAACGAGTTCCCTGACAGGTAGCTCAGAAGTTGGAGCAAGCCGCTGTCCGGTTAGAAGAATAAGAACTCCGGGCTCGGCCGCCCTGCATCTCACGGAATGTTCTATCCTGAGAATGGTCAGGAATTGCATCGTCAACTGGTTGACAAGTATTTCAAAGAGGTTGACGCCCTTGAAGAGGAGGTCGGGTCGTCCTCCTACCTTGGCAGCTAGGTCCTGTGCGAACTCTTGTGCTTGTCCATAGAGCTTTGTATCCGTCTCAGGTTTGAAGTCATGCGGGAGAAAATCGACGTGGATTCCCAAGTCCATGAAACGTGTATAAATGGGATACTCAACCGTACCGAGGACCAGAGGGAGTCCACGATATCTCGATTGCATGCGCTGAACTGTCCGCATGACTCTGCGCTGAACTGTCCGCATGACTCTGCGCTGAACTGTCCGCATGACTCTGCGCTGAACTATTCGCAGCACTCCGCGTGGTGCCGATCTGTTGATGATCTGTAGTATGCCCCGGTCGATCTGCACAAGGCAAAGGTCCATCGAACGCGCCTCAAGGAGAGGACGCTATCGCAGCAACTGATGTGTTTTTCTACGAGATCACTCCAGGATCTCATCTTGAGTTGGAATAGCGTTTGCCGACTCCGCAGAAGATGCGCCAAAACAAGCACACCAGTGCGTGTATCTACAGATCATGTCGAATGCTCAATCTGGTCAAGAACTACAGTAGGAGATCGTGGGCGAGCATCTCGAAGAGACTGCCCCTAGCGAGGGGCTTTCTCTGGCACGGCGCCTAGCGCGGCGAATGATGCGAAATGAGGATATACATCGAACAAGGGTGGCATATTCTTTATCGCAAGGTAGTAGACGGTTATCAGAGTCGAAACGTACCCAAGAAGGAATGTGAGATAGGTCGAGTATCCCAGCCTGAAGTAGTACCACGCACGACATGTTGATCGTGAGCTGACAAGGTTCCTTGGTCCCGTTCTGTTCACTTCTTCGAGCATCGTCAGGCGAGCCTCTAGGAAAACGTTATGGTTGAGTATAGGGAACCCAAGTACGGAAGAAGTCCGCTTCCAACCGAGACAGCTCTGCTGACAGGCGAATCATGGTCGGCCGACGCCCGTCGGGTTTGCTCTACTCCCTGTGCGTCGATTTGCTTGCAAGTTCCCCGACGAGTCTTGCTATTCTTGGCGACGCATCACCCGTTGTCGTAGAGAACTGTTTCTTGAGGAAGGCGGTCTGTCTCCTTGCCAAGCTTGCCTTGGCCTCTTCATCGAAAAGCGCTTTCGTGAGTACCGGACCTACTTCTCGAGCTTCGTGGACTCCCAGGGCAGCTCCCTCCTGCGCATACGGAAGTTTGTCAGGTGTTCCCGACAGATTCATGCAAACTACCGGGAGCCCCAATATCATTGCCTCGACCGCGACGTTTGAGAAACCTGTCACGCACACGTCTCCCTTCGATAGGAGTTCAAGTAGAGGAGTTCTGGAGTCCACTGTAATGCGGTCTGAAGCGTATCTGTTGACGAAGTCGGCGTAGTTGCTTGGGTCCTCTCTTGGATGCGGCCTTGTGACGATTCTGGCTTGCGGTATTGCCAACACGGCGTTTGCCACCGGAGAAATCATTTCAAAGGTTTCGGCTATGGGGAGGTTCTCGGTAGCAAACACAATCACTTTGGATTCGGTTTGTTTTCGTGACTTGAGAAGCGACTCAGCTAATCTGAAGGTGTCGTCGTAGTGAGCCATTCCGGTAACGAACACCCTGTCTGAAGATATCCCGCGTCTAAGATAGACTTGCTTGGCAGAATCGCTGTTCACCGCGACGACATCAGCATTCAGGAATCCGTATAGAGGGTGGTCGAAGATCTGACCCGCCAACGCGGTAAGGGAAGGCACCTTGTTGCTCCTGGCAACTGCAACAGCAGCCATCCCAAAATATGAGCTATCAGGAATCACAACGAGCACGCTAGGAAGAAGACGCGTGAAGATGTCATCGAACAGCACTATTGCAGCTGTCATGGCAGAGGCACGTGTCGCTAGGTTCTCTCTCACCAGCGCGCAAGCAAGGCCCCAAAGATTTCTAGACGTTCCTTCAGGTGCTCGTCGCATGTAGTCTGAGACGTGCTGACGGAGTCGGAGGACTTCCTTCCAAATTGCCCATATCTCAGGTAGGACGAGCTTCCTGTATCGCATTCTCTTGAAGCCGTGCCTGAGAAACTCAGCAGGTGACGCAACGACATTGGTCACGATCAGGGTCTGATGACCATCTTTCACGCAGGCTTCTCCTATCGAGGCCGCAGGTCGGGAATAGTATGAAGGGAAAACCGGGACATCCGTAGCCACAATTAGAACGCGAATCGACATTCCGTTCAAGCAGTCTCGACTTGTGCGCCTTGTGCTGTAAGCGACCCACTCCTGAAAGACTGTCTGTCTCCTAAGAATTGCAAGAAAAGGAAGGAAGTACGTAAACGCCCTCTTCAATAATGCTCTGGATGTCTCCCAGACGCTACCATCTACCACAATCGAGTAGATGCCCTGTGGGTCATCGGGGATGTGAGAGAACGAGTTCTCAGAGGGCTGAAGAATTACTCTCTTGAACCCGTCCCTGACCAGTTTGTCCCTAAGCAAGAGCAGAGTTGCCAGGGAAGCGAATTGGTCTGCATCAACTCCAAGAAGCCCTTCAGGGCAACGATAGTTCTTGGCCTTGAATGGTGCTGTCGACATGAGCGCGGATATCTTGTTCTTGACGGCTATTGCTTCACTCCAGGCGGTCGATTCCATGTTCTGGTCAATGGCATCGTGAAAGGACAGGCATGTCATGTCGAGTTCGCGCAGTTTTTCCTGCAACAAATCATCTTCGCATACGCACACAGTGGGCTGATTATTCGCATGCAAATCGTGCAGTATCTTGAGTGTCCGCTCGGTTCTTCTGTGTCTCCCAAAGACTTTGACTATGAAGAAATCCGATTCTGATTTGGTCTTGTTGGACAATCGCAGCATTGACTAGTCACGCACTCTTGTCTTTGTCAGTCAGCATTCGTGAGTCTGAATGGGCTTCTCCTTCGGCGTGGTAAGGTTTGGATATCCGCTCGACTAGTTCAATGATCCTTTCAGCGCTATGTCCATCCACGCTATTGAGGTGATCTTGGATGAATTGTTGCCTTCCTTGGGCGAGCCTGTCTCTTGTTTGTTGGTTGTCGAGAATGTCATCAATGGCATGGAGCAAGTCCTCTTGACCATATACTCCGATTGCTGCGCCAGCTGTAACGTATGGGTAGATATCTGGAGATCCTGTGAGGTTCACAATCATCAATGGTTTGCCCATTGCAATTGCTTCCATCGCAAACGCGGAATGGATGGTTATCACCAAGTCGCTGATCCAAAGTGGTCGGGCGCGTTCGTCTTTGACGATGACGAAGTCGCTTAGTCCTCTTTCAAGCGCCATCGTTCGTTGAAGGAGACCATCTTCCTTTGGGTGCAACTTCAGAATCAGTTGCAGCTCGGGCCGAGAAAGCTTCATTGAGAAGACGGCTTCTAGAAGCAAGCGATCGTAGTCTGGGTATCCGTATTTTGACTGTAATGCGCCAGTTGCAACCAGCAGTATTCTTCTTGAGGGATCCAGCCCCAACTCTCTGCAGGCATTGTTGCGAAGATCAGGAGGGGAGTGGGAGAGAAGGGAGGGAATGTAGTCATATTGAGGATTCCCCACAGCGATCACCCTGTCTGAAGGATAGTTCAGCAGCTTGGTAAGAACGGATCTCGAATATTCGCCGAACACTGCTGTCAAGTCAGGAATCGGCAGGAGGTGTCGCTGGGCAAATCCTCTATCCGGCACGTAGTAGCCTGGATGAGCGACGCTGATGATACCGTGCTGGGTTGCTAAGGTAGGCACACCCTTGAGTCTCGCAGCGGCGATGACTGCTCTTTCCCATGCGCCGCATTCGTTCTGAAGAAGTATGACGTTAGGGCTCTTCTTTCCGATCATTCTCTCAGCTGTCACCAGATTTGCAGCCGCACGGGGAAGCGCGAATTCGAAATAGTCCTGAATATCGCGTCTTAGGGCGTCGAGCAGGTTGATTTCGCGATAGTTCAGGAGAGTGTTGAAGATGCTGTTGTTCTGCAACTCCGCCCAAAGCTTCTTGAAACGCGTTCGTGTGCGTTCCTCAACGAGTGCGATACTCGGCGACCAAAACGCTTCGAACGGTGTATGGACGATGTCACGCTCGTGTAGCCTCTTGTCGATCATGACTCGTAGGCCAGAAGCGGAGGATCCTAGGGGGTACGTGCTTTGTATCTGATACTTCCCGGCATGCTTCATCTCTTGGATGATCGGATCAAAGTACAGATCAGTCTTTCTGGTCTGTCCCGAGATCGGGTCGGCCATTGGTCTCCACTCAACGGTCTGAGCCGTGAACAAGATTCTTGGTCGCACGACATTCTTCCTCGAGAGATACAGGCAGCTGTTCAACCTGCAGATGACCATGAGCAAGGAACTATAGAAGAGCCTAAGCCAAGATGAGGTTCTTGACACACGACTCAAGAGAGAACGGTGGCTGGCAACCGCCTTCCCGCGTCTGGCCGACTCGGCGTACGTCAACATGGCGTTGCAGAAGCGATAGTGCACGAACCACCAAAGTGACATTCCTGCGAATGTGGTGAGTTCGAGGAGATTTCGACCTTCCATGAGTGGCGTGGTAAGAAGACGTCGAATCCACTCAAGAGTGTACGGTCCGTTCTGGTTCATCTCTTCACTCGGATCCTGTCCCCCTAGAGAGTCGTCAAGCATTCTCGCAGCGACCACGGATTCAGTGGGCCTCAATGATTCCTTCTCCCATGTCAGTCTTTATGGGTGTGGGTCACATGGGACGCGGTATCCAAGACGAGGTCCTTGACGACGTAGTTGCGCCATCTGTCCTTTTCGGGAATGTGTGAACTCAGGTCTCGGTAAAGGTAGGACGCTCCGAACTTTGCAAGTTTCCACAGGGGATTCAAAGTAGCAATGTAGCGTGGACGCCATGCGATCGTTGACGCAAATTGCTTCTTGAACATATATATTGAAGGAACGCTCGCTCCACACAGATCCAGATATGGCGCTCCTTCAGCGAAGGATTTCTGCATGAACGAGGACACAAGCAGGGATGTGATGTCAGAACCTCTGTATGCCGGACTGGTTGCGAGACTGTATAGGTAGTGCACCTTGTCATCGTCGACCAGATAGAAGAGGCAGGCCACTGGTTTTCCATCTATTCGGGCTAGCAGCGTATGGCCTACCCCCGCATCTTCCAAGATTGAGTAGAAATCCTCAGGGATTCCTCGTCCCAGTCTCTCCCAGAGATGGTCAAGAAGTGAGTGCATCTCACTCGAGGCGCCCGATTCGATCGAAGTCTTCAGCCGCGAAGCCTTCCTCAGACTCCAACGTACCTTCTTGCTCGGAGTATAGTCAGGGAACGTGAGGAAGGTCGGTGACGGAGGCAGATATTGAAAGTGAAGATCGTGAACAAGTAGCTGTGATGTGAACGTGACAACCCATGCACCATGCTCCTTGGCTGTACGAATGATGCGTTCAGTTTCCGGATCTGCGGTGAATCCATTCCATGGTGAGCACTCGGCCAACTTGACGAAGGCTCTCTTCACGATCCACATCTGAGAATCATAGATGGGATCGGAGCCTCTTGCAAGGGCGAAAGCTTTCAGAAAGAGATTGGAAGTGAATAGCCCGGTCGTGCTGGGTGCCCTCCGAATGCTAATGTCGATGTCTTCACTTTAAGCCGTTCAGTCCGGGATAAGAGAGTCCGGGGAAAGAGCTTTATTCGCACTCAACACCAACGACCGTGCATCACAATTGTCCAAGAAAGAGATAATGGTCCTGCATGACTTCGACAACCCATACCCGTCTGGTCGTCAAGCGCTGCGTCGTGGACTCAGACTCATCACATACGCGATCTCCAAGAAGATTTCTCTACTACGCCCGCTCGCAAAGGAAGTCTATCGTGAATGTTTCGAACACTGCCTGGACCTCGCTAGAACAGACAAGTTGCTTGGGATTGAAGCCCATTTCGGGATAAAGGACGAGGTGGACAAGGCATTTCCTGAGCTGCGAAGAGAACTGATCGGACTTGGCTTTCACGTTCATAGACACGTTCACTATTCCAAAGGTCACGTCTCGTGGGATCCGCCGCTGGACGTCGAGGATAGATCTCGACACTTCGATCAAGATTTTGCTCGTACGGAAGCCATTCCTGAAGAGATCAAATGGGTGGTGTTCCACGCCGACTACCCACAGTTGCTACCTGCTTACATTCGGTTCATTGCGAAAGCAAAGGCGCAGGGCAGGATGTGAAAGTCCCGCGATCGGAAAGATGATCAGATTGCTGTCCCGGTATGGTGTATCTCACGACCTGAGCAGTAGATCACGGAGGTTTGCAGAAGGCTATTAGATCCTCGAAGGATCAATCACTAGCTACTGCTGTGAAAATACTTATATGGAGTTGGCGATGCTTGGCGGCTTCAGTTAGGTCTACAGTGGAAGGTTTGTTGTTAGCTGTAACGTGTATGCGTGTAGGCCGACGCTCCTTTTCCCTGTCCTAGCGTAGAACGACTGCGACGTGAGGTGAATCTGTTAATGTCCGAGGAAAGATCCGGTGGCAGATCCTTCAACAAGCCAGTTGAAGAGGGCAAAGAGTACGAGGTTGACATCAAAGAGACTAGCCGCAGAGGCGACGGTGTCGCCCGCGTGGAAGGCTTCGTCATCTTCGTCCCCGAGACCAAACCTGGTGACCACGTTAAAGTACGTGTAACTCAGGTCGGCCCCAGATTTGCAACCGCCGAGGTCGTCAAATAGACGCCCCCTACAATAACCACCGAACGTTTCGGTGCCACAATACTCCGCTGTTTTTCTTTCGACCTATGGTTCTGTTAACTCTTCGCCTCATGGCTTCTGAGTTAACTCATCTGCATCGACTTTCAGGATTACCGTCAGTCACGGATTCCTGTACCATCGCTTCAATTGCAGACGCGACTGCCGCGAACCTCACGGCTCTCGCTTCGCATTCACGAAGCCAGCTAGACCTTTTGCAAGTCAGGGTTTTACGCTCGGTCAAAGCAACCACATACCCAACATCGGACCACTCAGCCTTCGGGTTTAGAACCCACATACTGCCTAACGAGCGGTCTTCATCGACTGATGACCGCTCCTGTATGACACATGCCCCACGTTTAGAGATGAGACCAAAATGAAAGTAATGAGCCGACAAGTTAACAGTGCCAGTGAGCGAGCCCTCAGTGGTCTTAAGCGAGCGGCAGCATAGCCCGCAAATGAGCCATTGAGACTCGCAAGGAACAGCACCCTGCTCGTTACGTCGGGTATGCTGTCAGGCCGATGGTTTGGCCTATGCTGCTATACTGGGATCGATAGTGAGTGGAACCGCAACAACGAAATGCCCACCCTAGAGACGATCATTGTGGAAGCATGAATCTCCCGACTTCAGTCGAGGAGAGAACCAAGAAGTCTAAGCAACGGTCTAACCATAAATGGCCTTTCTAGGCCCCACGTCAAGTAAGACAACGAGGCGTTTCTCTTCGTCTATCTTGTAGACTATTCGATAGTCGCCGGTCCTCCATCGAAAGAGACCATCCAGCTCTCCTCTCAGCCTGATGCCTACAAAGGGATTGGAACCTAACTCTTCAATTGCGAGCAGACCCCTTTGCACGATCCATGTGCCTCGCAGGCAGCTCTGGTTGGGGCATTGACTCTGAGGCTGAGACACAGGAGGATTGGACATTTCATTTGACGAGTTTCAGAAACTCCCGCCTAGTCAACTTGGTTTGTTCTATTATGTCCATGACCGTGGACTTGTTTACCTCTTCATGAAGAGGTACGACGGTGCGTCTGCCATCGACATGTCTCAGGAAGACGTGACTGCCTTTCTGTCTAACAGGGACGAAGCCTACCTTGGCTAAGGCTTTGATGATTTCTTTCCCTGATAGGATCGGCAGTTTCTTAGACAATGATCGGTATCAGCTTACCGCCTTCCTTCTTTGCTTCGGACTCGTACTCTTCGAGAACAAGTTCAAGGGCCTCTCTCAGGTTCTTGATGGCCTCTTCCTCGGTCTTTCCCTGGCTGATGGCTTCAGGCAGCTCGACACATCTGGCTGCATAGTAACTCGTTTCCTCATCCTTCCGGAGACGAACAGTGAAGGTACGCTGACCCATTTTCAATCCGCACCCAAACGTGGTGAGCGAATATATTTACATGTCGCTCTGTAGAGATGGGCGCCATTGGAAGGCTGGTTCCTGCCAAGCGATGCTCCCTAGATCTCGGGGGCGCTTGTCACCGAAGCTGAACTCGGTCTGCCAACCGCGCGTTCTGCACCCACAACCGGTTTGGAGTAGTCACGATCGACGCGAGTTCAACTGCTTTGGATCCTCGACTACCACGTATTCACCTTGCTCGTACTGCTTCAGGCTGCTCTTTATCCTGCGGATCCCTTCCTTGTCTGCAAGCTCCTCAAGGGTTGCAATGATCTCCTCTATCTGGCGTGCGTGCTGCTGAAGTTCCTTGAGGACAGATCTTGGCACGGACAAGGACTCGCTCAAGTGAATTCGAGAACGTCAGCAGTTCACGCAGCTAATAGGAGTTCGGCTCGTCTCGCTCATCACATCACCCCAAGGCAACCCCATCCTTCAGTCGTGAAGAGTGTCAATATCGATCAGCATGCGGTCGATAGTCGTTGCTTGCCCTCTGGACCTCCAGGAAGAACCTGCTCTCCATTCATCTCTCGTGAAGCCTCCGATACTTGCGTTGTGACTTGGAGGCGCATAGGGACGCGGTTGATATCTTGGATATGGTGGCCCGCTGCGGCGGGTACGCTGTCAGGCCGATGGCTTGGCCTATGCTTCTACGCTGGGATCGATAGTGGTTGGAACCGCAACAACGGAATGCCCACCCTAGAGAGGATCATTGTGGAAGCATGAATCCCCGCGACTTTTGGTCGGCGAGGGAGTCAATACTCACGAAGCATGTCTTCTTTCGCAGGAGCGCTAGTTCCAATTCTTTGAGGACTTGGCAACCGATCAGCAGCTTGCCGGGGCCTTGAAGAGGTGTGAGGATGTCGGTCTCGACCTGTTTGCTGTCCGCCTCTACGATGGCCATCGCTGATCTCATTGTCATCGCGCCGGCCAGCGTCCGGTAGGTAGGTCGAATGTCTTCTGGGACTTCGATATCCGGAAGTCTGAGGAACTCGAAGACATCGCCTGTCACCACGATCGGGCCGCTAAATCCGGTGTCGACCCTTAGGAGCAGCTTGCCAGTTTCAGGGAATCGCAAATCATGCAGAGGGTTGAGTATGCTGGCTTCTATAACGTAGCCCCAGTCTCCAGCTTCGAAACAGTCCCTAATGTTCAATTGATCCGCCAAGCCATTCACCCGAAGCCTGAGATCTTATCACGAAACCTCTCGTTGTACTGTTGTCTTTCATTCGCTTGAAGGCGTCACGCAGGGTTGGAAAACGTCCGAGAAAGGTTCCCTTCGCGATCACGAAATACTCTCCTGGATGCTTCAGCAGTTCCTCTTTGATCTCCAAGTAGGCTTCAACATTGCGCTCGCTCTCGATGTCCCTGCTCTGTTGAACCGTGAGCCACACCCTTACCGCCTCATTGAATACCTGGCCAACTGTTTTCCCTCGCATCGCGGCCTCAGCCTTCAGACGTGAGTACAACTTGCGGTCGACCTTCTTCAGCAATACATCAGACAAGGGTTCTCGAAAAAAGAGAGGTTAAATAAGTTAATAAAGTTTAACCGCCTCCAAGCGTTCCGAGTTGGATGGATTTGTGCACGAGCGCATGGCGGAAGAAGCCGTAAGGTATCCTATTCATCCTTCTTCAACCCTTGCGGCTCAGTTGTTTCTAGTGCGCTCGGATGTATTGGAAGAATCGAAAGCCGGTGTGAACGTGAGGTCTCCCAGAAGGAGAATCAAGTCTACATCCAGCCTTCTGTTGGCCACGTCTTCCCGCAAGCTTCTTCTGATAGAAATGAGGCGAGCGCAAACCCCCGACTTCTGGTCGTGGAGTAAGCGAGCCCAGTTAGGGTCAAGTCACCCGGAGACGAGCAGGAACCGGCAAGCTCGTTGCCCTTCCCTG